>Ga0316189_10006569_pt1 | contig 11070 bp, 5 predicted proteins | sample LowCovwburrow_MG_FD_204930 | JGI IMG/M metagenome (GOLD analysis project Ga0316189, IMG submission 204930) | Coastal sediment microbial communities from Maine, United States - Lowes Cove worm burrow | ecosystem: Environmental > Aquatic > Marine > Coastal > Sediment | place: USA: Maine... | reverse complement strand
TCGGAGCCGAAGACATACTTCTTAGGTCGATTGAACCCAAAGAGAGGAATGGGTTCCAGCCCTCTGGCCAACAAAATACTACTGGCAACGGGCGCCTCGACTGCGGCCATACGAGGCACGTCAATGATGCGGCGAGAAATGTCCTTGCGTTTATCCTTGTCGGTCAAGCGCAGAACCATATTGTACTGGTCGGGCTCAAGGGGGATAGTGAAACTGAGGAATTTGCCATTTTCAGGAGAAACCAGTTTCTTGATTTCCTTAACCTTGTTGTTATAAGGATCATAAGCGGCAAGGTGAATATCCATGCCCCGATTGGATGCATCCTCAAAGGTCATGCCAACCAAAACCTCGGTGCGGTTCAGGTCACCTTGAAAAAACGAGTAGCTGAGCATAAAGTTCAGCTCGTGAACGTCATCGGCAACCAGGTTCTCCACATCGGTAGTAAAACCCAGGTTGGGCAAGGTCAATGGCTTGGGACTGCGCACATAGGGTTCCGCCCGGTCCAGGACCTGGCGATTGCGAATACGTTCCAGTTCAGAAGACACGGTGGTTTTATCGCGAAGTCGGTAAATGGGATTCAGACCATCATAGACAAAACGCAGAACCAAATTGTATTTGCCATAGATCCAGGTCTCTTCGCGACCCGGTCTCGCTCCCGAATTACCGAGCATCTTCTCTTTCACATCATCGGGCTCGCCCAAAAGCATGAAAATCTTACCACGATCGGTTTTCATACCCGGTTTTCCGCTCTCGCCAAAGCGGGCATTGGCGCTGTTGCGTCTTTCGTAAAACTCTTTGCGATAGGGATTGTCGCTGGTTTCCGGGTCCGGGTCACGTTTATACCAGAAAATCGAGGAAAAGTACTTTCGTGATTCGCCATCGGGAAGCGACTTATAAATATCGTGTTCCTGGCGAGTGATAATGGGGGCGACAAGTACGAGGAAGTCTTCCGTTGTGCCAAAATCGAGCTGAGCCCAAGTCGGGAAAACCATGAGTAAGTAGAAAAGGTAGGTGGCAAGGGCTCTGGTCATAGACACATCCTGTGAGTAGCGATCGAAGAATAAGCGCGGCAGGAAGCCGCAGCGGGCCATCCTGAGCCCTCTATCATAAAACAAGCCGAGGTATTTTTCATGGATGGGTTGAAAAAAGTTTACCAAACACGGTGAAACTCCGTCGTACATCAAACATCCCCAGGCAACAATGCCTGGGTGAGTGTACGAGTCAGCGAGCCAAACGGTTTGCCTTTATAAGCGGTGATTCGTAGTCCGGTGCCGACAGGGCTGATTTCATAACCAGTCGCCAATGAACACATAGGGTGCCCAATAATAGGGAGAAGACCAGCGTGGGTTGCGCTTCATAATCAACTGGGCCTGGCGCAGGGCCTGGGCCGGCGGCAGTTTTTCCACGAGCATCTGGTGGTAAAATTCCTTCATGAGCTTGGGACTGTGATTGTCGGATACCTGCCACAGGGTCGCCACCACGCGAGGTGCACCCGCGTGCATGAAACCGCGGGCCAGACTGACCAGACCTTCGCCGCGAACCTCTTTTCCCACGGCGGTTTTACAGGCACTCAGCACGACCAGGTCAGCATTGAGGTTGAGGGTACTAATCTCCGCCAGGGTAAGATGGCCGTCTTGCGGCTGACCCCCGCTGTCGTAGAGCGAGAGCACCAGGGAAGAGCGGTCGGGATGGTCCGTGTCAATAAAACCGTGTGTAGCAAAGTGAATCAGTCGATAATCGCCAAGCCGGGCGCAGAGGTCTTTGTTGGCCTTCTCGCGGCTGGCCCGCAGGTGGGTTCCATCGGGAAATAACGCCAAAATGTCATCGGCCTCCTGCACCGTGTTGATCAGCCGTGAGAACTGGCGTGTCCCCGAGCGTTCCCCGCTGGCAACGATCGGATCGGCCACCGTGCGGTAGATCGGATCGTAGATGACCGCCAGGTCCTTTGGTGCGGGTTGTCGGGTCTTGCCTTCCTCACGAATTGCGGCCAGCACGGAAACGGAAGGCAGATAGCCTACTTCAATACGGTCGAGCAACACCGTATCAGGGTTCCCCGGCATCGGCAGGGCACCGAAGGGCAGTAGCTGAAGCAGGCCATCGGCCACGATTACAACCCGTTTGTGTTTTAGCAATCCGGGAAATGGGCCAAGCAGTGTTCGACCAAGTTCCGTCAACGGGTTCCCAGGCGGAGCCTTCCCGTTGGGGTGTCGCGAGAGTTCGGTGCGTGCGCGTCTAATCAGGGGATCGAGTTCTTTTCTTCCCGGTAATGCCACTGTGGTTATGTCTGCGCCCGTGATCATCCATACACGCCCCGCTCCTTCTTCCAAATGGTACTCCAGGAAAACCGTGCCGTCTGAAGCCGCCAGTTGCCTGATCTCATCGCCTGAAAGAATTTTTTCGCTGGTGAGCCCCGGTTCTCGGCGTCGCTCCAGCGCCAGTGCCAGGGCTTGTTTGGCTGCATGAAGAGCCGCCCTTCTGGACTCCTGCTCACCTATAGGAATATCAACTATCTGGTGCTGGGTCCACCAGTATTTCTTCAAAAGATCCCAGTCGAAGCTACCTCGATCAGGGTCTGACTGCCCACTCAGTACGTCCAACAGGTTCCGTGCGCGTGCACCTTCCGCCACGTGCAGCGCTTGGGTCGGATTGCCTCCCTCTTGTTTGAGCAGATAGTTAAGATAGGCATTGTAGAATTTCTGGTTGTCAGCGAAGAAATCACTGCGTAGGGAAGCATCTTTCACCGTTTGCCGCTTCTTCTCTATTAGAGCGATCGCGCTCTGTAGCTTGGGACCCGCATCCCCGCCACCGTGGTTCACTTGAATGTGCGCTTGAAGCAACAACACGTTGGCTTCTATGGTGGCGTCCCCCTCTCTGCGGCTTCCATCAAGGGCCTGTGCCAGATAATTACTTGCTTGGATCATGTCCAGGCGACCGCCCTCGCGACCGGCGCCTTCACTGATGGCCTTTTGGTAATAGGCATTGCCTAATTCGTATAAGGTTTTGGCACGGTATACACCTTTGGATGAAGCCAGGTTCATCTCGAAATACTTAATTCCTTCCTCGTAATTCTGCAGGCGTGTCTCGGTGGCACCAATCTTATCGTTGATGCTAAAAATCACCCAGGGCGGAGCATTGAGAGAGAGCTCCAGACTTTTCCGATATTGCTCAAGGGCCTCTGGGTATTGACCCTGAACCTGGTAGTACTTTCCCAGAGAAGAAAAGTAACTGGGGTGGCGCACCTGCTTTTTATACTTGCGTTCCCATTCGTTCCAGGCAATATCGGCCTTTTCCAGATACTCATGGAAGCGTTTGTTATCGCCCAAACCGTTGTAGGCAAGGCCGATGTTTTGCAGAACAATCGCTTCCTGCCGAGGGTCTGAAGTGCCACGGGCCATCTCGTGAGCAACGGAATAACATTCCAAAGACAATTGGTGTTCGTGACGAGAGCTGTAGAGGGAACACAAGGACTGCAAGGCGGCCGTCAAACTCTTTTGAGATGATTGGGTTGAACAGTCCGAAGGAACTTCTAGAATCCGAAAAACCTGGTCTTGCAATGCCTCCAAATCGTTGGGAGCACCCTTGGCAAAGAGGATAAAATACAAGGCTCTGGTTTCCAGTGAAGGATCACCAAGCGAACGGGAAAGCGCCAGTGCCTTATTTACGTGATGCAAAAAGGCGTCGCGATCACGCAAAACAGGGTCCAGATAAAGGGAATACAATTCCTCGGCCAGACGAACAAGGAAGGCCTCGTCTTCCAATGTGCCTACTTCATCCAGCAGTGCCTCGAGCCTGGCGACCGTCTCCTGAAAAACGGCGCGTTTTTCGTCGACATGCTTAAAGCGTTGCTTGCATTTGGCAACCCAGTCGATTGCTTCCCAAAAGGCGGCTTGCATTTGAAACTGCTTTTTCTGCCATGGATCAGCGGTTTCGTGGGTGGTTGTGCCAATATCGTAGATATCTGTACCGAACGGCATAATTCGAAGGACATAACGCGTATCCTCCTCCGGCAAGAAGAGCAAGCGCTCCGATCTTTGCAGTCGCGTTCGATAGGAACGAATCAGAAGGCCCGATTCATCGGCTAATTCCAGTTTCAGGTTCCAGTACTTGGGCCGTATATCAACCCGCATGAACTGTCCCTTCTTTACCTCGAAGGGAAAAGAGTGGATCTCTCCTTTCTGGAGGAGATGCTCGACACGGCCTTCAACCAGATCCTTTTGCAGCGGACCTTCTTGTATCGGTTCATTGTTTATACAGGCCGTCAAGCCAAGAACAACGAGAAGAGCCAAAACCTTGGATGGAATAAGACGAATGAACAACGCGTGCTTCCCTGCCAGCCCAATTTAGGCACTGACCAATAAAGTCTTTGCCATTTTTGGCAAGACTTCCTTGGTCAGTGCCGCTGTCAGGTGTCGGGTGTCAGGTCTCAGCAGGAAAACCAAAGTTCGGAGGGAATCGGGCATATAACCCTCATAGCTGAGACCTGACAGCTGAGACCTGACAGTTCCCAGACGAGCCAGGCGGAAATTCAAAGTTCTCGTAACCCGTTCCAGCTCGTCTGGGTGAGGGAATTATAGCAGAGTCCCCAACAATACTCAAAAGTATGCGGGCCCAGCCGGGCCCGCTCCTAGGGTTCGCTGAGGGTCAGACGAAACACGCGGATCAGGTTGCCCAGGGAGGATAGATGACGGGAGGATCATCATCGGTTCCATCATCGCCTTCTTCGGTAGAGCCCACCAAATAATTAGAACTACCGGTTCCGGTCGGATCCTGCACGCCATTCTGTACGTAGGTACCGCCCACCCATACGCCATCCGCTTCTTCCTTTTCGGCTTTGGCTGTAAATCCGGGGTCCGTGGTCGAATCCATTTCCTTGAGTTTTTGCCACTTTTGAACATCGGCTCTCAGGCCCAGCTTAAAATCGAAGGCCACATTGCCAATGGCGTTGGTGCCGAACAAATGAAGGTAACTGCCGCCACGGAAGGGTTTCTGCTCAAACAATTCACCAAAACCTTCTTGGTTGTACAGCCGACTACTCTCGAACTTGAGTACATATCTGACTTGGGTTGAATTATTACGACCGGCATGGTCGATAGTTAAAACTCCCCGCTCTTTTTTTTGGCCACCATAGGCATCAACCCGCCTGATAAACAGTTCATGGTTACCAATAAACTTCTCGATTGACATACAAACCTCCCTCATTTTCTTGTCATCCCACACACATGTGGTTCAAGGCCCCCACAGCTCAGACCAGAAAGTCCGAATCGCGACCCCCAAGTGGCGGCCTTGCCGAATCCATAACACTAAAAGTGTAGGAGCATCTTCAATTATCGCAGGGAAATCAGCGACATTCAAATGCGTTGTCGCCCAACATGGCTTTTCCGTCAATTCGTTCCGGTGGGAGAACACCGACACGGTGCCTGAGTTCGGCCTTCCGAACCTCACAGGTGTGGATCGTTTTGCTGCACATGATTCAGCTCGTGTGTCTTTGAAACAAGTAACGCGCGCGGGGACTTCTTCGCTCTAGGCGCACAACCCCTTGCCACCAAGGGTGTCAGGCCGGTTAGGTACGGTCGTTCGGGCTAACCTTTTGCACCGCCGGGGCCGACAGCGCAACATTCGATCACGCTGTTCCCTGTTCGCTGGCCAGGTTCCACCAAAAATGTCAAAATGAGAACTGCGGCCATTTGACAGTGGCGGGTGACCCGATTCTCTATTAGAGCTACACGGTTTCCCTGGCTAAGAAAAAGGCGTCTTATACAAAGGCCTCTATAAACTATTATCCTTTCCAGGGGGGTCGATGTAAAAAATAAATGGGCATTCATTTTTTCCGGATCTTCAATAATACACCCTTATTTTCCGTAATCCTCTGATGTAAAAGGCGGTTAGAGGGGTTGGTTAAAATGCGTTAAAATCTTATTTTGGAAAAGTTTTTTATTGGGGACGGTTATTTGGATGTAGAGTTCTTCTAATTCAGAAACTTCTTGCTAAAACTTGAGAGGCGTTTTTTTAAGCTGATGGGCTATTGGCAAGCGCATGGCTTTTATCATTGGCTGAATGCATTTCCCAATTTCCGATAAGCGGATGTCGATTCCAAGTCGCCATCCCATGATCGAAAAATGTGTTGCTTGTATAATCAGAAGAGCATGTGGATTGTGCTAGACTTGTAAAAAAGGAACTGATTACATAAAAAATATTACACATATTTGGTTTGAACGATATCGGCCTTGGTGCAGTCAAAATATTTGGTTCAAAGGCTTTAGCTGGTCTCCCGCTGCTTTTTTTGAGACGGAACCAGTATCATGGCAAAAACGGAAAGCAATTATTTTTTACATCGACCCCCTGGAAAGGATACTAGTTATTAGAGGCCTATGTTTAAGACACCTTTTTCATACCGTCGTTTTCAGGCCTCGACAGAAAGTGGGAAGGCTTTTTTTCCACGAGGCGGCAGGAAGGGATTCAGGGCGGTTCGCTTTCACCTATATAAAGTGTGAAAGGCGGTGATTCGCGCCTTCGGGCCTGGAGATTCAGTCCTGGCGAAGTGATCAGTCACACATTGGGATAACCCGGTACAAACAAAGAGAACGGGCACCTTCGCGTTTGCGGCAGTATGCTGGCGGAAAAAAGGGGAGGCCCCCGGTGCCGCAGCTCACGATATTCTCAGATCAAGGGGGACCCGCAAGCTCGCGGGCCCTTCCTTTTTTCAGATCGAGGGGGACCCGCAAGCTTGCAGGCCCCTCCTTTTTTCAGAAGGTGCGTGCCTGCAAGCTTGCGGGCGGGCGCCAATCGGAAAAATCATGCGGAAACACGCTTGCGACCCAATGGTTTTTCATTGCGCGAGGCGGACACTCGCGCACAAATGCTCCGATTGAGGCCTGACTCTTAGGATTGCACCTCGTGGTGGTCTGAGTCCCAGCCTCGATGATTCAGGGCCCGCGATTATCACCGCCAATGACCCTGACTTTTGAACAAGCCCTACTCTTTTTTTACCGGCATGTAGAATCGGCTCTTTTGCGGTGCCAATGAACGACCCATCCACTTAGTTACAAAAAGTGCCGGAACAAATTATGCTCGGTCATGTTCCAATTTGACACCCCACTTCTTGGCCCAAAAGCAATTCTGAAACACTGCCAACCTCTGGGTAAGGCAATCCTAACAAACGCAAACTAAATCTGCCGGAGCACAAGAGCCCAAAGTCAGGTGAAAATAGATTCAGGGCAATGCCTGGCTGTCTGCAACAACCTGCCTCTTGCTGCGAATTTGGATTCTCACATAGAGAGGCCTCCGTCGCTAACGGGGCGGTGCAGGAAGAAAGCAGCAGACTTGTTAACCTTTTCGGCGTTCTAAAAACGGCGAGAGTCGCACAGAGACAGGGTCTGGGGGCACGCTGGCCGGGGGCGAACATGGACCGGGCCGCACACTTCGCCAGAACAGGGAACCTCTTTAAAAAGAAACTCACCAATTCTTCTTGACTTTAAAAATGGGCAGTGATAGATTTCTCAGGCCCGTGCGAAATGGGGTCATAGGCACGTAGCTCAGTGGGAGAGCACTACCTTGACACGGTAGGGGTCGGCGGTTCAATCCCGCCCGTGCCTATCAGCATGGCTGCCTTGATGATGTTTTCTGAACTGTTTTTGGGGGTGTCTTGAGCAGGAAAAAGGGTTTGATGCGAACGAATAGAGCGATTCGAGTCTCAGAGGTTCGTTTAATCGATAGCAACGGTGAACAGGCCGGCGTAGTCTCCATTGAAGAGGCGAGAGATCGTGCTGATGCGGGTGGTCTCGATTTGGTCGAAATTTCTCCGAATGCAGATCCGCCTGTCTGCAAGATCATGAATTATGGAAAATTCAAGTTCGAGCAGGATAAAAAGAGGAGAGATGCCAAAAGTAAACAGAGACAGATTCAACTCAAGGAAGTCAAGTTCAAGCCTAGGATTGATGAACATGATTACTTGTTCAAGTGCAAGCACATACGCCGTTTCATTGAACACGGTGATAAAGTGCGCGCATTTGTTCATTTCCGAGGCCGAGAGGTCACGCACCGTGAGTTAGGAATGAAGATCCTGGAAAGGATCATTGCAGATGTGGAGGATATTGCCGTCGTCGAAAAGCGACCAGGGATGGAAGGCCATCAAATGGCCATGTACCTGGTTGGTATAGAGACGGCGGGCGCTAAAGGGAAACCTAAGCCTCCACCCAGGCCCCCGAGCTAGGGGCGCCCATATTCGACCATTTAGAGGTTCGTTGTGCCGAAACTGAAAACGCATCGCGGCGCCGCCAAACGATTCAAGTTTACCGGCACGGGAAAAGTCAAAAGAAATAAAGCTTACAAAAACCATATCCTTACCAAGAAAAATGCGAAACGCTGCCGTAACCTTCGGCATTCTTGCCTGGTATCTGATGGCGATATGAAACGCGTACTGGCAATGTTGCCCAACAACTGAGTCAGGGTTAGGTTGGTTCGATTTTGTAACAGGGTTGCGTCTTAAAGGAGAAAATCCATGTCCCGAGTGAAAAGAGGAAACAAACGCCGGCTTAAGAGGAAGAAGATTCTTAAGCTCACCAAAGGCTTTTACGGTTTCAAGAAAAATCTTTATCGTTATGCGCGTGAAGCGGCCGACAGAGCCCTTACCTTTGCCTATCGTGATCGTCGCCGCAAAAAGCGCGATTTTCGCAAGCTTTGGATCACCCGTATCAACGCGGCTACACGGCTTCACGCCATGAGCTACTCCGCTTTTATCGGCGGTTTGAAGAAGCTGAACATCGACCTGGACCGCAAGGTTCTCGCCGATATCGCCGTACACGACCCTGAGGGTTTTGGCCAGCTGGTACAGCAGATCCGTCAAGCTTGAGAAAATAAGCGCCAGTACTGGCGATAAATGTTACTCAACCAGGGAAAGTCAGTTATTATACTGGCTTTCCCTGTTTTGGTATAAGGGAACAGTTAAAGGGGGCACCCATGGACTTAACGGCTTGGAGATACGAAGAGAGTATCGAGGCCTTCCGCAAGGAAACCATCGGCTGTGCGGACGATGCCGCTTGGGAACAGTTACGCAATGCCTACCTGAGCAAGAAGAATGGACTTGTCGGCAAGCTGCTGGCAGACCTGCGCGGGGTTCCGCGCGAGCATAAACCGCGTCTAGGCAAGGAAGTCAACCTCTTCAAGAAAGAGGTCGAGGCCTTCTTCAAGAACCGAGCCAACGCCAAACCCAAGGGGAACGATAAGACGCTTGATCTGAGCCTGCCCGGGGTTTTACCGGCCATCGGCAGCTTGCATCCCCTGACGCAAACACTCAACGACATGCTCCACTTCTTCACCACCATGGGCTACGATATTGCCGACGGGCCTGAGATTGAAACCAACTTCTATAACTTTGAGGCGCTCAACACGCCCGAAGACCACCCGGCCCGCGAAGATCAAGATACCTTCTACATTGACAATGACCATATGCTGCGTACCCAGACCTCGGGTTGTCAGGTTCGCTACATGCAGGCCCACCAGCCGCCTTTCCGTATGGTGGCTCCGGGCAAGGTCTTTCGGCGCGACGACGACCCCACCCACTCCCCCATGTTCCATCAATTGGAAGGGTTGGTCGTGGGCGAGAACATTCACTACGGGCACCTCAAAGGTACTTTGGAAGCCTTTGCCAAGTATATCTTCGGCGAACAAACCGTCATTCGACTGCGTCCCAGTTACTTCCCCTTTACCGAACCCAGTGCCGAAGTAGATGTAAGCTGCGCCTTTTGCGAGGACGGCTGTCGCATCTGCAAACAAAGCGGCTGGATCGAGATCTTGGGCTCAGGAATGGTGGACCCCAATGTCTTTGAGGCGGTTGGTTACGACCCGGACAAAGTCACCGGGTTTGCTTTTGGAATAGGCATTGAGCGTGTTGCCATGCTGCGCATGAACATTCCCGATATCCGCTACTTATACACAAACGACCGACGCTTCCTGGATCGGTTCAAGGTGGGCTAGGCCATGTATATCAACTATGAATGGGTGAAACAATATCTGGAGAATGCTCCAAGCTTGGAAGAAGCAGCCCGTCTGCTGAACCAAACGGGGCTCGAAACAGAAATCGAAAACGGCGGCTTGGAAATCGAGCACACGGTGAACCGACCGGATGCCATGAGCCACTTCGGCGTGGCTCGCGAGCTGGCGGTGAAGCTGGGGGGCGGCTTGATTGTGCCCCCCGTATACGAAGGCGCAATCGAAAAGCTCGAAGGTTGGCGGGTCGATTCCTGCGACCCCGCTGAATGTCCCCGCTACATCGCTCTTTTGATTCACAATCTGAAGGCCGAACCGTCACCGCCCTGGCTGGTTGAGCGACTGGAGTCGATTGATCAGACCTGTCACAATTTCCTGGTCGATATCACCAACTTCCTGCTTTGGGAGTTTGGCCATCCCAGTCATGCCTTTGATGGCGGAATGGTAGCTGGCAAGCACCTCATTATCCGCTTCGGCGAGAAGGGTGAGACCCTCACCACTCTAGACGGCAACGACCACGATGCCGAGGGGTTGTTGTGTATCGCAGATGAGGAGAAGCCCGTGGCATTCGCAGGCGTGATGGGCGGGCAGAACAGCGAGGTTCGCGATGATACAACCGAGGTTCTCTTGGAGCTTGCCTCGTTCAAGCCGGTTCGTGTTCGCCGTACCGGGGCCAGCTGCAATATAAATTCAGACGCGCGCCACCGCTTTGAGCGCGGCATTGACCGCGAGAAGATGGAACGGGTGATTCGTCGTTTTATCTTCCTGCTCAAACAGCAGCAACCGCAAGCCGAGGTAGTGGGTCAGCACGACATGGACCTGACGCCTTTCGAACGTCCCCAGGTCTTTTTACGCCGATCCTACTTAGACAAGTTGCTGGGCATTCACCTGCCCGACCAACAGGTCACCGATTTGCTGGTAACCATGGATTGCGACGTAGAACACAGGCCGGAAGGCTGGTCGGTAAGCATACCAGGCTACAAGGTCGATGTTGTTCGAGAGGTCGATCTGGTTGAGGAAGTCATACGTTTTGCAGGCCTGGACCTGTTGGTCACCGATCTGCCCGAATTTCGTGGAGCCGACCTG
>Ga0316189_10006568_pt1 | contig 11070 bp, 9 predicted proteins | sample LowCovwburrow_MG_FD_204930 | JGI IMG/M metagenome (GOLD analysis project Ga0316189, IMG submission 204930) | Coastal sediment microbial communities from Maine, United States - Lowes Cove worm burrow | ecosystem: Environmental > Aquatic > Marine > Coastal > Sediment | place: USA: Maine... | reverse complement strand
GCAATTGGCACCCACCAATTTCAAGCAGTTTCAAAAATCCAGGTAATTGTTTTTAAATTACTTTTTTCTCAATAATGGTGCCGAAGGCGGGACTTGAACTCTTCGCTGCAGGGCTTTGTGCAAAGGGAGGTGCCGAACTGTTCCTAATATATTGCCCCCAGAGTTACCCCCAAGAGGGACTTCCTATATGTATTGAAGGAATACTCCAGCCTCACCGAAGCAGGTCCAGCTAAGCTTTATTTCAGAGGTTCAGCCCATAAGCGTGAAGGAAATCGCTGCCAGAAAACCTGTGAGTGTGCTTAAACCGACCACGGAGGCTTTGCCCATATGGACTGCTTCCGGAATCATCGCCCCAGCGATCATTGTCAACATGGCTCCGGCGGCCAGGCCCTCCGCAAACACGACCCAAGTGTGGCTGAGGGAGTCGGCAAGGTAAAAGCCTGCCCCGGCGCCTGCGGCTGTAATGACCAGCAGTGACAACCACAGCAGAAACACATTGGCCTTGCTGAACCCCTGCATACGCATATTGGCGGAACTGGCAAGTGCCTCTGGAAAGTTAGACAGAAACAGGCCCGCGATTAACGTGTAGGGCACGACATCGGCGAACACAATTGACTCGATCTGGGCAAGTTTGCCCTGCAGCAGAACCAGAAGCCCGGCACCGATCACGAAACTCTCCGGTATGCCGTCCAGGAGGATACCGAGCCAGATAGCGAGCGGCGCACCCTCGTGTTCCTCTCGTGCTTTTCGCCACTCGAGTTTATCGGGTATCTGCGTGCCTGTCTGCAGCGCTTGGCGGGATTGTTTCAGCCAATCCAGCGTCTCTGCATCCCGCTCGGCGATGAGGTTTTCCAGGAGTTGCACGCGCTCGTCGCTTAGATTGCGAATGGCATTGGCAAATTCTTGGGACTGTTGACTCAATTGACGAAAATCACCTCTGGACAAGACGTATCCCTTGATCTCGGATTCTGCCTTCCCGCTGGCTATGTGAGGGCGATCGGTAAGCATCGGAATTACACCGATGACACTGCCTTTTCCGAATTTGGATTGCAGCCCGTCCTTTGTTTGCGCAAAAACGCTACCCTCGGTGATGAATAACAGGTGTGTGACGGGTTCACCCTCAGTGGCCACAATGTCACCTTCCCTGTAGCGCACCGGTTGAATCATTTTGACTAGCGCATTGATATGCTCTGGAGGTAGGTCCCTCAACAATGGAAAGTCGGCCAGGTCCCCCAGGACAGCCAGCTCCCTGTCACGTTTGCGCGCAGTCAGATAACTGATGGTACTGGAGGTGCGCCGCAGAAAACCACCATGGGAATTAACCAGTCGATCCAGCAGGGTAAATACAACACCGCCCAACGCGGCTCCCGCCACCAGCGCCAAAAAGGCATTGAGCGGACTGCCATGGTGGGAGGCCTGTTCCGCTGCTTTCAGGGCGAAAATTGTTGGCGCCACCAGTTCCACCGATAGTGCGGCTATCAGTGCACCGGCACCAAAGGCCGCCAACGTCGAGACAACAAATGGCCGTGGATTGGTCTGAATACCGACCAAGGCACCCAGAGGCAGTGACACAGCACTTATAGCCCCCAGGGTGATCGCCCAAATCAGGTATTCCAGGGTGAAATATTCCATGCAAGCGATTCCGGTAAGCTACCTGTCAATACTTTCAGAGCGCTTGTAGTGCTCCCTTGTTTCAGGACTGGTGGGATTTAATGTATGCAGTAGCGAAGGCCAAAGCATCATCCGGCTTTTGCGCAATCGCATCGGCTTCTTCACGAGTCGCCTCTAATTCCCAGTTATCCCTGAGCACCCGACCGATAATCCACAGGGCAGCCACGCGTGTCGCCGACCGGCAGTGAATGTAGACGGGCTGATTTGCAGAGTCTCCCAACGTCGCTAAGAATTCACCGATGAGTTGTTGATCCAGCTCTTTGGCACTGAACGGTAGGTGAATATAATTCAACCCGGCGGCTTCGGCCGCGTCACGACTGCACTCGATGTCGACTCCCTCCTCACCCGCGAGACGGAGGTTGATCACAGTCACGTATCCCTGGTTCTTCAGCCAGCTCATGGAGGCATCCGGTGTCACTCCTCCGAAGCCAATCTTTGCACCGGCAAATCCGGTGGAGTTGTCGAAGCTGGAAAAGTTTTCTATGTCTGGCATCTGGTTTTCCTCCATAAATGTGATGTGCCGATGCTCGCCGTTCCAGGCGAAAAGCCCTCTCTGTCCATTCAGTCGCGGAGAAAAAAGGCTGTATGGCTCCGTGACAGCATCCCTCCGGCAACCGTGAATGCCCGAAATCCCTCCTGCGTCAACAGGCGTGTTGCATAGTAAGCTCGTTGTCCTGAGCGGCATACCACATGTATATCCCTGTCCCTGGGCAACTCGTTCAACCGTGATCGTAACTGCCCCAGGGGAATGTTGATCGATTCTTCCACCCGGTCAACTGCTTGCTCGAATGATTCACGCACATCCAGTAGAACCTTCCCTTCCAGGTCCGGCCAATGGCTGATCGGCATATCCTCCGTGAGGACGTCCACCGCCACCATACCAGCAAAATTTACCGGATCCTTGGCACTGCCAAAAGCAGGCGCATAACAAAGTTCGGATTCCTCCAGATCGTATACGGTCGCGCCCATCTGGATCAGGCCGGCCAGGGTACTGATGCGCTTGTCCACGCCGTCCTCTCCCAGGGCCTGGGCGCCCAGCAAGCGTCCGTCGGATTTTTGAAACAGGACTTTCATTGCAATCGGCTTCGCGCCGGGGTAATAGCCGGCATGCGAGTTGGGATACAGGTATATTTTCTCGTAGTCCATCATCCCGGCCCGTTGCAGGGCTTTTTCACTGGCACCCGTCCAAGCCGCGACCCCGTCGAACAAACCGATGATGGCCGTACCCTGAGTGCCGCGGTAGCGTGAATCGCGGCCGGCTATGACGTCGGCAACGATACGACCCTGCCGGTTGGCCGGACCCGCCAGGGCCACCAGGCTCCACTCACCCGTAACGAAATCCCTGACTTCCACGGCATCACCGACGGCCAAAATATCGGGGTCACTGGTCTGCATCTGCTCGTCGACGCGGATTCCACCGCGCTGGCCGATTTCCAGCCCCGCCGCCTTCGCCAGTTCGGTGTCCGGGCGCACGCCAATACCCAGGATGACAATATCCGCGGGGTGCATCTGGCCGGACTGGGTATGAACCTCCAGTGCACCCTCGTCGGGCTGACGAAATTCGGCAGCCCCGTCCCCCAGCACCACTTTAACGCCATGGTGTTCCAGGTAACCTTCCACTACCCGTGCCATCTCCAGGTCCAGGGGCCCGAGCACCTGATTGCCCATTTCGATCACGGTCACATCAAAGCCACGGTGAACCAGATTCTCCGCCATTTCCAACCCGATAAAACCCCCGCCCACGACCACCGCATGGGCCTTTGGGCGTACCGTCTGGAACCCGGAATACCGATCCATACCGGTGAGAAACGGCGTCCCCTTTTCCAGCCACTCGCGAATTTCTCGGGCGTCGGGTACGGTGCGGACCTTGAATATGCCTGGTAGATCGATTCCCGGTAGCGGCGGCTTGATGGGTGGCGCACCAGGCGAAAGTACCAGTTTGTCATAGGACTCGGTCGTAACCTCTCCAGTTTCGAGATTTTTTAGGTCTACGGTTTTATCGCCCGGTGATATGGCAATGGCCTCGCATTTCGTCCGGGCGTCGATACAAAACTGGTTGCGAAAAGTGGCCTCTGTAGCCACCAGCAATTGTGACTCCTGTGGTATCACGCCACCCACGTGGTAAGGCAGCCCACAGTTGGCATAGGACACATAGGGGCCCCGCTCCACCATGATAATCTCGGCCTTTTCGTCCAGTCGCCGCAAGCGCGCTGCGCAGGATGCTCCGCCAGCAACGCCACCAATGATGATTACTTTCATCGACTCCTCCTTTGTAAAGCGTTATTCGATGAACGCTTGTATTAGCTGTTACGTATATCAGGCTACCCGGTGTCAGGTCGCACTATCCGTGAGGCCCGTGGCAGCCTGGCCTGAGAAGATACGCGCGGCTACCAGCGCGACTATGAGCGTCAATGGAATTACCAGTATTATCGATACAAATAAACCGTCGGGGGGATTCAAAATACCAAGGTAGGCCGCAAACACCGCAGCGATATTGCGCGTGCACATGCCCAGCGCCATGCCGCTTCTCTGTCTCTGCGGCAGGCCGAATCCAAAACGGTATGCCAGAGTAGCCATTAACACGAAGAACAATACCTGGGAGCCAGGGGCATAACTGCCTATCGCACCCAGCATCTCGTCGCCATACATGGCTAGCGTCATCACCAGGACGATCAATGTCGACATGCCCCCGATTTTCTTGACCACCGGAAACAGCTTGGCGGCAATCGGCCCTGCAACTGTCCGGATAAAAGAGCCAATCAACAGTGGCAACAGCACCATAGCGAGCATGGGCTTTGCCAGAGCCATCACGCTGACTGTTACTCCCTTCACCAACAAAGGTGCCAGCAGAGGCAACAACACTACCGTACCCATCGTAGTCAAGAGCATGAACGACGCGGCAAAGGGGGTGTCAGCACGGGCCCTGCGCACCATCATGGGAAAGAATGGAGCAGTTGGCGCCAGGCTGATCAACATAAGCCCGGCGGCATGCGCCTCCTGGAGTGGAATGATCGCAATAATCAGCCAGGCGATAGCCGGGCCAACGAGCCAGCCCCAAGACAGCGTCAGCAACACGAACCGGGGGTTTCGAAAGATCCTGGCAGATTCGCGGACCTCCAGTTCGAGGCCCATGGCTCCCAGGTTGGATACGGTAAAGATCACCACCATCAGATTGAATATTTGATCGATTGTCATACAACTATCACCTGCCGATTGGACGTGATTCCGTCATGGCCGCTAGAGCGAATGTGAGGTGCCGCTCATTCATAATCCGATCCGTCGATAGGATTTTGCGATCGCGACTCCGGGTTACCCTGCTCACTGCGATAGGCGACTATCGCATGGCGATTGGTAGGATATATCCGTTGTTCACCAATCTGTTCGAGAAATCCGTAGTGGTGTAACAAGCCATAGAAAGAGCGATTTACCCGACTGAGGCCGAAGGTAATACCTTTTCCCGCCAGTAGTTTCATCACCTGCTGGAAGCTCTCCATGCCAGTGGCATCCATGTCGGTAATCGCCTGGGCATCAAGGACAAACCATTCGACAGGCGCTGCGCTCTCTGTAATCAGTTGCTCGATCTGTTCCACGAACAAGCTGGCGTTGGCGAAATAGAGTGGATTACCAAAACGATAAATCACCAGCCCCTGTGTATTCGGGACATCGTCTGTCTCAAGCGGGACAAAGTGACTGCCGTCCGCAACCTCCTGCAACACCCAGGTGGAAGGCCGCGAGGCCCGGCCGACTACATCGATGGTAGAGAGTAAAAAAGCAACGATGACAGCTTGCAATGGCCCCAGCGCCAGCACACTCACCAGGCAGGTCATCGCTATCCAGAACTCGGAGCGACGGATACGCCACAGAGCTTTTAACTCGTGCACCTCGATCAATGACAGCACCGCATTAGCCACGATACCTGCCAGGGCAGCATTGGGCAGGTAAGCCAGCGTATCGGTGAAGAACAGCATCACCAGGGCGATAGTCACCGCCGCGACCAAGCTAGGTAACTGGCTAGAGGAGCCGGAGTCCATCATCGCCGCACTGCGTGACGGGCTGTTTCCCATCAGTAGCGAGCCGGAAATCGCTGCCGCTGTGTTCGCCACACCAAATGCAAAAAATACCTGGTTGCCATCGGCCTTGTAGTTGTATTTCCTACTATAGTTGCGCACCAGCAATAGGCCCTCGCACATGAGGATGGCCACAATTGCGAACGCACCGGGCAGCAGCTGTAAGTAGTCGGCGACCGGGATGTCCGGTACGGTCAATGTCGGTAGGCCGGAGGGGATATCACCCAGCACACTGACTCCTTTTTCGTCCAGGCCAAACCCCGTGACTATCGAGGTAAATAGCACTAGGGCGACGAGCGCACCGGGAACCCTGGGCAGAAAACGTTTCATCGATCGCACCATGATGAAGGCGCCCACCCCAATGGCCACAGAGTACAGGTTGCCATGGGGGACAGACTCGACAAGGGCCAGCAGCTCAACGATAAACCCCTTGGTTTCGACGGTACTCGCCACAGTGCTTTGTACCTGCACCGCTAATTCTCCCAATTCGGAACCACCAGCATGGAGCGGCGCGGCAATCACTTTATGCACCTGCTTGACGAACACCTCAATACCCAGTCCCGAGATAAAACCCGCCAGCACTGCGCGGGACAGGAAATTGGCCAGAAATGCCAGGCGGAAATACCAGAAAACAAAAAACAGCGCGCCACACATCAGGGCAAGCGCGAGTCCATACTGGAGCATTTTGGGATCGCCGGGCGCGGCAAATCCCAACAGTGTTGCCCCGACCAGCGCCGCCATAGACGCATCGGGACTGCCGACGACATGGCGCGAAGACGTGAGCAAAGCGAACAGCGCCAACGGTATGATCGCCGAATACAAGCCCGCCACCGGCGGCAACCCGGCCACCTGTGCATAGCCGATATTGAGCGGCACGATCAGCGCCGCCAGTGTGACACCTGCGGAAATCTCACGGGGAACATCGCCCCTTGAGATTCCGCGCAAACCGGCGAAGGGAACCGGCCAGCGGCTCTTACTCCCCATCCGACTCACCTAACCGCAATCAAGCCGCCGGGGCAGCACCGGATGCAGAGAGCTTCACTGACTTCAACTACATTGTCCATTATCAGACTTCCTCGGCCTGCACCGAATAATCAGTGCAAGCTCTATCGTTATCCTGCCATGTACTGCGCTCTACGATGTTCAGTAAATCTTTACCGATTTTGATGGTTTCCAAATCCTGATCGACATTGTTCGATTATTTAGATGAGTATTCTTCCAGAATGATTTTCTCGGGATCAATGTCGTAAACCCAAGGGGCCGAGTTCTTCCAGCCGTTTCTCATTCTCTTCCCGTTAAAAACGCTTTCTGGGTCCTCTACCTTGTCGCCTTCAAATCCATCGATGATGGTGTAAGCGTTTTTATAACCAGCAGCAGCAAGAGCGTTGACCGCCATGGCACTGCGGTCACCTGACCGGCACATGAGCAGCAGGATGTCATTTGCCCCAGCTATTGCTTTGACTTCGGCAACAAAATCTGCATTCATCTTAGGGCCATACTCGGTTTTTCCGTTCTTTCTTTGATAGGTAACAAAGGCAAGGGGGATGTTCCAAGCCATTTCCGGGTGGCCAATAAAGGCGTACTCTTCCGGGGTCCGTACGTCGATAACTGTCACCTCGTCTGGAGCAGCTTTCCACTTTTCATAGGCCTGCGCAGCAGTTACGTAAAGACCAAGCGTGGTTTGCTTGCCTTTGGAAAGTTGACCACCTTCAGGCGCTGAAAAAGTCGCCATTGGGGTAAGCAAGATGAGTATTGTGGCAAAAATTGACGACCATTTTTTAGTCATGATTTACACCTGTTAAAATAGCAACGCCAATTTCAATGAATGAGATTTGAGACAGCTGCTGTATCACATGCCCATTGAAATACTGACTCGCCGGTTAAGCTTTGCCCTATTTTCGGCTCCAGATTCGACATATCTAGACAGTGGTCATACATTTTCAAACAGCATGGGGTAAGCTGATTGATATACATCAGCAAACCGCGAGATGCTCTTTGATGGCGCCGATGAACCAGCAATTTACCAGGCACACGTCATCGGCCCTTGAATTTTGGCTTGCGGCCCTCGTTCCAGGCGTCCACACCCTCGCGCCGATCCTCAGTTCCAGTCAATCGGTTGTAGGCCTCCACCTCGAAACGGAGCGCAGAGCGGACATCCATTTGTAGCCCCTGGTGGATTGCCTTCTTAGCCTGGCGTACGGCCAGCGGCGCGTTGCCCACTAACTGTTCGGCAGTTGCGATCACTACAGGCATCAATTCCTCCGCGCTGCAAACACGATTGAAAACCCTCCACTCGAGTGCCTCAGTGGCGCCGAATGCCTTGCCAGTAAATATGATTTCATTGGCTCGCCTTTCGCCAACGATGCGCGGCAGCGTGGTGGTACCGCCCACACCCGGAATAATCCCAATCATCACCTCGGGGAACCACAACTGTGCACTGTCCACGCCATAAGCGAAATCAGCCGCGAGGATCATTTCCAATCCTCCGCCAAAGGCCTGGCCATTGACGGCGGCAATGACCGGCACAGGGCACTCCATCATTGTCCAAATGGCCTGCTCAAAAATCTCATGCTGATGACGCCAGGCTTCATCAGACATTCCGTCGCGTTCCTTCATGTCGCCACCAGCGCAAAATGCAGCCTCGCCGGCACCGGTCAGTATCACGCAACGAGTCGTACCACTTTCGCCATCCCGTACCAAGCCAGCCCAAAAATCGAGCAGTTCAATACCCATCTGTGTATTGACGGCGTTGCCCTCTGCGGGCCTGTTCAGTGTGACAATAAGCAATCCGTTGTCGCGTTGCTCTACCAGTAGCGTTGAATAATCCATGCTTTCAATGATCTCCGCCTTGGTTTTCAAACCCAGGTCACTTCTACAGGCTTTCTTGTTGGAATGCGGTGGTAAAATTCAGTCGGGTATCCCAGCAGGAATGTAGCGTACGGAATTTCTCCTTTCGGCATCCCGAGTACATCAAGCAGGGGCTGATACGCTCGGCTGGCGTAACCAATGCCTTCAGACCAGCTGGTTCCCAAACCAAGCGTGGTTGCCGCCAATTGGATATAACCAATGGCATTGAAGGCTGCGGGAGGCGCTGTCCGCTCATCCTTCCCCGACCATGCCTGGATAATGCAGGGTGCTCCCCTGGAGATATGGTCTCTGCCGGCTACCCAGTGATTAATAAACATCTCCAGTTTGCCTTCATGATAAAGCTCGGGATTCGTGTCCTTGACGCTTTTCATCCAGTCAATGGTCAACCCGGCAACCTGCTGAACCTTTGCCGGATCGTTTATGACCATCCAGTGCAGCACCTGGCGGTTTCCGCCATTTGCTGCATGGCGTGAAACATCCAGGAGTTGCAAGAGCTTCTCTTTTTCTACCGGCTTGTTGACATAGCCGCGAATTGAACGCCGTGCCACCAGCAGTTGCCTGACTTCCTCCCATGTGGGAATAAGACGAGGATCAATCGACTCGCACTCTTCAGGGCCCATTGCCCGTTGATACAGCGAATCGGTAGGACAAATCGCCACGCAATGGCCACAGTCGATACATAAATCCCAGGAGTCTGCAGTGGGAACCGGAAATTTTTTCTTGGTGATCAAACCGCCGGGGCAGCACCTGATGCAGGCATCACAGTTAATACACAGGCTCTCATCTACCTTGATGATCGTATCCATTTTATAAGCTGTGTTCATTTTCTCCTCGATCAATTGTTTCGCGCCTCTTCCATGAATTCCGGCGCGGTCCACTCGAGCACATCGAAGTCATTTTGCGACTATCCGAGCCGCGTACCGTCCACGTCGATACCACCTCCCTTGGGTAGTTTGCTCCAGCTTCGTTTCTCCCACTCTTCTTTAAGGACCTCCGTGGCTGCCTGCTCCAGGAACTCCGGCGCTGCCCACTCGTCCACATCGAAGTCGTTCTTGATGTAGCCATTGTTGAACATAAAGTCCTTACCGATCTTGATGGTTTCCATATTCTGGGCACACAGGCTGGGCACCATGTCGACGTGTTTGATGCCCTCGTATGTATCCTCGGCATCGAGGTAGAAGGTCTGTCGGTTTAGAATCGCCCCCGCAGCCCTCTTGTGGTCGTTTGCCCAGCGGCCGACCTTAATCATGGCCTTCATGTAGGCGATAACCAGCTCCGGATGTTCCTTGGCCATCACCTCGGTACACGTGATAACGGCGGGGGTATTGGCAACCTGCAAGGTCCAGTCAGGCAGTTTGGACAGATCTACAATCATCTTGAGTTTACCGGTAGCCTCCTGCAGATGCTGGAAGACCTTGCTCTGGGTGTAAATGGCATCGACCTTCCCTTCCAGTAAGGCCGTCTCGAGCGGGCGGAAGGCCAGGTCGTGCTTATGGTCACGGCGCATCCACAACTCCGACGGATTATCCATCTGGACTTCCAGCATCTCAGGGAGGTCATACCAGTCATCCGGATAGGGGAACTCGACGAGTTCGATATCGTCCATGGTCATCTCGTTCAGCATCAGGATGTTCTCGATTGCCATGTGCTCCTGGATGCGCCACCAATCATTCTTGATAGTGTTGAGGCTTTTCGAGATACCGATCTTCTTGCCCTTCAGATCCTTCACGCGAAAAATCGGATCACGGGCTCGCGTCAGCAAACCACCACCTTCATGCACCCAGGTGGCGCCCAACAAAACAGTCCGGCGGCAGTCAGCGTTCACATGGATGGGGGGATACAACCCCCCGAAACGAATCAGGTTGTCGAGGTTATGGATGTAATGCGGGTACCAGTTGTTCTCCGGTGCATGGCGAAAATAGGCGTACTCAACGCCGATCTTTTTGAACTCCTCGCGGCACCACCCCAATTCCTGGTCGACGTTGTTGGCCGATACCATTGGGCAATTGGTAAACCACACCTCTTTCCAATTCAATGGGACTGTGGTGGAAACTCTCTGTGTAGGCATAGGGTGCTCCTTTCTCTTAGCTAGACGGTTCGATATTGAGCAGTGGGTAATGCAGCACCATTTTTTTGCCCACAGCATGACCATTTACTGTTGTTCAATTAGGTGCTGCTACCCCAGTCCTGAAGTTGGACGGGAACTCCTTGACCGGTAGAAATAGAGCTAGCGACCAACTCCCTTCTTCTTTGCTAAGTATGCTCGAATAAACTTCAGGATAGGGTACAAATATAGACATAAAATAGACATTTATGGACACTGGATGTTAGGCTTGTTGACCCAAGTCAACATAGCAATCGTTAGGAAAAATGTTCGAACAAACAGCGAGTCATAACACCCCGGAACCCATGTTGCGAATCGGGGCCACAATGGGCGTGCCGGCGGCTCTTCGAAGTCTGGGAC
>Ga0316189_10006567_pt1 | contig 11071 bp, 10 predicted proteins | sample LowCovwburrow_MG_FD_204930 | JGI IMG/M metagenome (GOLD analysis project Ga0316189, IMG submission 204930) | Coastal sediment microbial communities from Maine, United States - Lowes Cove worm burrow | ecosystem: Environmental > Aquatic > Marine > Coastal > Sediment | place: USA: Maine... | reverse complement strand
ACCACCCCATTCACACATCCACCGCACGCCGCCTTAACCCACCCAAACCGTACACCGCGTACATACGGGTTGTGTACGGCATGTGTACGCATTGCATACGTCCACATCCCCCACAAAACCCTGCGTTAACACGTGATTCCCGGTACCCATGCCTTCACAGCCCAATACCCCGCACCGCGCGTTGCTTGCCCCGTGCTGCGATCCCCCTATATCTTCATCATGCGCACCACTCTCGCCTTCCTCCTCCTTGCCTCACCCGCCGCCGCGTGGGAGTTTTCGGCCAGCCCGATCTGCACCCTGACTGACATCTCAGAGGCAGCCGAGATTACCGTCACCTACGACCCCGCCATCACCGAATACGCGGTCACCGTCACCCTGCCCGAAGGGCGCTGGTCAGACGCGCCAACCTTTGGCATGGCCTTCGCCAATGACCGCCCCATCAGCATCCAGACCGACCAGCACAGCATCAGCCCCGATGGCCGCAGCATCACTGTGAAAGACCGTGGGTTCGGCAATGTCCTGAACGGATTAGAGTTCAACAGTCGCGCCTATGCGATCCTAGGCGACACGACCGTCGGCATCGATCTGACAGGTATCGGGCCTGCAATCACGGCATTTCGCGATTGTCCCGCAGCGAACCTTGCATGATGACCAAACGCGATCCCATTAACCCCACGGATGATGACGCGCGGGCACTGGCGCTGAGCCTGCTACAAGACGCGCGGTTCGGCGCATTGGCGGTCACCCACCCCCACACTCAAACACCCTACGTGGCGCGGGTCGCGATGATCTGGGAAGATGGCGCGCTTTTCACTTTAATTTCGACGCTATCGACCCACACCAAAGCGTTGCAGCAAGTCCCGCAATGCGCCGCACTGATCGGCGAGCCGGGCGCAAGAGGCGACCCGCTCACCCACCCTCGTATGACGGTCATGGCGCAGGCGCATTTGGCCGACAAATCCGCCATGAAAACCCGCTGGCTCGCAGCGATCCCAAAGGCGCAACTTTACTATGATTTCAGTGATTTCCTGCTATTCCGGCTTGATGTGCAATCCATCGACCTTAACGGCGGTTTTGGCAAAGCGTTCAAGCTAAGCCCTCAGGACCTACGCAGCTAGTTTGCCGCGCCAGATCACACTGCCCTCACGCCACGCGCCACCCACCAATATGCCCTTCTTATCGGCATGCGGGAACTGGATACGCCAGTCCCGGAATTTGTCATTGGTGACGACGCGCAGGCGGTAGTCTGAAGCAAAGGCCAGTATCGCCTCATCAGCTACGACACCTTTGCTCACAACGCAAATATGCTCGCTTCTGATCCCAATGACAGGTGCCAGCTTTCTCTCGTTGTAGTAGTGGTCATCCAGAACATAGCCGACATTGGCATCGAAGAACACGATCGGTTGATACCCTTTTTCTTCGAGACTACGCAGCACCCGCGAAAGAACATGTGCAGAAGGCTCTTCTCCCCAATGCATCACGTTAGAGCCATCCACTACAATCGCATTTGCGGGCGGTGTTTCTGTCTGTGCAGGTTCCGGCTTGCGGCGTCTGCCCCACCAAAGAAGGACAATAAATCCCACGAGCGATGGCAAAAGAAGAAGTAAATCGGAATACATGCCATAATATAGTCGAGCGGCGTGAATGCTCGCAAGAGGAGAACGGCGTCAAACATTGGAAAAGGCAAAGAGCATAGCGCCCTTTGCCTTCTTTCATTCAAGTGTGGAGGTAGGTTTGGTTAACCCTTACCCTTCCAAGGCACGAGCCACTTTTCGGCCTGCCGCATCAGCATATCGATGCTGAAACCAATGATCCCGATCAGGATAATACCCATCAAAACGATATCGGTGCTCTGGAATTTCGAGGCCACCATGATCATCATGCCAGCGCCCTTTTCAGCGGCAACAAGTTCTGCTGCCACAACCGTACCCCAACAGACACCCATGGCCACACGGGCGCCAGTAAATATCTCGGGCAACGAGTTCGGGATGATGACATGGCGCATGATCTGCCATTTCGAGGCACCCAAACTATAGGCCGCATGCACCTTGGATATCCGCACCCCTGACACACCGGACCGGGCCGCAATCGCCATGATCCAAAGAGCCGCAAGGAAGAGCAGGATAATCTTACCGACTTCACCAATACCCGCCCAGATGATCACAAGCGGGATCAAAGCAAGCGGTGGCACAGGACGCATGAATTCAACAATCGGGTCAAACCAACCACGGAACCAGTTCGACAGACCCATTGCATAGCCTAGGGGAATACCCACAAGCGCACCCAAGATGAAGCCGACGATCACGCGGAACAATGAATACCCAAGGTGTTCAGCCAAGGTCGAGTTCCGATAGCCGACAGTCGCAATCTCGCCCAGACGGCTCCACACAGCCTCTGGCGAAGGCAGCCAGATCGGCTCCATTTGGACACCTGTGTCAGGGATGATATTCAAGGTCCCTTTGTCTGACATGGCGACGCGGCCAAAATCCACGTTGACCGACGCGCCCGGCGCAATCGCCTGACCGTTGACGGCCGTAACAAAGGTCTCTTCGTCGCGTCCCATTTCGTCGTTGCGATCAACGCGCAAAAGCTCGTTTCGATAAACTGGGATTGCAATCGCATCGTTCTTGGCGATCCCGTCACCTAGATCAACTTCGGGCGCTTCAACTTCCTCGCCTGTTGGATGCACGATGACCGAAACAGTCGCATCATCAGTTTCACCAGCAGGCGTCGTAATGGTGTAGCTGAATGACCCTTCGCCGGAGAATGGCCCCGGAGCATGCATAAAGCCGGGCAACAGTTTAGAGCCAGTAAATGCACCCCACAAAACGAAGATCAGCACGATCGAGACGACAGATGCCGCAGTGTTAGATGTCACGGCACTTTCATCGCCAAAAGTGACTGTTTTGAGCGAACTGTAGTCACTCTTGGGTGTCAGCAGCCGCTTCACACCGCCCCAGAGGACCATCATCAGAAGGATGATCAGGACGTATCCGATGACATAGGGTGCTGCAGCAAACAGCGTGGTAAGGACGGCCCATAACTCGGCCCAGAGATCTCCTAGCAGTTCCATTATGCGTCCTCCGTCCGGCCCATGATTTCTTCTTCCATGTCCCAGATCATCCCAAGGATTTCTTCACGGACCTCGGCGAACTTAGGGTGTTTCTTCACTTCGCGCAGATCTTGTCCAACGCCCATTTCAGCAAACGGCAAACGGTACTCTGTATGAATCCGCCCCGGACGTGGCGCCATGACAAGCAGGCGTTCACCCAAAAGCAATGCTTCTTCAACCGAGTGCGTGATCAGGATGATCGTCTTACCGGTCTCTTTCCAAAGCTTCAGGACCAGTCCCTGCATCTTTTCACGGGTCAGCGCGTCAAGCGCGCCAAGTGGCTCATCCATCAAGATCACGTCTGGTTCGTTGGCCAGGCAACGGGCCAAGGCCACGCGCTGCTGCATCCCGCCAGACAACTCATAGACAGCCTTTTCTTTGAAGTCCTGCAAACCGACCACATCAAGAAGGTGATCAACAATTTCGGCTTTCTCGGCCCTAGGCATCCCTTTCATCGAAGGGCCAAAGCCCACGTTCTCGCGTACACTCATCCACTCAAACAAAGCGCCCTGCTGAAACACCATCCCACGTTCAGCGGCGGGGCCAGTCACGGTGTGGCCGTTCAGTATGATTTTGCCCTCAGTCGGGGCCAAAAACCCTGCCACGATGTTCAGCAGTGTGGTCTTACCGCAGCCTGATGGCCCAAGAACGGAAAGCAATTCCCCTGCCTTGAGATCAAGAGAGACATCTTTCAATGCCTGCACCGATGATCCATTGGGCAAGTCGAACCGCATCGATAGTTTATCTATTTGTAACCCTGACATGGCTTATCCCATTATTTTCCCTGAAAATCCCTATCGTTACTCAGGAATTGTCACGAAAAAGAATAGAAAACTGGCGCGCAGTTTCCTGCGCGCCAGCAAAGACAATTACATGTCGTTTACAGCAGTCAATGGACCAGTGTTTACGGCACCCTCATAGCTGCTAAGCGCAGATGGAATGGAACCGGATTCAACGAAGACATCCGCAACGCCCTTCATGAAGGAAGGTGCCGCACCACCAAGCCATGCTTCGGACAGCTGGGTTGCCACGTCTGGGAACACGAACGTTGCCATAGTTTCGGCAGTCGCTTGCTCATCCATACCAGCATCATTTGCGATAACTGGAAGCATTTCAGCAACGCCAGATCCATCGTTCCACGCCGCGTTTGCATCAGCTGTGACTTCAAGGAACTTGGCGACCAGATCACCGTTCTCTGCCACAAAACCTGCAGGTGCAGATGTTACGTCAAAGACGAGAATGCCCAGCGCTTCTTTTTCAGCACCAGTCAACAGCACGTTGCCGTGCTCCTTCATGCGACGTAGCGCGCCACCCCAACCGCAGGACATATCGACTTGACCTTGTGCCAGGGCGGCAGCGCCTTCAGCAGGTGCCATATCGACAACATCGAGCGACGCAAGGTCGACACCGAAGTGGTCCATCTGGCGCAAGAAGCCGTAGTGTGCAGCCGTACCAAGTGGAACGGCAACTTTCTTGCCTGCCAACTCGCCAGCGCTGTCTGCGTCGATTTCGAGACCGGATGAAACGACACAGTTGTCGTTCTCAGCGTAAGATACGGCAACGTCAAGGATCTGCAGGTCCTGGCCAGCGGAAGCTGCAACCACGAAAGGTGGTACACCTTGGCTGACAGAAATCTGAACATCGCCAGATGCCATTGCGGCGGACATTGCTGTACCTGAATCGAAGCTGACCCAGTTTACTTTGACGCCCATTTCTTCGTCGTATGTGCCGTTTACCTTGGCATACTGGAATGGCATCGGCCACTCGAGGAAGTACCCAACAGTAATTTCGCCGTGACCGCCAGCGACAGCAGATGTCGCGCCAGTCATCAGTGCAACGCCAGCGGCGGCACCCATCAGTGCAGTTTTGATATTCATTAATCTCGTCTCCATGTTGCAGGCCCATTCTTTACGGGCCCGTATAGCTGCGCAGGTTTTCCCTGCATTAACGATAGCTGAACACGAAAGCAGGTGAGAGCCAAGCACCTTCACGTTCAGTTTTACTTTCGACGCCAATTGAGCATCCGTTCGCCCATGTTGCTTTCAGTTTGCTGAAAAAACTAACAGGTCGGTGCCGAGCGAAAGAAATTCAGCGCCTTACGTCAATGATTGAAATTCTGTTCTCTTACGTCAGAAGAGGTAGGAACATATCTCGGATTGAAATTATTATCATATATTTTCATGACGTTAAACGCTCGCTCAATTCATATACATGAATCCATTCGTTATTTTTGGCCTTATTCAAGTACTCAAACTGGCCCTACTGGACTGCCGCTTTCCATAGCCAAACTGTCACTTAAGATATCGTCCGGATTTACAGATTCGGACGACTAATCCCCTTTCACAGTTGGAGCACGGACATGGACACGCTTAATTTCGCAAATGACCCCGAACATGTGGTTGAAGCTGACCGCGCCCATGTTTGGCATCATCTTAGCCAGCATAAACCCTATGAAACGATTGACCCCCGTATCATCGTCGAGGGCAAAGGGATGCGTGTCTGGGACATTAAGGGCAAAGAGCATATTGATGCTGTGTCTGGTGGCGTCTGGACAGTGAACGTGGGCTACGGCCGCGAGCGGATCGGCAAGGCCATCTCTGATGCTGTAACGAAGATGTGCTTCTTCGGCGGCACCGCAGGAACGATCCCTGGCGCGCAATTCGCTGAAATGCTGATCGACAAGATGCCCGGTTTGGACCGCGTATATTATACGAACTCAGGATCAGAGGCGAATGAGAAGGCCTTCAAAATGGTCCGCCAGATCAGCCACAAGCATTACGGTGGAAAAAAGCAAAAGATATTATACCGCGAGCGCGACTACCATGGCTCTACCATTGCTACGATGTCGGCTGGCGGTCAGGACGAGCGCAACGCACAATACGGTCCGTTCACCCCCGGATTTGTTCGTGTCCCACACTGCATGGAATACCGTTCACAAGATGGATCGCTGGGCGAAGAATACGGCGCTAAGGCCGCGCAAGCGATCGAAGACGTCATTCTTGCAGAGGGCGCAGATACCATCGGCGCACTTTGCCTCGAGCCAATCACCGCTGGCGGCGGCATCATTGTGCCGCCAAAGGGGTATTGGGAACGTGTTCAGGAAATCTGCAAAAAGTACGAAATCCTGCTGCACATCGACGAAGTTGTTTGCGGCATTGGCCGCACTGGCACATGGTTTGGCTATCAGCAGTTCGGCGTTCAACCGGACATCGTGACGATGGCGAAAGGCGTGGCCTCTGGCTATGCTGCGATCTCTTGCTGTGTCACGACAAACCAGGTGTTTGACATGTTCAAAGATGACACCGACCACCTTGGCTATTTCCGCGATATCTCTACTTTCGGCGGATGCACTGCTGGGCCGGCTGCCGCGATCGAGAACATGAAGATCATCGAAGAAGAGGATCTGCGCGGGAACTCTGCCGCGATGGGTGAGCACCTTAAGGGGAACCTTCATGAATTGATGGAAAAGCATAAGTGGATCGGAGACGTGCGCGGCATGGGTCTTTTCGCGGGTGCCGAACTGGTAACAGATCGCAAGACAAAAGAACCTGTCGATGAAAAGAGTGTCGCGGCGATTGTCGCGGATTGCATGGCCCAAGGCATCATCATTGGCGCCACCAACCGGTCATTGCCGGGCTATAACAATACGCTGTTGTTTGCGCCGGCACTTATCGCCACCAAAGACGACCTCGATCAAGTAACCGCCGCCGTCGATGAAGCGATCACCCGCGTTTTGGGTTAACTATTTGTCGGAGCAGGGGTAATTTCCTGCTCCGATATGACGCCTGCCGTGTGAAGCGTCTGTGACGTCGTATAGGTTGCCACGCAGATGACACCGAGAATAGCAATGAACGCTATTTGCAGAAATTTCATAATCCGTCTCCGTCCGCTTGTTATGTATCAAACGCAGCAGGCAGAGATTTCCGTCGAAGACTTCGGCGATTTTCCTGAACATCTTGCGCACCACCAAAAATAAGTCCAGTCTGAAGCCAACCTAAGGCCAGACGATGTCGATATCCGTAGAGACTTTCTTTCTTGACCCTTCAGCAGAGGGAACCTTGCAGGCGCGCATTCAGCAGATGGTTGCGCAAGGTATACTGGCGGGTCGGTTTCGCCCCGGTGAGCGCCTGCCTTCGTCACGGAAAATGGCGATCCATCTGGGCGTAAGCCGGATCACCGTGACGCTGGCCTATACCGAGCTGGTCGCAGATGACTATCTGTCGTCAAAAGGGCGCTCTGGCTATTTCGTCTCTGACAATGCCCCGGAACCCCCCGCTTTCCCGGCGCAACGTTTCAACACAGGAACGGTGGATTGGTCGCGCACAATTGCGCAGCGGTTCACACCGGGGCTAAGCCTTAACAAACCGGGTGATTGGGCAAGCTACCGGTTTCAATTCATCTATGGTCAGGCCGACAAGACCCTATTCGATAGTGCTAACTGGCGTTTGTGCGCGTTGCGCGCTTTGGGGATGCGGGATTTTAACGCACTGACATCCGACTATTTCGACGGCGATGATCCACAATTGGTCGACTTTATTGCACGTCAGACCTTGCCCCGGCGCGGTATTCTAGCGAACACAGACGAAATCCTTGTCACCATGGGCGCGCAGAATGCGCTTTGGTTGTCCGCCCAAGTGTTGCTGAACAGCCGCCGCCGAGCAGCGATCGAAGATCCTTGCTACCCTGCCTTACGGACGATCCTGACGCAGTCACGCTGCCAACTCAGTGTTGTGCCTGTCGACGGCGAAGGGCTCAACCCGCAGGATTTGCCCAACGACACCGATGTGGTTTTCACAACGCCAAGCCACCAGTGTCCGACAGCCGCTACAATGCCGCTGGATAGGCGCAAAGCGCTTCTGGCCAAGGCCGAAGCCGAAGACTTTGTGATCGTCGAAGACGATTACGAATTCGAGATGTCTTTCCTAAAGCCCCCATCACCTTCGCTCAAATCGCTCGATCAGGACGGGCGGGTTATCTATGTTGGGTCGTTTTCGAAATCCCTGTTCCCCGGTCTGCGGCTTGGCTACCTCGTCGGCCCTGCCCCTTTTATCCGCGAAGCGCGCGCCTTGCGTGCAACCGTTCTGCGGCACCCACCGGGTCATATCCAACGTACTGTCAGCTATTATCTATCGCTTGGACATTATGACGCGCTCGTCCGACGGATGAGTAAAACCTACCATGAACGGCGAAAGGTGATCGATACAGAGCTTAACGCACATGGGCTGACAATTGCCGGACAAGGCACTTATGGCGGGTCATCGGTCTGGTTGCGCGCGCCCGATGGCGTAGACACGACAGTATTAGCGCAACGTCTTCAAGCGGATAGCGTTTTAGTCGAACCCGGCGCACCCTTCTTTGCAAGTGAAACACCTCCTACTGAATACCTCCGCCTCGCGTATTCTTCGATACCGTCTTCGCGTATTCCCGAGGGAATAGGCTTGATTGCGAACGTGATCCGAAGTAGCTAATTATTGAGACCTGTAGTCTCAATATAGTTTGATTTGGCCTTAGGGTCGGACTCCATCTGGACCTAACGGTAAGGCCACACAAACCATACTGTCACTGCAGCAAGACTAGGGGGGATTCTGCGCCCCTTTTTTCTATGGATTTTTAGGGAAGGACCCACCGCCATGAAGATGACCACTGAAGAAGCATTCGTCAAAACGCTCCAAGCGCACGGCATCCGCCACGCATTCGGGATCATCGGCTCTGCCATGATGCCAATTTCTGATATTTTCCCAAAGGCTGGCATCACGTTCTGGGACTGCGCCCACGAAATGACCGCGGGCATGATGGCTGACGGCTACACCCGTGCCACTGGCGAGATGTCCATGATGATCGCGCAAAACGGTCCGGGCATCACGAACTTCGTGACATCTGTGAAGACAGCTTACTGGAACCACACACCGTGCTTGCTGGTCACTCCACAAGCGGCCAACAAGACAATCGGCCAAGGTGGTTTTCAGGAAATGGAACAGATGAACCTGTTCAAAGACTGTGTCGCCTACCAAGAAGAAGTCCGCGACCCGACACGCATCTGCGAAGTTCTTGCCCGTGTTATTTCTAAAGCGCACCGCTTGTCTGGCCCAGCCCAGATTAACATCCCACGCGATTTCTGGACACAAGTTGTGGACATTGAAATCCCTGCGCCAATTAACTTCGAAGTCTCTCCTGGTGGTACAGAGTCAATCTCTGCGGCAGCCGAAATGCTGTCCTCCGCGAAATTCCCAGTCATCCTGAACGGCGCGGGCGTCGTTCTTGCAAAAGGCGGCATCGAAGCCTCTCGCGTGTTGGCTGAAAAACTTGATGCGCCTGTTTGCGTTGGCTACCAACACAACGACGCTTTCCCTGGCAACCACCCGCTGTTCGCTGGTCCTTTGGGCTACAACGGATCGAAAGCAGGCATGGAGCTGATCAGCAAGGCTGACGTTGTTCTCGCACTCGGCACACGTTTGAACCCATTCTCCACCCTGCCCGGCTATGGCATCGATTATTGGCCAACAAACGCCAAGATCATACAGGTCGACATCAACCCAGACCGCATTGGCCTGACCAAGAAGGTCACTGTGGGTATCGTCGGCGACGCAGCCAAGGTTGCATCCGGCATCACTGCACAACTAGCTGATAGCGCGGGTGATGCAGGCCGCGCAGATCGCAAATCTCTGATCGCGCAAACCAAGTCTGCTTGGGCGCAAGAACTGACTTCACTTGACCACGAGCAGGACGACCCAGGCACAGACTGGAACGTCCGCGCACGTGCAGCGCGTCCTGACTGGATGTCCCCACGCCAAGCATGGCGCGCAATCCAGTCTGCAATGCCAGAGAATGCGATCATCAGTTCTGACATCGGCAACAACTGTGCGATTGGCAACGCTTATCCAAGCTTCCCAACTGGTCGGAAGTACCTTGCTCCCGGTCTATTTGGCCCATGCGGTTACGGTTTGCCTTCGATTATTGGTGCCAAAATCGGCCAGCGTGATGTGCCGGTTATCGGCTTTGCTGGCGACGGCGCATTCGGCATCTCGGTCAACGAGCTGACAGCGATTGGTCGCGACGAATGGCCAGCCATCACACAGATCGTGTTCCGCAACTACCAGTGGGGCGCTGAAAAGCGTAACTCTACACTGTGGTTCAACGACAACTTCGTTGGCACCGAACTGGACATGAAAGTGTCTTATGCCGGTATCGCCAATGCATGTGGCCTGAAGGGCGTCCAAGCCAAGACAATGGACGAACTGACAGCCATGCTGAACCAAGCGATTAAAGATCAGATGGAAAACAACATCACCACTTTGATTGAAGTTATCCTAAACCAAGAATTGGGTGACCCTTTCCGTCGTGATGCAATGAAGAAGCCTGTCGAAGTTGCAGGTATCTCCGCATCCGACATGGCAGCTGAGTAAGCTTGCCATTCGATCTAGGCCCCGGCACAGCGGCGGCCCTTGCAATTGCATTGCTGGGGGCCGCCTACGTCCGGGGCTATTCGGGTTTTGGGTTCTCTGCGATCTTCATTGCTTTTGCGGCCCTTGTCACAAATCCACTCCCTCTCATTCCGGTAGTCTTTGCATGCGAAGTGTTGATGACAGTCTTTCAAGCCCGCCAAATACGCGGCCATGTGGACTGGCGTCGCGTCTTATGGATGCTCACGGGGGCGGCAATCGCGCTGCCTTTCTCGGTCACTGTGATATTGTCAGTGGGCGAGGAAACGGCCCGCGTGACGATCTCTGCGGTGATCTTGGTCATGTCTTTGCTGCTGCTGACCGGATGGACGCTCAAAACCCGCATTGGGCCGGTGGGTCACGGTGGTGTGGGCGTTCTTTCAGGCATGTGCAACAGCGCAGGGATCGGCGGATTGCCAGTTGCCGCGTTCATGTCAGCACAACCGATCGAGGCCGCAATCTTTCGCGCCACGATGATCGTTTATCTGACCGGACTGGACATGATCACCCTGCCCCTGCT
>Ga0316189_10006565_pt1 | contig 11072 bp, 10 predicted proteins | sample LowCovwburrow_MG_FD_204930 | JGI IMG/M metagenome (GOLD analysis project Ga0316189, IMG submission 204930) | Coastal sediment microbial communities from Maine, United States - Lowes Cove worm burrow | ecosystem: Environmental > Aquatic > Marine > Coastal > Sediment | place: USA: Maine... | reverse complement strand
ACAGCAAGCGTCGCAAGTCTGACTTCGACGAGGCCGCGAACCTGCCATTTGCCGACGAACAGCGGCACCAGGCAACGATGAATAAGGAGAACCTGTCATGAGTTCGTTCTGGAGTGGATGGATCATCATCCTTACGGTCGGCAACATCCTGGGCTGTGTGTGGTTGATCTGGTGGACCATGCGGCGTCGCGAAGGTGAATCCGTACAGGGCGACGTCACCGGTCATACCTGGGACGGCGACCTGCAGGAATACAACAATCCGCTGCCGCGCTGGTGGCTGTGGCTGTTCTACATCACCCTGCTGTTCGCCGCGGGTTACCTGGCCCTCTACCCTGGGCTGGGCAAGTTTAGCGGCGTACTCGACTGGTCCTCGCATGGCAGCATGTACGAGGGCGAAATGCAGCAGGCGTCGGAGAAATACGACCCGATCTTCAAGCAGTACGCAGCGGTCGGGGTCGCGGACCTGGCGACCAAAGCGGAATACCAGGAAGCTCGCGAGATGGGCAAGCGCCTGTTCCTGACCTACTGCATGCAGTGTCACGGCTCGGATGCCGGTGGCTCGCGCGGCTTCCCCAACCTGACCGACTCGGCCTGGCTGTGGGGCGGAACCCCGGAGCAGATTCAGGCCTCGATCGCGAACGGCCGCAACGGTGTGATGCCGCCGCATGCGCACATTGGTGACGACAAAGTCGACCAGGTGGCCGCGCATGTGATGAGCCTGTCTGGCCGCGACGTGGATGCCGCCAAGGCTGAAGCGGGCAAGGAAGTGTTCATGACCGTTGGCTGCATCGGCTGCCATGGCCTGGACGGCACCGGCAACCAGATGCTGGGGGCACCGAACCTGACCGACAAGACCTGGCTATACGGTGGCAGCGCAGGCGCCATCAAGCAGACCCTGACCAAGGGTCGTGCCGGCGTCATGCCTGCACACAAGGATCTGCTTGGAGACGAGAAGATCCATCTGCTGACCGCCTACGTCTACAGTCTGTCCAGCAAGTAGTATAACTGCGGCCCTGGGCCGGACGGAAAGTCCAAGATAATGCGAATTATCAAGGACTTCCGTCCGGTTTCAGGGCCAAAATCCGCCTAGCCGCATCTCTCCCGAGGCGCCCTTCGTCTCCTGTACAGGCCGTGGGCGAGTTTGTGGCTCATCCATGACCGAGCGCTGGGATCGACGACCTGGCGATACCAAAGGAAGAGCGCATGTCTACCCAGCCAGCCACCCGGCCAGATCAGAATCAGCTGCCGGTCATCCAGCAAATCATTTCCGTGATGTGGCCTTCGTTCCTGACGGCGAGCGCGGCGACCATCATATTCTTCACCCTGTTCGACCCGACCGAACTCGCAATCATCGGCGGCTTCCCTGATCTGACGCGCATCGGCGGATATACCATCGGGTTCTTCTGCTTCTGGCTGCTGACGTCCATCAGTTGTGCCCTGACCTGTTATTTCCGGCGGCCAACCAACCGGCTCACTGATTCCAAATAACCCCGTAAACCCGACAAGAGAACAGCAGACGATGTCCCAGCCCGGCGCACAGCAAGAGCAGCAGCCCATCGAGGAGGAGCTGTATAAGAAACGCGAGAAGATCTACGCGCGTGAAGTCCACGGCGTATTCGCCGCGTTGCGCCTGCTGACCGTTGCTGTCCTGCTTGGCATGTATTACGGCATACCCTGGGTACGTTGGGACGGACACCAGGCCGTTCTGTTCGATCTGCCGGCACGCAAGTTCCACATATTCGGCCTGACCTTCTGGCCACAGGACTTCTTTTACCTGTCGATGCTGCTGATCATCGCGGCCATCGCCCTGTTCATGTTCACCGCGCTGGCCGGACGACTATGGTGTGGTTACGCCTGTCCGCAGACGGTATGGACCGAGATCTACATGTGGATCGAACGCAAGATCGAAGGCGGGTCGCGCAAACAGAGAAAACGCGACCAGGGACCGCATGACGCGGCTTTCTACGGGATCAAGACTGCGAAACACGCGGCCTGGCTGGCCTTCTCATTATGGACGGGTGTTTCCTTCGTCGGCTACTTCACACCCATCCACGAACTCTGGAGCAGCATCCTCAGCCTGAACACTGGTCCCTGGGAGACCTTCTGGATCTTCTTCTATGGTTTCGCCACCTATGGCAACGCCGGCTTCATGCGTGAGCAGGTATGCATCTATATGTGCCCCTACGCGCGCTTCCAGAGCGCCATGTTCGACCACGACACACTGATCATTTCATACGACGAGAAGCGTGGTGATCCACGTGGCTCACGCAAGCGCGGCACCCCCTCAGCCGATGTGAACCTGGGAGACTGCATCGATTGCGGGCTGTGCGTCCAGGTCTGCCCGGTCGGCATCGATATCCGTGACGGCTTGCAGTATCAGTGCATCGGCTGTGCCGCCTGCATCGATGTCTGCGACGAGGTTATGGACAAGATGGGCTACCCGCATGGTCTGGTGAAATACACCACCGAAAATGCCATTCAGGGCAAGAAAACCCAATTCATCCGTCCACGCATTCTGGTCTACGTCGCCATTCTGACCTTCATAAGCGCAGCCTTGGTGTATGGCCTGCTGACCCGCGTCCCGCTTGAGGTGGATATCATCCGTGACCGCAATCTGTTGTTCTCGGAGACCGATGAGGGCATGGTACAGAACGTCTACAACCTCAAGGTGATCAACATGGACCACCAGCCTCAGCGCTACCGGCTTAGGGTCTCCGGGCTCGAAGGATTGCAGGTGATCGGTCAGACCGAAGGCATAACGATCGATAGCGGTGCTGTGGCCGACCTGCCCCTGCGCATCCAGATTGATCCGATTGAGCTAAAATCGCCGAGCAGCGAGATCATGTTCCACATAGAATCAGAGATCACACCCGAGATTTCGATCGACGAACACGCCCGCTTCCTCGGCCCAGTAATGCGATAAGGCAAAAAATTGATGCGTCCCCCCCGTGAAGATACTGAACCATGGTACAAGCAGTTCTGGCCCTGGTTCCTGATCGCACTGCCGCTGAGCGTGGTGATCGCCTCCATCGTGACCATCAATATCGCCATCGAAACCGATGATGGCCTGGTCAGTGATGATTACTACAAGGAAGGTCTGGCTATCCACAAGGATGCGGACAGCGCCGCGAAGGCCAGCGCCCTGGGCATTGCTGGAACGCTGGCCTATGACGCCGATACGGGCGCAATCACGCTGATGCTGGAGAAACCTTTGCAAGGAGACGGAACCGGGCTGTCACTCGAGGTGACCCACCCGACCGTATCCAACCAGGACCAGTCAATTCAGCTCTCACGGCTCGATGACTCACGTTTCGCCGGACGCGTGGAACCCCTGGGTCCGGCGAACTGGAAACTGGCGCTGCGCCCGGCCGACCGATCCTGGCGGGTTGAAGGCCGCCTGCCCCAACCTGGCAGTGGCCAGGCGCGGCTCGACTGAGCGGACAGGATTCAAGCCCCTGGCGGCCCTTGTCTATGACGACAAGCGGCGCCAGACCGCGTCACCGCCGCAGGCCTTCTCAATCGAGCCAAGCCGATTTTCGTGTGCAGCCAGTTCCTCCTGCGCTGCCTTGACCACGACCAACTCGAGACCCTCACGATTGATGCGACGAATGCCGGCGGCATCGCTGCCATCAGCCCGCTCCGAGCCAGTATCCGCATCCAGTGACAAGGTGCGCTGGCCACCGGTCATCGCCAGGTAGACGTCCGCCAGTATCTCGGCATCCAGCAGGGCGCCGTGCTTGTCGCGCCGACTGTTGTCTACTTCGTATCGACCACAGAGTGCATCCAGGCTGTTGCGCTGCCCCGGGTGCTTCCTGCGCGCCATCACCAGCGTATCCAGCACTTCGCAATAGGCGCCGATCGAACCAAAACCATCCACCCGCGCCAGTTCGGCATCGAGGAAGCCGACATCGAACGGCGCATTGTGGATAACCAGCTCGCTCCCTTTCAGGTAGTCCATCAGGTCATTGGCAATATCAGCAAATCGAGACTTGTCGGCCAGAAACTCGTTGGTGATGCCATGCACCTCGACTGCTGCGGCATCGATTTCGCGATCGGGCTGCAGATAAACATGGAAATTGTTCCCCGTCAGGCGCCGTTCGAGCAATTCGACGCAGCCGATCTCGATAATGCGATGACCCTGCTCCGGCTCCAGGCCGGTTGTTTCCGTATCCAGTACGATCTGTCTCATGGGGCCCAGCTTCGATCTTCTGTTGAAGGATTGGTGGGGCGCCGGCGCAAATAAGCCTGGCCGCCGCCTCCGCTTGCACGCATTACAGTTCGTCTATCCCACGATTGGCCAGGGCGTCCGCGCGTTCATTCTCCGGATGGCCGCTATGCCCCTTCACCCAATGCCAGCTGACGTCGTGCCCGGCCACCGCTTCGTCGAGCAGGCGCCACAGGTCATCGTTCTTTACCGGTTTTCTGGCGGCCGTGCGCCAACCATTGCGTTTCCAGTTGTGTATCCACTGCGTAATACCGTTTTTTACGTACTGGGAGTCCGTGGTGACATCCACGGCGCAAGGTCGCTTGAGCGCCTGTAAACCGCGGATCACAGCCATCAGTTCCATGCGGTTGTTGGTGGTGTTTGGCTCGCCGCCAAACAACTCCTTTTCACTGCCGTCGAAACGCAACACCGTTCCCCATCCACCGGGACCGGGGTTGCCCTTGCAGGCCCCGTCCGTGTACAGCTCTACCCTCTCAGACATCCATACAACCTCACCCTGATCGCGATTTGTTCAGCGGCTGCCTTACCGAAGGCTCAATTGCACGTGGACCCAGCACGCGCAAACGCGACCAGCGTTGCCGAATCGGTGTCACACGTGAAACCCGCTTTACAGCGCGCACCATATAGACTCCCGCCAACATCGGCCAGACTCTGCGTCCCACCCGCTCAACCGCATCGAACCGCCCACTGCGCGTCGGCGGGCGAAATTCCATGACGTCCATGCGCTCGATCCCAAAGCCCATGAGCGTCAACCAGTCGTTCAATCTTCGATAGGACAGAAAATTTCCGCACCAGGGCACCGCACCACGCCATCGCCCGAACAGGCGCCACAGCCCCCACAGGCTGAATGGATTGAAGCCGATAATGATCACGCGCCCGCCGGCAATCAAAACGCGCTCAACCTCCCGCAGCACCTGATGCGGGTCTGACGAAAAATCCAGTGTGTGCACCAGAATCGCCGTGTCGACACTGTCAGATGCCACCGGCAGCCGCTGTGGCTCGGCCACAATCACATCCGCCTGTCCGGCTTCTGCACGGTGACTCACCAGCGTCTTGCGCTGAACCGGGCAGTGCGCAAGATGGCTCATGTCGGTGCCCATCTCGCCCAGTTGCAGCAGTTGGTAACCGAACAGGTCACCGACCATGCCGGACAGGACCTCACGCTCGTGCGCACTGACACGGGCTCCCAGTTCGCCCGCATACCAGTCGCTAAGCAATTGCCCCAACTGACGATTTTCTTTGTAACAGAATTTAGATTGAGACATCTTGTTGTCGATGCTGGAACCCCTTGAGCGCATCTCGTATATTCACCCGCCATGACCTTGGCGAACAACATGCCTGATTCTGACCAAAGCAGCCAACATCGGCAACGCCTGCGCGCACTGATACTTCCCTGCCTGCTCCTGTTTGCACTTGCACTGAGCGGTTGTGCCGGCCAGCAGAAAAAAACCGGACTGGGCTCGGACACGCCATCGAAGGCCGCCACAACCCAGGCTCAGGAACCGACAGCGGTTTTTGCACCGGGTGACGTCCAAGCCGAGGATGACATTATCTGGGCGCGCCTGCGCCGCGGATTTAAACTCGAGCATATCGACCACCCCCGGGTCCAACACGAAATACGCCGGCTGCAACGCTCTCCACAGGCATTCCATGGGCTGATGGCGCGTTCAGAACCCTATATCTACTACATCCTGGATCAAATCGAGGACGCCGGCCTGCCAACCGAACTGGCTCTGCTGCCGGCGGTCGAAAGCGGCTATCGCACCCATGTTTATTCGCCTGATGGTGCGGCCGGGCTCTGGCAGTTCATGCCTGCAACCGGTCGCATGCTGGGTCTGCAACAGGACTGGTGGTTCGACGACCGCCGAACGATCAGGGCCTCGACCCAGGCCGCCAGCATCTATCTGGGGCGGCTCAACAAACGCTTCGACGGCGACTGGCTGCATACACTGGCGGCATACAATGCCGGTGCGAGCAGCGTGAACCGGGCTATCCGGCGGGCCCGGAAGCGTGGAAACGACACCGACTTCTGGTCACTCGACCTGCCCGGAGAAACCGACCGCTACGTGCCTCGCCTGCTGGCGCTGGCGGCCATTGTCACCAATCCGAAAGCCTTTGGCCTCGACCTCCCGCCGCTTGATAACAAGCCTTACTTCGCCGCCGCCGCAACCGGCGGCCAGATTGATCTGAACGTGGCCGCGCGTCTGGCGGATATGCCGGCAGAGGACCTGCTGGCACTCAATGCGGGTCACAAACGTTGGGCAAGCCGGCCGAATGGCCCCGATGAACTGCTGCTTCCGATCGACCGGATCGAACGCTTTGAGCGTGCCGTAGCGATCTTGCCGACCGACCAGCGATTACGCTGGCAGCGCTACCGAATCAAGCCCGGTGACAGCCTCAATCGCATTGCGCGCCAGCATGGCGTTACCGTGAAAGCGATTCGCCAGTCCAATGGCCTTCGGGACTCACGCATCCGCGCCGGCAAGGATCTGCTCATTCCCTTGTCCGATTCGGTGACTTTCGCCCGATCCGCCTCCAATCAGCAGGCGCGTCAACGCATGCGCTACCGAGTGCGCAAGGGTGACTCTCTGTACACCATCGCCCGACGTTTTCAGGTTTCGGTCCCGGATCTCAAGCGCTGGAATCAGGTCGGCCGCTATATCCGGCCGGGCGAGAAACTCACGCTCTTCATCGATCCGGACGCCTGATCGGCAATAACAGACATCCGCCCCGCCGCGTGATGGCGAATGTCGGAAGAACGCCCAACTCACTTCCCCTGAAGTTCTATACAGTCACTTCTTCGGCCAGGGCCCCGGGAACCATCAACCAGCAGGCCACACGCCGTCCCTGCTCAGTTTCTGTCACCTCTGGATAGCGCTCACGGCATATCGCTTGCGCATGTGGGCAGCGCGGATGGAAATGACATCCGCTCGGTGGGTTGATCGGGGAAGGCATATCACCCTCCAGTCGCATGACCTCGCGCTGATGCTCGGGATCCGGCACGGGAACAGCGCTCAGCAGCGCAGTGGTATAGGGGTGCAAGGGATTCTTCAGCACCCGCCCGACCTCACCATATTCGACGATGCGGCCCAGATACATTACCGCCACCTCGTGCGCCAGATACGCGACCACCGAGATGTTGTGGGTGATAAACAGATAAGACAGCCCCAGATCCGCCTGCAGCTCCTTCAGCAGGTTCAACACCTGGGCCTGGACCGATACGTCCAGTGCGCTGGTCGGTTCGTCACAGACGATCAGGCGGGGTTCCAGGGCCAACGCCCGGGCTATGGCAATACGCTGTCTCTGACCGCCGGAAAACTCATGTGGATAACGCTGTGCGGCCGTCGGCTGCATACCGACCTGTTCCAGCAGGCGCTCTACCCGTTGCCGCCGTTGCTCACGGTTGCCACCGATTCCCTGTGCCAGCATGCCCTCGGCAATGATGTCTTCGACCAGCATGCGTGGATTCATCGACGATGCTGGGTCCTGAAATATGATCTGAAACTCGCGCCTCAGGCGGCGCAGGCTGCGTCCCCGCACACCGGCCAGATCGGTACCGTCAAACAGCACCTTGCCTGCGGTCGGGCGCTGCAGCTGGAGAATCGCCTTGCCCACGGTCGTCTTGCCGCAACCGGATTCACCGACCAGTGCGATGGTGCGACCCGTCTCAAGCGCCAGATCCACGCCATCCACGGCCCTGACATGACCCACCACCCGCCTCAGGACTCCCTTGTGAATGGGAAAGTGGACCTTGAGTCCCTGCACATCGAGTAGCAAATTACTGCCGGCCGTCCCGGCCTCACGCGCGGCAATCGGCGCATGGGCCGAATCGCTCACCTCGTCCGGTCCCAGGTGACAGCGATAACCGTCTTCAGGGCCCCCATGCCAGGGGGGACGGCTGTTTCGGCAACGCTCGTGCACCAGATCACAGCGATCCGCGAAGCGACAGTGGTCAAACGTCTGATTCAGTGCCGGAACTATGCCCGGGATAACATCCAGACCCAGGTGGCGGTTCTCCGCTTTCGGCACCGAACGGAACAGCTTGCGACTGTAGGGATGTGCCGGCTGGGCGAAAAATCCGGCGACGTCATTGATTTCGAGGAGCTGCCCGGCATACATCACGCCGACACGGTCTGCCATCTCGGCGACCACACCGAGGTCGTGCGTGATCAACAGGATCGCCATGCCTGTCTCGCGCTGCAATTGTTTCAACAGATCCAGCACCTGTGCCTGGATAGTCACGTCCAGTGCCGTGGTGGGCTCGTCCGCGATCAGCAGTTCCGGCCGCCCGGCCAGGGCCATGGCGATCATGACACGCTGCTTCATGCCGCCGGACAGCTGATGCGGATACTCACGGACGCGGCGTTCCGGGTCGGGGATCCCAACCGAACGAAACAGCTCAACCACCCTGTCCTCTACCCGACCACGACTTTCGGCGTCATGCAGACGCACTGCCTCGGCGACCTGCTCACCGACCATCATCACCGGGTTCAGCGAGGTCATCGGCTCCTGGAAGATCATGCCGATACGCCCACCGCGCTCGGCCCGCATCTCTGCCTCGGACAGCGCGCGCAACGACTGCCCATCAAGCAACACATCGCCCGCGACGATACGCCCGGAATGTGGCAACAGTCGCATCATGGACAATGCGATCATGGATTTGCCGCAGCCCGACTCACCCAGCAGGACAAAGGTTTCGCCCCGATGGATGCGCAGACTGACTTCATCCACCGCCCGCACCGGCTCGCTTGCACTGCCAAGATGGGTGCAAAGGCCATCGATCGCCAGCAGGGGAGCGGCGATCTGTGCCGGTCCGCTCATCGCGTTCTCGATCAGGCTCATCGTTGCTGCCTCAGTCGGGGGTCAAAGGCGTCGCGCACGACATCCGAAAAAAGATTCGCCGCCAGCACCAGGGTAAACATGAAACCGAAGGCGGCCAGGAGCGACCACCACACCACCGGCTCCCTGGCCAGTTCGAGGCGGGCACCATTGATCATGTTGCCCCAGCTGTTGGTGGCCGGATCGACCCCGATATTGATATAGGAAAGCACTGCCTCGGCCAGTACCAGACCACTGAAGTCCAGCGCGATACTGATCAGCACGATGTGCATTACATTGGGCAGCACATGCCGCACCAGGATGCGAAAATTCCCGACTCCAAAGGCCCGCGCCGCCTGCACGTATTCCAGCTCCCTCAGTTTCAGGGCCTCGCCGCGCAGCAGACGACACAATCCGGTCCAGCTGGTAACACCGAGGATCAGGCACAGGAACAGCAGACGCAGGTCGGCACGTTCCGTCAGGCTGTTGAAATCGTCCGCATGATTGCTCATGTAGATCTGCATCATCAGTACAGCGGCGGCAATCAGCAATACACCGGGTATCGAGTTCAGGGTGGTGTATAGATACTGGATGACATCGTCGATCCAGCCACGAAAATAACCTGCCATGATGCCGAGCAGAATGGCTGCGGGCAGCATCACCAGGGTGGTCAGGGTACCGATTACCAGCCCCGTACGGATACTTTTCAACGCCTGGAAGAACACATCCTCACCGACCTTGTCGGTACCCAGGATATGGTAGTACGCGGCCCACTCCCAGCAGGCCCCCGACAACATCGCAATGCCCAGGCCCGTCCAGGCGCCGACATGCCAGGGATTGTCCATCTTGCCAGTTAGCAGACGCATCAGACGCCGGCGATCCATGCGACACAGCAGGACCAGAAGCACAAACCAGACCACCAGTCCCTTGCCCGCACCCAGCAATGCCTTCAGCAGGATATCGGCGCCCCTGCCCTCGCCATCCGGCCCCAGATGCACGCCTCCGAAAACCAGTCGGGGATAGTCGCGTACACTGCTGCCGTCTGCCTGTTCAATGCTTTCCTTGCTGAACAGGTGCGTTGCAAAGGGTGCCGAATAGGTTTTTTCACGCTCTGTGCGCAACGGTCCCACGAGGTGATCGAACAGACTCAGCACCTCGGTGGAATAGACCGGTTGCCCGTGCTCGTCCTCCCCGCTTTGCGGATTGAAGTGCAGGGTATCGAGCATCCCGATGACCGCATAACAGAGCAGCACCACCATGGCGGCCTGGCCGGTACGACTGCGCGCAACACGCCTCCAGGGCTGGCGCAGATGTTCGTGGCGCACCGTGTACCAGACGGTTACCGCCGTCAGCAGTAGCAGCAGATAGATCAGGGAGTCTGTCCAGAGAATGACCGGCTGAAATCCCATGACGTCAGTCCAGCCTGACACGCGGATCGGCGATGGTGTAGGAGATATCGGTCAGCAGCAGGCCGACGATATACAGCACCGCTCCCAGAAACACCATCGCGCGCACGATGGCGAAATCCTGACTGCTGATCGCATCGATGGTGTAACTGCCGAGGCCCGGGATACCAAAGAAAGACTCGGTCAAAAGGCTGCCAATGAACAACAGCGGCAGCACCACGACCACGCCGGTCAGAATCGGGATAAGGGCGTTGCGCAATACATGACGGAACAATACCCAGTGCTCGGACAGTCCTTTGGCACGCGCCGATCGCACGTAGTCACGATGGATCTCTTCCAGGAACAATGTCCGGTACCAGCGGGTGCCCGCGCCGATACCGCCGATAACGCCGACGATCACCGGCAGGATCATGAACTTCCAGGCATGCACACCGGTGTCATAGCCGGATATCGGTACCAGGTTCAGCAGTTTGCCGACCAGGAACTGACCGCCGATGATGTAGAACAGGCTTGAGATCGACATCATGGCGACGCAGATCACCACGCCCCAGAAATCGAGGTAACTGGCACGGAAAAACGCCAACAGCAAAGCGAAGCTGATGTTTATCGCCAGACCAACCAGC
>Ga0316189_10006564_pt1 | contig 11072 bp, 5 predicted proteins | sample LowCovwburrow_MG_FD_204930 | JGI IMG/M metagenome (GOLD analysis project Ga0316189, IMG submission 204930) | Coastal sediment microbial communities from Maine, United States - Lowes Cove worm burrow | ecosystem: Environmental > Aquatic > Marine > Coastal > Sediment | place: USA: Maine... | reverse complement strand
AGAATCGTCGGCACGGTATCGATGACGTGGTGGAACTGAGAACGAATGCCACCCAAATCCGTGATATGACCGGGCCACGAGATGGCCATACCCTGCCGTGTGCCGCCAAAATGCGACGCCACCTGCTTGGTCCATTTGAAGGGCGCGTCAAAGGCCCACGACCACGCCGCCGTCATGTGCGGGTAGGTTTTGTCGGAACCCCAACTCTCGTAATACCGCAACTCCTCGAATTCCGGGAGTGTCATGATGCCGTTGTAGGAAGTCAGCGTGTTGGGTGTGCCCTCGAGGGTGCCTTCGGCGCTCGTGCCGTTGTCACCGCAGATATAGATGATCAGCGTGTTATCCAACTTGCCCATGTCCTCGACGGCCTGAATGACGCGGCCGATCTCGTGATCCGTGTAGGCAGCATAGGCTGCAAAGACTTCGGCCTGGCGCGCGTAGATTTTTTTCTTCACGTAAGAGAGCGAGTCCCACTTCGGCAAAATGTCCGGCCAGGGTGTGAGTTGGGTATCCGGTGGGATCAAGCCAAGCTTTTTTTGGTTTTCAAAAATCTGCTCGCGCATTTTGTTCCAACCCATGTCGAATTTGCCTTTAAACTTCTCGATCCATTCCGGCTTTGGCTGGTGCGGGGAATGGGTACCGCCGGGCACGTAGTAGAGGAAAAACGGCTTTTCGGGAGCCGTGGCGTTGAGGCCTTTCATGTAGGAAATCGCCTCGTCCGCCATGTCGGTGATGAGATTGTAGTCCTTGCGACCGATCCACGGATAGATCTGGGTGTGATCGCGAAAGAGGTAAGGCGTCCACTGGTCGGTCTCGGCGCCCATGAATCCGTAGAAATACTCAAAGCCCATGCCTGACGGCCATTGGTCGAATGGGCCAGCGAGGCTGTATTGATAGATGGGCGTGTTGTGGTTTTTGCCAAACCACGAGGTGGAAAAACCGTTGTCGCGCAGAATTGTACCAATGGTGGCTTTTTCCGGGCTTATGATCGAATCGTAGCCGGGGAAGCCTGTGGATAACTCGCCGATCACTCCGAAACCCACCGAGTGGTGGTTCCGACCCGTGATTAATGCCGCCCGCGTGGGCGAGCACATCGCGGTTGAGTGAAACTGCGTGTAACGCAGGCCTGCGTTTGCCACTCGATCCAAGGCCGACGTCGGGATAACCCCACCGAAGGTACTGGAGATTCCATATCCCTGATCATCGGTCATGATGAGCAACACGTTGGGAGCGCCCTTGGGAGGCACCACGCGTGGTGGCCAATACGACTTGGAATCCTTGGCTTCCTCCTTAATCACTCCGCCGAACGGTATCGGAGGTGCCGGAATTTGTTTTCCGTCAATCGTCATTGTCGCGCTGGCCGAACCAGGTGTGCCGGTGATTTGGAATTCTGCGCTGGCGGAAGGCACCGCGTAAAGGACCGCCGAAGCGATCAGCAAAGTAAATGCGTGGGGAACGAATCGATTTTGTTTCATGCCTCCTCCTTCCGTGAGTTGGATCTGCCCAACCGAAACAGCAGTAAAACCCCCTTCGAACGCCTTGTCAGACTAAGGGTAAACGGGATACAACTTGAATTTAACTAAATTCCCCCCTGATTAGCTAACCACATCACAATACTGCATTTTTAGCTGTGTGCGTCAAATTCTGGAAATTTACTTTGATGCGGTCCAATTTAATAGTCAACATATTTCCAATAACCCCTTGCTAACAAAGCCTTGAGGAACTGCAGCTCAATGTTGGGTATCAGGTGATTTAGGCCATATATATAACCATATATTTATATTGACAAACTAGGCATCATAGATTATTTTCACCAAATGCGAAAAACGTCTGATTTTGAGTGGGATAATGCCAAGGACAGGCAGAATCAAAAGAAACACGGGGTTTCGTTTGCCTTGGCACAATTTGCGTTCCTGGATAAGAACCGTATTATATTAGAAGATTTGGAACACAGTGAACACGAAAAAAGATATTACTGTTTAGGTTGTGCCCATCCACGGTTTCATTAAGGGCACTGATTAGTTTTCGATCCAGAAAACGCCATTTTCTGCAAGTTCAAGGAAATCAAGGAATTGCGCGGAGGCGTACTCCTGTACGCCGCACAAGCGATTCCGCAGACCTGTCACGTCTTTAGCGTGATTGACGCCGAAATTGCTGAAAATGGCCATTTATGGACGGAAACTAGGCAAGATTGCAGGGGGGATAATGACCGTGCGTTTTACATATAGAGAAAGCAAAATCCGGATTATTGGTGCCGGATATTGGCGAAAGGGGAAATGATATATGAAAGAGAAAATAAAATACACGGATGAGCCAATCGGCAAAGTCAAGTTGGTTGAAGATTTTTTACCCTCACCGAAAGAGCTGGTTTTGAAAGACGAAACGATTAAGGTGACCATCTCGCTCAGCAAGACCAGCGTAAACTTTTTTAAAAAAGAGGCAAAAAAATATAATACTCAGTATCAGAAAATGATCCGTTTTTATCCAATAAAAGTCGGTTGTCAATCATAAATGGGTATTAATGGATATATTATTGGAGAAGAGCCCTGCGAATCAACAAGAAAATCGATTGCACGATGAACCGGAAAACTCCCGACGGATCGACCGAAGAGTTCCCAGGGCGCAGCTTCGCCCGCCGGCGTGAGTCACCCGGCTTTCCCCTGACACTCCTGCCCATGACGTGGCGCAAAACCCCGGGGCATCTCAGCTGACACATTTTGGAATTTGCTTTGGGTTGTCACGACGGAGCTCTGAAGCAATGCACTTTCTGCACGGATGTCCCCTCTACCCCCGGGCGCGGTATGGGCTGATTAATTACCAGGAATTGACGGGTTTGCTCGGCTTTCAATCGATGCATGATCTTGCCGAAGCCTATAGAGGCTGGATTGATGAATCGGTGAGGAAGATACGGCATTTCCGGGATGGAAAGTGGACGGAGAGTGTGGCTGTCGGCAGCCGGGCATTTGTGACAGAGACCAAGGAAAGGCTCGGCGTAAGGGATAGAGGGCGCAAATTGGTTGGAACAGGTGAGAGTTGTGAATTAAGAGAATCACCGGCGCCTTACAAGGGCATTTCGAGACCTGAAAATGAGGCTATAAGGCTTCAAAATGTGTATTATTGGGAGAATTCCGTTTGAATAACAATATGATTGCGTGGTCTGACCCTTGGGAGTGAATGACGATATAATGAAAGGCACAGGGTCCGTCTATGCGGGCTTGGCGGGGCATGTGTTTCAGTTACTGGATTCGTCTTCACTTGTCAACGAAGAAACAACGTCCCTATCCTAGCTATCCTCCCCAAACCGTACCCTTTCCATTACTCTTAAATTTCGGTTCAAGCAGCTAAAATTACATAAATTTGCCCATTGAGTAGAAAAGATTTCATGAAATATGTAGGGAAAGCTTTCAACTGGCGCAGTTTTTATCTGCTGCTTTCTTTATTACAGGTGCTTACTGTGTTCCGAACCCCCAGAGCACCCCGAAAGTGTTCTCAGTTATAAATAGAAGAGTGAAATGACAATTTTTGTCAAACTGAAACTAAATTTTGTCCGTATCTTTGAATCTAAAAAACAATTCTTAGTAACATACAGGAAACACTATATATAATATGGTTTATAAGTGGTATATAAATTGCATGGTGGAACAATGCTTTATTCTGTTGTAAATCCTCCATTAGCCATGCTCTTTCATTTGGCTGACATTGCTGGAGCGTTCCTTCTACCCCGATTGCTGCTTGGCGTGGCCAAATATTCAGAAGAGTAAAAAAATTTAGCGATGACCATACGTGTTCCTCAAGAAGATTTTTTTGATAAAATTCTGAAAAAATTAGGTAAGAAACGCAGGATTATTTTTCCTGAGAACATTGACAAAATATATGAAAAATATGGCCCGTATACTCAAGTACGCGCGAAGAAAGAGAGTATTTTAAGAGCACTACTGCGGAAAAAAACTTCAACTACTAAAGGATATAAATGAAACTCAATTGTGAAAAGTGCAATACGGTTTACAATATTGACGATTCCAAGTTGCCCCCATCAGGCTTAAAGGTGCATTGTAAAAAGTGTAACCATCTTTTAGTTATACGTAGCGAAAAGAAAAGTATGGATAGCGCTCCAAAAGCACAACAAAAACCAAAAACGCCCTCAGCAAAAGGAAAAGACGATAATGAGTATAAATTTGGTTTAAAAAGCGACAACCTCTTTTCATTCTTTTTAAAAAATAGAAAAAAGGAGCAGGACAAGGCATTCGAAGAATCCAGCAATTCAGAAAATAAAAGATCCATGATGAAGACTCACTTTTTGCCCGCCGCTTCTTCATTTAACAGGAGCAAGATGGTGGTAAGTGCGTCACTCTTTTTAATCATTTTATTGATACAATTTCAAACAACGAGAAACTTATTGTTTGAAAATCAGATACTTAAATCCGCCGATGGTAATGCAGAAGAAATGATCGATGAGAACATTAAGCGGGCAACGGTTGCTTTTACAATAGCTCGTGCAATGAATGCAGTCATATCGATAATTCAAGAAAGCGAACTTCAGATTGAGCCTGCCGGTCTGGGCGTTACAATAGCAGTTGGAGAAATATTTGATCCGGTAAACGATCTTATCGAACGCTTTTCTTGGGTCATGCTTTTGAGTCTTATTTCATTAGGCATTATGAAAACTCTTATCCATGTCAGTTCTTGGTTAAGTATCGATGTGTTTCTTTCCTTCGGGCTTTTCTTTATTTTATTAGCAATGTTTTTCAATGAAAAAAAACGGAAAATTCTATTGTCAGTGGGAAAAAAAGCACTCCTCGGGGCGCTAATAGTAAGGTTTGCTGTACCCGTAGCTATGCACCTGAACCAGAAGGTATATTCAGCGGTCCTTTCCGCAGAATATGAAAGTGCAACAAGAACACTTGAGCATAGCAATCAAAAATTGAGTGAGATTAACCAAAATATGGATGAAAACATAAATGGTCAGGAAAATTCAGGTTGGTTTGATAAGTTCGAGAACGTTAAGGAAAGTTTGGCGAAAATCATAGATCTAAAGAGTAAAATAACCGCTGTAAAAAGAGTAGCTTCGGACTTAGCCGAAACACTAATTAAATTATGTGTTGTATTCTTGTTGAACACCGTTCTTCTGCCGATTGGATTCCTCTGGTTATTCACGAAGGTGATACGCATGCTATTTGGTAGCCAATTTGCCATTGGCATCGAAGAGAAGATGAAGGCAAAAGTATTTAAAAACCGAAAAGTGCTGACAACTCCGGCAGTTGCAGTATAAGGTTGCCTAAGATAAAGCAGGTTGAAGGTTTCTATTAAGGGTTATTATTGTTTTTCATTAAAATCTGTAAAATCTCGAATTAGGTAGGGTTTTATTCTTATTAACGAAATTAACAGAGGAAATCATTATCCATAGTTTTTTCGGCATAATGGTTATCATAAAGGACCAGAAAGTTTACTCAACTGATTGTAATTTAAAATCGAATTCGTTTAGATTCCTGCTCCTACAGACAAGTAACTGACTCAATGTAAGCAGATAAGGCTAAGCATATGTGCGTTTCATTTTACGACACGCTTCGCATTGAGAATCTATCACTGATCGGATCGACCTTCCTAAATAAAGCCTTGCGTCGATGCTTTGCAACTTTCGTTACAGAAAGCAACTAAACAAATTTGTAAATGGATTAGGAGGTTTTTTCCCACACACATGCTTTCCACTGGTGATTGCGATTGGAGTCCACGCATATTATTATTGCATACAAACGTTGGGTTATATTCTTTTAAATCGCCGAGTGAGCGATGAGACCGGCACAATAAAAAAGGATATTTATGGCGCGCGGTGACCAGCTCGCCCGGCAGTGGAAAATTATCCAGACCCTTATTGCCTCCCGTATGGGCAAATCCGCCGCCGACCTGGCCCGCGACCTTGACTGCCACCCCCGCACCGTCTACCGCGACCTGGTCGCCTTGCAGGCGGCCGGCTTCCCCATGTACACCGAGCGGATTGACGGCAAGAGCCTCTGGTCGCTGCTCGACACGATTAAGCACCACTTTCCAATCCCCTTCAGTCTCACCGAGCTCATGGCCCTCTATTTCAGCCGTGACGTTTTAAAAACACTCAAAGGCACTGTCTTTTGCGATGCTTTGGAGTCGCTTTTCCAGAAGATCCGCGCCACTCTGCCGCCCGAATCCAAAAAATACCTGGAACAGATCGCAAAAAGTCTGGAGGCCCTGCCTCGCCCCTACAAGCAGTATGAAAAGTTCAAGGAAATCATCCATCAGGTCAACGAGGCGGTGCTGCAGCGCAGGCGCATCGACATCGTCTACCACACCATGAGCCGGCGCCGGATGACCAAACGCAGAGTGTCACCCTACCGGGTATGGTTCTACGACGGGTCGTTTTATCTTATCGGCCACTGCAGCCTGGCCCACGAAATCCGCATCTTCGCCCTTGACCGAATCAAGATGCTCCGCCTCACCGAGGAGCATTTCGACATCCCCTCCGATTTCGATCTCGACGCCCTTATGCAGCGAAGTTTCGGCGTGTTTCAGGGCGCCCCGGTGAAAATCAAGGTCCGATTCGACAAAGAGATCGCCGGTTACATCCAGGAGAAAATCTGGCACGGCTCTCAGAAGATCCGTGAACAAAAGGATGGATCCGTTATTTTCGAGGCCGAAGTCTCCGGCACAGACGAGGTCAAGTTCTGGGTGATGAGCTGGGGATCAAGGGCACTGGTTCTCGAGCCTGTCTCCCTCCGCGAAGAAATCCGATCCGAGTGCGCCCTGACCCTCGATCAATACGACCGCCACGGTAGTGCCGATTGCGACCGCATGATTTCGTGACCCGTCTCCAGCTTAATGATGGCCGTTTCACCGAGATCAGTCCTGCCAAATCTCAATCAGGTACCTCCACCTTGGTTAATTGAAAAGATTAACCTGCGTTCAGTCATCAAGACGTCCCTTGCGGCGGATAGGCCGAATCAAGCGGGTGCTTGGCTTTTTTCCCCTCGCAAATGCCCGCCGGGCAAAGGCGGATAGGTGCAGCACCTCCCCGTCGACCACAAGAGCCAATCCGTTGACCTGCTCGGAATCCAATCGGCAATCCGTCCCCAGACCGGCAGAGGGGAAGGTGGCAACGCGGCAGGAAAGCAAATCCCTGACGAGCTCACCGGCATCTTCAGCCGTTGACCGGTCGGTTTCTTCCCGGTCTACCTCGTCGATCGCATCCAGGACGTAGCTCTCCACGATCTTGTCGAAGCAGGCAGCCAACGTGTCGCTTTTGCCAAAGGCTTCAACGCCGACAACTTTTCCCGCAATCGCAAAAATCGCCCCCACTTGGCGCTCTATGCAATGAAAGTGAGGCAGGTATTCCGCGATGGTCGGACGCTCCTTTTCGAAGATGTCGGCCATGGCGCCGCTCAAGGAGTCCACATTGCGCCGCTCGGCCATCTCCCGGATATTTTGCCACACACTTCCCTGGTCGGCCGCAAACTCGGCCCGCATGGACAGGCAGTTCTGCACCTCCACGGCCTTGGAAGCCCTCATCCGCGAGGTCATCATCCGTTTCTCGCTGAAGAACCGGTCTGTCCGGTAGGACCACCTCCCCTGCTCCACACAACTCACCGGTATGATCGTCACGGATCCAGCCGCAATCAGGAAGGTGGTGTTAACGATGCGGTTCTGTTTGGCCCCCACCAACTCTTCACCGTCCAGAATCAGCACTGGAAGATCGGAGCGGTTGATGACCTTTAGCTTGGAAACCTCACCGCTCTCATCGACCTCCGCTACCTCAATCGCTTCTTTCTGCAGCGCCTCGTCCAGCACCAGATAGGCCAGCGAGACCTCAGCGTCGGATAGAAGCGGAAAGACGGCCAGATTACCATGAGACTGTTTCGCATCTGTTGCCAAAGTTTCCAAGTACTTGATCAGTATGTTCTTCATCCGGTTTCCCTCCTTTTTAGGATTTTGGGTTTATCCTAACAGAAGGGATTGACAGATGCGGTCACAAAGGTCTCAAAAAAGATTCCTGCCCGGATTGGCCGTTAAGATCCGATCTGTGGGAATCGTGTGGCAGAAAAAAGATTATAGAGCTGGAGGGTTGAGATGACAGAATGCGGATAGTGGGAGGACAAAAAGAAGACATGAGGAAAAATTTAATTATTCCGCTTCGCAATATTATCTCTGATCCATCTCTCCACAGGTTCGATTGGCAACGGACTCCCGTCAAATAGAGAGTTTAATTCGTCATTGTAAAGAATGCGATAGTCAGCCCTTCGCAATCGAACCTGAAGAAGTGCAACGCTCAACCATCCGATATCATACCCAAAATTTTCTTTCTCAATAGCTTAGGTAATACAGGCCGTGTCATCTTTTCGAACTCCTAATTACAAATAAAATTATGTTTCTCACCTATAATATTCGGATCATTTTTCCTTCTACGACAAAATGAATCCAGCAGCCGGCCACCTTTTCTTCCGTGGCAGCCTCGACGGCCTCTTTATAGGCCAGCAGCTGACCGGAGTACTTCATGGCTTCCTTCTCCAGTTCCCTGTCTTTTCCCCGGTGCGCCTTGTGGTCGACGATCACCCATCCCTCTGCCGTTTTCATCAAAAGGTCGATCCAGCCCCTAACCGCCTGGCCGTTTTTCCGCAGATGTTCCACGGGATGTTCCACCCACGTGGCTACGGGTTGAAACTTCTCGACAATCTGTTTGCGGAATGACCGGGCACAGGCAGCGGTTTTATTCGGGGAGAGGTGCGCGGCCAGCGCGAAATTTTCGATCAAGTGCTTTGCAGCTGCAACGGCTTCCGGGTGATTTGGGTGGATCATTTCCAGCGCGATGGCGCCGTGCACGGCCCGGCCCACACGATCCATTTCCGGGGAACCGTTGATTTTCAGCGGCGTTCCAATCTTCACCAGGCCGTCCACCTTGGTTTCTTCCGCCGGCAGCGCTGCGGATGGAACCACCAGCGCCGGCAGTTTCTCGGTTTTCGTCTCCCGGGGACCGAACCAAAACGGCCGGTAGGTCCCGCGGCCGCCAATCGCTTCCGTTTCGGCAGCATCGAGCGTGCAGCAGGCCGACGGAATCCGGCTCCCGTTCGGCAGTTCCATAACGTCGCCAGTCGGCAGCATCCAGTCCGCGCCCAGAGTCCCCATCCACTGCCCGGCAGGCTTTTTATCCGGCAGCGGAAGAATCAGCAGGTCCCGCGCCCGGGTGAGACTGACGTATAGCAGGCGGATGGATTCTTCGACTTCCTGGGCCCGGCTCGCCATGCCGAGCCGCGAAGATTCGATGTGTTCCAACACGCCGATGCCCGCCTTCTGCCCCCCGAACGGCCAGGGCCAGTAGCGAATGGTTCGGCCGGCCAGGGGGTTTTTTAAATCAACGGCGTCAGTTTTGGAGAAGACATTGACGTTCCAGATCCGCGACTTTAAATCGCTTTCAAGGTCGGTGGCGATCACCACCGGCCATTCGAGCCCCTTGGCGCCGTGGTGCGTCAGCACGTGAACGGCGTCGGTCTTCGGTGCGCCGGGCTGACTGTCAAGATCGGAATCCGCCAGCTCGTAAAGCCAAAGAATCAGCCCGGCCATGGTGGCGGCCAGGTGCTGGGAGCGGCAGTGATCCTCGTATTCGCCGGCAACGACCACCAATTCATCTATATTTTGCAGGCGCTGCCGAACCCGCCACTCGGCCGGCCCCCACCGGGACACCGTGCGCCTGAGGTCTGCGGTGTTAATCGCCAGGGACAGCGCCTCGGAGGGGGTCAACAGCTGCAGCCTTCGTCGCTGATCTCCCAAGGCCTTGATGACCGGGTGCTCGAAACCTTCGTGCTCGCCCCACAGCTGCCCGGGATGCCCCGCTTCCAGGTATTTTAGGCGGTTTTGCAGCCAGTCTTCCGGCTCCTTGCAGTCGCTCAATGCGATAATCTCTGCGGTGGCCAGGGTGTCGGTCGAATCGGCCATGCGCCGCAAACACGCCAACGCCAGGCAGGCCTCCGGGGTGCTCAGCAGCCCGGTGCGTTCGATCTGCACCGGTATGCCAATGGCTGACATCGCATCGGCCAGCTGTTTGACGGTAACATTCATCCGCGCCAGAACGGCGATATCTTCGTAGCGGACCGGCCGGGGGCTGTTTGTGAATTTGTCGACAACCTTGTAACCGGAGGCCACCAGCTCACTGACTCCCTTGGCCAGGGCGGCGGCCCTGAGCTCTTTTCTGCCCCCTCTCAACATCCAGTGGACCACGGCGGGCGCATCGACTTTCTCCTCGCGCACCGGTGCCAGCTCCACCTGTTTTTTGGGGATGATCTTCGAGAAAGCCGGCACAAAAAGGGCGTTTGTGTAGTTGATAAGTGCCGGCCGGGAACGCCACGATTTTTCGAGGACATCGGTTTGTCCGCCCAACCGGTCGACCTCGCGCAACACGGCCTGCATCAGCTCCGGATCGCTGCCCCTGAAGCCGTAGATGGCCTGCTTGACGTCTCCGACGAACACGGCCTCTTTGGCGCAGCCGGCCAGCTTCAGGAACAGTGCCAGCTGGATCGGGCTGGTGTCCTGGAACTCGTCTACCATGAGCAGGTCAAGCTCCTCGCCGTGCGCGCCCCGCACCGTGTCGTTGTCCACGGCCTTTAGCATCAACAGCTCCTGGTCCACGAAGTCGATCAGGCCGCGTTTGGTCTTCATCTCCTGGTAATGACGCAACGACCCGGCCGCCAGCCGGAAAAGCGTTTCCGTGAAAGACCGAATGTCGTCGTGTAATTCGGGGTGCGCATCGACCATCGATGCAGCGGCCGCCACCGGTATGGAGACCGCCGCACATTTTTTGGCCGGGCACTGCTTGCTCAATTTGACCCACTGCCGCCATGTCAGGCGCTTCTGGGCAATTAACGGCCGTAATCGCGTCAGATAGTCAAGATAGGCGGCCGTCTTTTTGGTTTCGTCATCGATCGAATTGATGCCTTCTATCGCCATGGCGACGGCTTGTTCCAGCTCCTGCCACAGGTCTCTTTCGATCGGCTTTGGAAAGAAGTCGAGCAGTTCTTCGGCGCATTTTTGCCCGAATCCGGCCAGGTCGGTCTCATCCG
>Ga0316189_10006563_pt1 | contig 11073 bp, 9 predicted proteins | sample LowCovwburrow_MG_FD_204930 | JGI IMG/M metagenome (GOLD analysis project Ga0316189, IMG submission 204930) | Coastal sediment microbial communities from Maine, United States - Lowes Cove worm burrow | ecosystem: Environmental > Aquatic > Marine > Coastal > Sediment | place: USA: Maine... | reverse complement strand
GCCCAAAGCCGCTTTCGCGCACGCCGCCGAAACCGGCAGCAGCGTCCATCATGTTGGTGCCGTTCACCCAGACGATACCGGCAGCCAGTTTGGGCGCGATATCGAGGGCGAGGTTGATGTTCTCTGACCAGACAGAGGCCGCAAGACCGTAGCGAGTGTTATTGGCGATTTCGACCGCCTCGGCAGGCGTGCGGAAAGTTGTGGCCGCCAGCACCGGACCAAAGATTTCTTCCTGCATCAGGGTTGATGCGGGTGAAAGACCGGTGATCAGTGTGGGTGGGTAAAAGCAGCCTTCGGGTGCTTTGGTTTGGTACATTTCGCCTTCGGTATTGCTGCTGACCATCTTTGTGATCTGTTCCAGTTGCACTGGGTCCACGATCGCGCCTACGTCGATGCATTTGTCCAATGGATCACCAATGCGCAGCCCGTCCATGCGGGATTTGAGTTTGGCATAGAACCGATCCGCGATCCCTTCCTGCACCAGCAGACGCGATCCTGCGCAGCAGACCTGACCTTGGTTAAACCAGATCGCATCAACGAGGCCTTCAACGGCGCTATCAATGTCGGCGTCATCAAACACGATGTAGGGGGATTTTCCGCCCAATTCGAGTGAGAGCGCCTTGCCGGAGCCTGCCGTCACTTCGCGGATTTTGCGGCCAACCACGGTAGAGCCGGTAAAGGCGATCTTATCGACCGCTGCGTTGACCAATGCTGCACCAGTTTCACCGTCGCCAGTCACAATATTGACAACGCCAGGGGGCACTCCAGCCTCTGTGCAGATTTCAGCAAAGACCATTGCGGTAAGCGATGTGTATTCCGCTGGTTTGAGAACAACAGTGTTGCCCATCGCGAGGGCGGGCGCGATTTTCCATGCCAGCATCAGCAGTGGGAAGTTCCATGGTATGATCTGCCCACAGACACCCAAAGCTTCGCGCTCTGGTAATTCCGCTTTCATCAACTGGGCAAAGCCTGCGTGATGATAGAAATGCCTGATCGCCAACGGTACATCAATGTCGCGGCTTTCGCGGATCGGTTTGCCGTTATCAAGCGTCTCCATCACAGCTAACATGCGGCTGTGTTTCTGCATCAGGCGCGCGATTGCATAGAGCACGCGGGCGCGTTTATGGCCGGACTTGGCCCAAGCTGGCTGTGCCTTGCGGGCTGCTGCGACAGCGAGGTCGATTTCTTCGGCAGTGCCCTTTGTCACACCTGCGAGCTTCTCAGCAGTGGCGGGATTGTTGGACGCAAAGTCATCGCGCAGCGCGCCCCATGTCCCGTTGATATAGTGGCCTGCGATGCCGCCGCGATCTGCGAGCCATTTCAGCGCCTCGGCGCTGCTTTCGGGGGCGGGACCGTAATCCATAGTGTCGAAGATTTCTTTGATGGTCATGGCTTATCCAATCGCGTGCCGCCACTGGGCCGAATAGGCCCCAGTGACGTGATGTTCGAGTTGCCGTTCGATGTCGCCTAGAAGGGACGACGCGCCAAAGCGGAAAAGGTCGGGTTGGAGCCAGCGGTCGCCGAGCTCGTCTTTGATCATGCTAAGGTAGACCAGCGCGTCTTTTGCTTTGCTGATGCCACCAGCGGGTTTGTAGCCGACCTTTACACCTGTGCGATCCTCGTAGTCTCGGATCGCGCGGATCATTGTGAGGGTGACAGGGAGGGTGGCGTTAACCGGTTCTTTGCCGGTCGAGGTTTTGATGAAATCGGCACCCGCCATCATGCAAACCAGAGAGGCGCGCGCGACATTGCGCAGCGTGCCCAACTCGCCCGTGGCTAGGATTGCTTTGACATGAGCATCACCGCAGGCGGCGCGCATTTCCTTCATCTCGTCATAGAGCGCCTGCCAGTTCCCGGTCAGCACGTGACGACGGCTGATGACAATGTCGATTTCTTGCGCACCAGCGCTCACGCTTTCGCCGATTTCTGCGATACGTAGGTGGAAAGGCGAGAGGCCTGCGGGGAACCCGGTCGAGACGGCAGCCACGGGAATGTTCGTTCCATGTAGCGCATCAACGGCTGTTGCTACCATATCGTGATAAACGCAGATCGCCCCCGTGGTCAGGCCTTCCATGCCCAAGGCTTCGAGGATGGGCTGTGCGACAGGCTGGCGTGCTTTGGCGCAGAGTCGCCGGACACGGCCTTCGCTATCATCCCCCGACAGCGTCGTCAGATCCATGAGGCTGACGGCTTTGCACAGCCAAGCCGCTTGGTAGTCCTTCTTGACGCTACGTCGGCCCGGCAGCGTCGCCGCACGCCGTTCAATGGCAGAGGTATTCGCCTGCACAGCCGCGACCCAATCAAGGTCCAAAGGCATGCCTTCGTTGCGTGGTAGGTGTATTTGCGGCAGCTGAGATGTGGTCAGCGTTGGGGATTGGGTGGATTGCAAGGTGGCCTCCTGCGGTGCTCGATAAGCGTGGCACTTTGGACTTCTCTTGGCAAGTTTTGACCTTTTGGTCAAATACTATGTGATCTGCCGTTACGTCTTTAAGTAGGCTGAACAACCTGTCGTTGGAATTTTTGTCGGTACTGCAACGGGGTCAGCCCATGCGCCGCGCGAAACAATTTGTGGAAATGCGACATGTTGGGAATGCCGCAGTCCGCTGCAATTTCGCTGATTGCTTCGTTGTCAGTGGTCAGCGCGCGTGCCGCGTGTGCCATACGGATATGATTGATGTAGTCAGATGGGGTCTGCCCCAGATGTTTGCGCATCATCCGGCTGACGTGCGGATGTGCTTTGCCCGTAACTCCGACCAAACCGGCAGAGCCTTCACGGAAAACGTCAGGTGATTTGGCCGCACCGCAAGCACTTGCAAGCCAAGCAGGGACGTCATCAGCAAAAGTGACAGCGGTAAGGTCAGCGCACAAAGGCAGCAAGAAGGCCTCTGCTGCCAGTGTATCGCAGAGGCTATTTTCAAGCTGAACGGCTGCATGGTTCATGGTCGCCAGTTGGCGGATGTCGCGCTGGGTTTGCACCGGCCCTCCGGCGGACCAAAAAAGATGCCCTTTGACGCTGGGGTGTCGTTTGGAAAGTGCTTTGATCGTTTCTGGATGAATGCAAAGCGACACAACAAGCGCATGCTCGCCACGCCCCTGAAGCGCATGCGCTTGGCCAGGACGCAGGAAAACCATGTCTCCTTCGTTCAGTGTATCGATGCGATCGGGCAGATGGTGCCGTACATTGCCATTTTGCACCCAAAACAACTCGTAAAAGTCGTGATCGTGCAGCACTCTTGGCCGCGTCGGCGCGAGCGTTGCACGGGTCAAGCGGATCTTGGTGCCGTCTGTAAGGATGTCTGCATAATGGAGTGTTTGCGTCATGGGATCAAAATAGCACAGTCATTGCTGCGGTGCAGCATGAAAATGATGTGCAGCAAGAAACAGGCTTATCGTTTCGCGCAAATCAGCATGACTCATCGGAAATAGCCTAGTTCGGCGTGACAAAGTAAAACGTGCAGGCTATGGCCTGACGAACCAAACCAATTGAGGTGACCCATGACCTTTAACCGCACGATTAAGATTGCTCCGTCTATCCTTTCTGCCGATTTCGCCAACTTCGGCGCAGAGTGCGAAGCGATCGAGGCGCAAGGTGCCGATTGGGTGCATGTCGATGTCATGGATGGGCATTTCGTGCCGAATATCACCTTTGGTCCGGCGACCTGTGCTGCGATCCGACCCCACATCAAGGGCGTGATGGACGTGCATTTGATGATTGCGCCGGTTGATCCCTATATTGAAGGCTTCGCCAATGCAGGCGCTGACATCATTACCGCCCATGTCGAGGCCGGCCCACATATCCACCGTACGCTACAGGCGATCCGTGGGGCTGGGGCCAAAGCTGGTGTAGCACTCAATCCCGGCACACCTGCGTCTTCAATTGAGACGCTTCTGGACATGGTCGATCTTGTCTGCGTTATGACAGTGAACCCTGGGTTTGGGGGGCAGAAATTCATCCATAGTCAGGTCGAGAAGGTGCGCGAGCTGCGGACCATGATCGGTGATCGCCCTATCCATATTGAAATCGACGGTGGCGTTGATCCGACGACGGCGCCTTTGGTTGCGGCCGCTGGCGCTGACGTGCTGGTGGCGGGGTCTGCCGTGTTCCGTGGTGGTTCTGTGACTGATCCGGCACCTTACGGCGAGAATATCCGCGCGATCCGAAGCGCCGCCGGGGTTTAACCCCCCTGCACAAAAGCTGCACATTTGCGCGCGTGCCTTTGCACGCCTTTTCAATAGTTCCTTTCTGACAAGAGCAGAAAGGAACAAATATGGTTGTGCGAGGTGTACCGCATCGAATTGCAAAAGATGCGTGGTGGTTGGACGATGCTGACCCGCCAGCAGGGGTGCGCGCAGGGCCGGTCCTGATTGCAGCGCTGATCTTGGCGGACCTGTTGATCTGGGGCTTTCGGCCCGGATTGGGCCTTGCGCTTTGGATGTGTGTCTTAGGTGGGGCAATCGCACTGACCGTCGCCAAAACGCTTGTTTTGGGTCGCACACTGAAGGGTGTGGCGATGCTCGCAATAGCGATGATCCCCTTGGTCGAGGTGGTGCAGTTCAGCACCGCGATGATTGCGTTGCTGGGCCTATTGGCATTTGGGGTTTTTGTCACAGGTGACCGATGGGACATGACCAACCTTTTGCGCGCTGTCGCGCGGCTGCCCGGATACGGTTTGGTTCAAACCGCAAGGGACGCCTTTGCAATGCGGGTGTCGGTGCCTTCCAAGGGTAGTTTTCGCAGCATACTCTTTGACTGGGCGCTCCCTGTTGGGATTGGCGGTATCTTCCTCATCCTTTTTGCAGCAGCAAACCCACTGATCGACAAATGGCTGCTTTTGGTCGCCAACATTGATCCTAGCTTTCTGCCCCGGACAGAGAGGGTGTTCTTTTGGGGTTTTCTGGCAATTGCGATTTGGCCTTTGTTGCGCCTTTCGATTATGATGCCCGCGCTGACGCGGAGCAAGCATGGCAGCAAGCGGGACTGGCGATCGGGTTTCCTGAACGAACGGTCTGTCCGTCGTGCCCTTGTTGTCTTTAATCTGATTTTCCTTGTCCAAACGGCGCTAGATCTTGGCTATCTATGGGGCGGCGTCAACTTGCCCGAAGGCATGACTTACGCCCAATACGCACATCGCGGCGCCTATCCGTTGTTGGCGACTGCATTGCTTGCCGGCCTTTTTGCATTGATGACACAACCCTACCTTGGCACCGGTTCTGTTATGCGGCGGCTGCTGTATCTATGGATCGCGCAAACTGTTGTCTTGGTCATTTCCTCCATCCTGCGACTTGATCTTTACGTCGATGTCTATGGCCTGACGCGTCTGCGTGTTGCGGCCTTTGTCTGGATGATTGTTGTAGCGCTGGGGCTTGTCCTGATCATCATGCAATTGATGGGGCGACAAACGGTCGGCTGGTTTTTTCAGCGGGCATTCGGCCTTGGATTGCTGGCGGTTTATCTGTGTAATCTGGTGAATATCGACGGTCTTATCGCCCGTCATAACCTTGCAGACGACCGTGAGAACGATTTCTACCTATGTAGTCTCAGCGAGGGGGCAGTCCCTGCTATCCGCGCATATGAAGCGCGGACTGGCTCTGAGCTTTGCGACAGTTACCGCCCTTATCTGTCGCAACGCGACGATTGGCGCGAATGGGGCTACCGCAACACGCGCCTGCACCGTAGTTTGGCGACGATGGAGATTGAACAATGATCTTGGTGGCAGATGACGATGCCCAAATCCGCGATGTCGTGCGGATTGGTTTAACTCAAGCAGGATTTGGCGTTGCAGAGGTAAGCGATGGACGCGCAGCACTTGAAAAGGCGGAGAGCCTGCGCCCTGATCTGATCATCCTTGATATCGGGATGCCGGAAATGGATGGGCTGGAGGTTTGCCGAACTTTGCGCAAGACGTCAGAGGTGCCGATCCTCTTTCTGACGGCGCGCGCAGACGAGATTGATCGCGTCGTGGGGTTAGAGTTGGGGGCCGACGACTATGTCTCTAAGCCATTCTCGCCACGCGAACTCGTGGCGCGTGTCCGTGCAATCCTTAAGCGCAGCAATGGCGAGGTTGCCGAGCAGGCCGTAATGCGACGGGGTGTCATCAGCGTCGATCCCGCGCGGCACCTTTGCCATGTAAACGACGCGGTTGTGACGCTGACATCGCGCGAGATGGATCTGCTGGAGCGCTTAATCGCACGCCCCGACCATGTGATGTCGCGACCGCAACTGGTGGACGCGATCTATGGCACCAATGTCAATGTCAGCGACCGGACAATGGACAGCCATTTGCGCAACCTTCGCAGTAAGCTTGGCAAGGCCGGCTGTGCAGATGCGATTGAGACGGTGCATGGCGTGGGCATTAGGATGGGTGCATGCCGCGGCGCGTAATTCGCAAATGGCGCCCGCCGCTGGCGTTGGTTCTTGGTGGTACCTTGGCCGCTGTCTTTTTCCTGCCGATCATCGGAATTGGATATTTTCGTGTCGCGGGTGGTGTCTTGGGCTGGGCAGAGGCAGCCTGGATGATAGGCTGGATGGCATTTTTCGCCACGCTTATTCTCGGCGCTTTGCTTTGGCGGTTGGTACTACGCCCCGTCCGTGCGTTGACACAATATGCACAGCACGAAGGCGCAGGCGAAGCGCCTGAGCACTACGGCACCCCAGAGTTTTCGCAATTGGGGCAAGCGGTGTTGGAAATGACGTCCGCATTGCGCGGGCGCGAAGCTGTGCTGCGCTCTTACGCAGATCACGTGACACATGAATTCAAATCACCGCTGACGGGCATACAGGGCGCAGCGGAGCTTTTAGAAAACTCCGGATTGACCGACGCAGACCGCGCCAAGCTTTTGTCGGGGATATTGGCGAACACCCAACGAATGGAGGCCCTCCTGGATGGACAGCGCGCTTTGGCGCGCGCGCAAGAGGTTATACCAGCCGGAACGTGCCGCATGTCAGAGGTTCTAGAGGGTATGGAGGACATTGAAATTGCCACGGACGGCATCTTGCCCTTACCCCGCGAGGTGATGGATGTCGTCGTGACGCACCTTGTTGGAAATGCCCGTGCGCATGGTGCGAGCAAAGTGGTTTTTGATTGCCAAGAAACAAAGCTTGTTATTCATGACAACGGCCCTGGGATCAGCGATGGCAACCGCACCCGTATATTTGATCCGTTTTTCACCACACGCCGCGAGACGGGTGGAACAGGTATGGGCCTGCCAATAGTGCGGCGCATGCTGCAGGCGCAAGGTGCCCAAATCACCCTGTTGGAGCAACCGGGCGCCGTGTTCGAAATACTGTTTTGACAAGAAAAGGCCCCCGAACTGAAGAGACGGGGGCCGAATTCTGGGCATGTCGCCTGACTAGAAATCAACCTCGGTGGCAACACCCTTGGCAACAGCCAGATCAACGACACTTGCGGCAACCGCCAAGTCCTGTAGGCCAACGCCTGTGCCATCAAACAAGGTGATCTCGTCGTCAGAGGTGCGCCCAGGATGCGTTCCGTTGATGACCGCACCCAATTCGTTGACGTCGCTTTCCTTGATCAGACTTGATGCAATGGCATGTTGCGCCTCGCCGATGCTGATGGATTGCGCAACCTCGTCGGTAAAGACAGTGGCCTTGGCCAAAAGTGCGGCCTCAACTTCTTGCTTGCCTTTGGTATCGGTGCCCATGCAGGCGATGTGCGTGCCGGGGGCGATGTGCTGGGCCATGATAGTTGGTGCGAAGGTCGAGGTGATTGAAATCACAACGTCTGCTTCAACCATGCCTTCAAGTTCCACCGCCTCGAAGGGGACGCCCGCCTCGTTTGCGATCTTCTCTATGTTAGGCAGCATTTCAGGGTGGTAATTCCAGCCAATGACCTTCTCAAACGCACGCTGCTCCAGCGCGGCACGCAATTGGAACGTCGCCTGATGGCCAGCGCCAACCATGCCCATGACCTTGGCATCTTTACGGGCCAAATGCTTGATTGAAACGGATGATGCCGCCGCGGTGCGCAGGGCAGTTAGCAGGTTGCCACCCACCATCGCCTTCACCATGCCAGTATCAGGATCGAACAAAAAGACGGTGGACTGGTGATTGATATGTCCGTTCTTTTCAAGGTTGTTAGGCCAGTAACCACCGGCCTTCAAACCCAAAGCCATCCCCGCTTTGTCAAACCCGCCTTTAAAGCCGTAAAGCGCATCTTCGTGGCCGATGGCTTCGCGGATCACCGGAAAGTTGTAAGCGTCGCCTTTGGACATCGCGGCGAACACATTTTCAACGGCAGTAAAGGCATCGGCACGGTTCAAAAGGCCTGCCATCTCTTTTTCGGGAACGATAATCATCTTAGGTCTTCCTTAAAGTTCGGGCCGGTCAATCGACCGACCCTATGTCTTTCTTCGTCCAATCAAATTTCCCCCGGAGGGTCCGAGATCAGTAGGCTTTGCCGCGTGCAGAGACAGGCCACAACGTTTCAACCTTGCCGTTACGCACACCCACGTACCAATCATGCACGTTGCAGGTCGGATCACAGTGACCGGGGACCAGCTTGAGCTTGTCATTGACCTTCAGAACACCGTCGGGGTCAGCAACAACGCCATGCTCGTCTGAACACTTCACATATTCAACATCGGTGCGGCCATAGATCGTTGGCAAACCACTATCGACAGATTGGGCCTTTAGGCCTGCATCGACGATAGCTTTGTCGGCTTTGGCGTGGCTCATGACAGATGTCAGAAGGAACAATGCGTTCTCCCACTCACCTTGGTCGATGCGCTTACCTTCTTTATCAAGGATACGGCCATAGTCGGCGTCCATGAATGCGTAAGATCCACACTGAAGCTCGTTAAATACGCCAGATGCACTTTCAAAGTAGTAAGAACCTGTGCCGCCGCCGCCGACGATGTCGCATTCAAGCCCTGCTGCCTTCAGAAGGTCAACGCTTTCGCGGACTTGCTCGATCGCGATCGCGGTTTTGCCTTGGCGGTCCTCATATGAGTCCATGTGCTGCATAGCGCCTTGGTACGCCTGAATGCCCGCAAACTTCAGGCCCTCTGCGCCGTCGATGGCAATTGCCAGATCAACAACGGGCTGACCGTATTGCACGCCACAACGGCCTGCGCCTACGTCGATCTCGACGAGGCATTCAATCTGCGTGCCGTGCTTCACCGCCGCAGCAGACAGGTCCGCCACGTTGTCGATGTCATCGACACAGCAGATCGCACGTGCGCCCAACTTTGGCAGGCGTGCCAAGCGGTCGATCTTTTCTGGCTGACGGACTTGGTTTGACACCAACACATCCCTGATGCCGCCACGGGCGAACACTTCTGCTTCGGATACTTTTTGGCAGCAAACGCCGACAGACCCGCCCAGTTTTTCCTGCAGCAGTGCCACATCAACTGATTTGTGCATCTTGCCGTGCACGCGGTGGCGCATGCCGTGGGATTTTGCGAAGTCGCCCATCTTCTTGATGTTGCGCTCAAGCGCGTCCAGATCCAGCACAAGGCAAGGTGTCTGGATGTCTGCTTCATCCATACCCGGCAGGGCAGGAACGTCGTAGCCGACTTCGAGGTTTTTGAGGTTGCTCATATCGTTCATGGGTCTTCTCCCTTTAACCTTGCATCCAAGGTAGTTTGTCGAGGTCAACGTTGCCGCCGGTGATGATAACGCCAACGCGCTTACCGGCGAATTTCTCTTTGTTCTTCAGGATCGTGGCGAGCGGGACAGCACAGCTTGCCTCCATCACTATCCGCAAGTGCTTCCATGTGATCTTCATCGCATCGATGATCTCTTCCTCGGATGCGGTGTAGATGTCGGTCACGTAGTTGGACACGAAATGCCAAGTCCGCTCTTTCAGTGGGACCAAGAGACCGTCCGCGATTGTCTTCGGTGCATCGTCTGCGATGATGTGTCCGGCCTTGAAGCTGCGATAGGCATCATCTGCCTGCTCCGGCTCTGAGGCGATAATCTGCACCTCGGGTGCAAGTGTGGACAGTGTCAGGCAAGTGCCCGAGATCATCCCGCCGCCACCGATTGGCGCGACCATCATTTCCAAACCGTCGACCTGCTCCATGAACTCTTTGGAACACGTGCCTTGGCCGGCAATCACGCGCGGGTCGTTGTAAGGGTGCACAAAGTCACCGCCGGTTTCTGCCTGTACACGGGCGAACGTTTCTTCGCGTGACGTCGTGGACGGTTCACATTCTGTAATCACGCCACCATAGCGGCGTACGGTGTCTTTTTTGGCCTGCGGTGCCGTGCGCGGCATGACCACGTTGCATGGGATGCCCCGGCGCATAGCTGCATAGCTGAGGCAAGATGCGTGATTGCCAGAGGAGTGCGTTGCCACACCTTTCTTGGCTTCTTCGTCGCTTAATCCAAACACCGCGTTTGATGCGCCACGTACTTTGAAGGCGCCCGGTTCTTGAAAGTTTTCACACTTAAAGAACAACTGCGCCCCGGTCAGTTCGTTGAGGTAGTCCGATGTGCGGATGGGTGTGCGGTTGATGTGCGGCTTGATCCGTTCGTGCGCATCGAGCATGTCCTGATAGGTGGGGATATACATATCACTTTGGTCTTTCATTATGCCGCGTCCTTCAACATCAGCCCGGTGCTGCTGCGGTAGTATTCTTGTGCTGCCGCAACGCCAGACCCGAGTTTGATATCAAGGCCAAGGTCCACCATACACATCTCTGCGGTTGCGATACCCGACAGGGCCATAACATCTGTCATGCTGCCCAAATGGCCGATACGGAATACCTTACCTGCGACTTCGCCAAGTCCAACACCGAATGCGACACCGTATTTTTCGGCGGCATGGGTCACAAGATCAGTTGCGTTGAAGCCGTCGGGTGTTTTGATCGCGCTGACTGTATCAGAATAAACGTCCGGTGTCGCGGCGCAGAGTTCAAGACCCCAAGCGTCAACTGCTGCACGTACACCAGATGCGATACGTGTGTGACGGGCAAAGACGTTATCAAGACCTTCCTTCAAAAGCGTCTCGGTTGCCAGAAGAAGGCCGTTCATCAGGCCAACAGCAGGCGTGTAAGGATAGGCGTTTGCGGCATAGCCCTTTGTCATGTCCGCAATGTCAAAGAACGTGC
>Ga0316189_10006562_pt1 | contig 11074 bp, 11 predicted proteins | sample LowCovwburrow_MG_FD_204930 | JGI IMG/M metagenome (GOLD analysis project Ga0316189, IMG submission 204930) | Coastal sediment microbial communities from Maine, United States - Lowes Cove worm burrow | ecosystem: Environmental > Aquatic > Marine > Coastal > Sediment | place: USA: Maine... | reverse complement strand
AACTTCCGGAACGCGTCATGAAATGCCCGGTAGTGGACTATGTCATTCGCGGTGACGGCGAACATGCCATGCCGCTGCTGGCCCAGGCGTTGAGAGACAGGCGCAGCCCGCTGAACGTTCCCGGCATTGTTTTGCGGGCTGCGGACGGCACGCTTCATATCAGTGGTCCGGCCCGCCTCGACGACCTGGATGAATTTCCCCTACCGGCCACCCACCTGATCCGGCACCGCCACTACTGCAGAGGTAAAAAAGGCAGTGCGGTCATCGTGGCCAGCCGCGGCTGTCCCATGCGTTGTTCCTACTGCTCCATGCGCCGTTCAAGCGAACGCACCTTTTGTCGACGCTCTCTCACATCCGTTCTGGCCGAGATTGAACGCGCCGTGGAAAGAGACGGCACCGGCTTTATAGATTTCGAAGACGAGAATCTTACCCTAAACTGTCGCTGGTTTGTGAGACTGTTGCGTGGCATCACATCGCGCTTCGGCAATGCCGGACTCGAGTTGCGCGCCATGAATGGGCTCTTTCCACCGTCCCTCAATGACGATATCATCGCCGCTATGGCCGCAGCCGGATTCAGGTCTCTCAACTTGTCGCTGGGCTCAAGCAACCCGGCACAATTGAAAAAGTTTCAAAGACCGGATGTCCGTGCGGCCTTCGATGCCGCCCTGGCATCGGCACAAAAATACAACCTTCAATGCGTCGGCTTCGTGATTTCCGGAGCACCGCAGCAGTCGGCAGCGGACTCCGTGGCCGATCTTCTCTTCCTGGCGGAACGTCGCGTGCTGGCCGGCGTTTCAATTTTCTATCCGGCGCCGGGAAGCTCTGATTATAGATTGTGCAAGGAAATGGGTCTTCTACCGACCGACTTTGCGCTAATGCGCTCCAGTGCCCTGCCAATCTCTCACACCACCGACCGGCAGCAATCTGTGACGCTTCTGCGGCTGGGACGGGCGCTCAATTTCATGAAGTCTCTTCTCGATCAGGGCGCCGGACTTCCCGAGCCTCAAGATTTTAAGACAGGCGTTACGTTAAACCCGGAAGATCGCCGGGCTGTCGGTGTTCACCTGTTACGCTGGTTTCTCTCCGATGGGCAGATTCGCGGTGTCGATTCGCGCGGCAAGGTTTATCGTCACACTATATCCATCACCCTGACACGGATGTTTCTGGAGGGACTGCGGCAAATCACCTTGCGGGGCTGTATTTAGCCGAACGCTTCTCAACACTCTTTAAAAATGCAAGACGGGAGTGTAAAATCACTTCTGCAAAAACCGCTGTAAGCCAAAAACCGATCAGTGCCCGAACCGGCAAAAAACCGGGGAAAGGCCTTCTACTCCAACAACATCCACATACAATCGACCCCATCCAACACCATGTGAATCAGCAATCCAAGCCCGACCAGACGGATCTTAGGAATCATCAGTAACAGAAGATAAATACCGATCGCCGGATATGTGTGCAGAGGGTGAAATCCGATTCCGCAGCGATTTGGATCATAAACAGGGTCGGCTATGAGGTGATCCAGGTCGACGATCATCGTACCGACCATGATGATCCATGCGCTTCTCCAGCGGTCTGCGTATGCCCATTTAGCGGCTACTCCCGGTACGATAAAATGCGCCAACAAATGAACCGCCGGACGAAACATCATTATTTACGATCCTCAATTCCGATGCGCTGCAGCCGATATTTTAGGGCCCTGGAAAAAAATAATTCCACATCTTGCTTGCCTGTGGTTCCGTCACCTGCGTTCCATCCACCGGCACATATCCCGATATGCGCCGGTGGATGCGCCTTGGCGACGAACCCACATTCGGCGCCATATTGTGTAATTATTTATTCCCATGACCCCTATTTGCCGCAGCATTTTTTATACTTTTTCCCGCTGCCGCACGGACAGGGTTCGTTGCGACCGATTTTTTTCTCGACTCGCCTGGTTTTCGTTGGGTTCAATAATATTTCCAAATCGGCGATATCCTCCGGTTTGTCCGGTTCCAGTCCTATGGTAAATTTCCAGCCGTTTTTGTCGAAGATTTCTGCGACTTCTTTCATTCTCTCTTCGGTCTGTACTCTTACAATTGCGGGTCTCTTTTCAGTGCCCAATTTTGCCGTCTTTGCGCTGTCGAATATTTTTGCCATGTGTTCACCTTTTCTACCGTTTTATATTAAAATCACAGGTCAAGATCAGTCCCCCATTTCCCCTATGGATTTGTTTAGGAAAAAAACTTCAGTAGGCTATAGCTTTCAATCTGCCAGGTTGCGTTGCTCACATTAACCAATTTGGCCGGGTATCCATCCAGGATTTGACAGTCTTTCGCAACCAGCTTTCCAAACCCTTGGTCATATAAAATTTGGGAAATAGAAGGGTGTCGTCGGCCTCTATCAATCCCTCTTTCATGGCTGCCTGTGCAAGCGGCGTGTGGGGATAAATTCTAATCCCGATAGTGATTTTCATCGCCTCGAGGCCAAGTGAATCGGCAAAACACAGGCTTTCATTAGCTGTTTTTCGCGTTTCACCGGGTCCCCCGAACAATAAAAATCCCATCCTACTAATACCAAATTTTTTAAGCCTTTCTGAAATTTGACGAACATCAACCGGGGTATATCTTTTGTTCATTTTACCCAAGATTTTCTCTGAACCACTTTCAAATCCCAAGCTAACCTCTTTGCAACCAGCTTTGGCCATCTTTTCGACCAACTCATTATCAACTTTCCATGGATAAAGAATGCAGCGCCAGTTGATTTTCAATCTCGATGAAATCAAATGTTCACAAAGTGTTTTGGCGTATGAATTGGGAAGATTGAATGTGTTGTCCACGAAGAAGAAATGATCCAACCCGACCTCGACATATCTTGAAATAGCTTCGATCACCTTTTTAGGGTCGTGTTTTCGAATCGTTCGACCCTCAATCGTTGCAGTGGAACAATAGCTACAATCCAAGGGGCAACCGCGTCTGGTTTGAAAAGGTATCCAAACCTCTTTGCCTTTAAGGGCTGAAGGGGTTAGCAGATGAACAACGGGAAGAGGCAACTTCACATCACTCAATCTTTTTATATGACCCGACTCGCTGCGACTTGTCCGGCCGGGTAGACAAAGGCCCGGAATCTCTGAGGGATCCATCTTGTCGCGAAGTCTCTCTAAAAGGGTCAAGAAAGAGTTTTCACCTTCTCCTTGAAGACCGATGTCCGCTCCCAGAAAATCCAAGGTAACTTGAGGAAAAATACTAAAACCCGCTCCCCCTAAAATAATGGTCGCATTAGATAATTTGCGGCAATGGGCAACCACCTCTTTTACGGTTCCTAAAAGGAATCGCGGATTTTCCATTTTCTGATCATCGATATTTCGAACCGAGATACCGATTATTTCAGGATTAAAATCAACAATAGCCTTATGGAGGGCCTTCTGCGTATCTGTTTGCATCATCAAATTAAGCATTTTCACCGTATGACCCTGAGTATCTGCGGCCGCAGCTACATAAGCTAAACCCAACGGCAACACCGGCATGTTGATCAGTTCAGTATTGGCAGATATCAGCAGAACTCTCATGCTTTCAGGCTCCTGAATAAATCATCAATTCGTCATTCTTTGCAGACCCCTTTTATCTACAAAATCTTACGTCTTATCAGGCTTCTTCTTCAGCACTTTTAATCCATAGGGACAGACTGCTGAGCAAATCCCGCAGTTATGCCCCTTGTGATACTGAAAATAGTGTTCCTTTTTCCATTGATCACATGCCCGGACATCCAATATCTCCTCACGGGGCACTCCTGGATACCATGCGTTGCCTTTCAATGCTTTTGCAGGGCAGGTCTCCACGCAGCGCGTACAACGACCGCAGAAGTTTCTTTCTATCGTGGGCCCACACGGAAGCTCGATGTCGGTGAAAACGGTACCCAATCGAATCCATGATCCGAACGGGCGTGTGATAAGCTGACAATGACGACCGACCCAGCCCAACCCTGCTCTTGTTGCTGCAGTTTTGTGAGGGAAGTCTCCTTTGATATTAACCGTATCGGTACGATCCGAGGCTGCCAGCGGTTTGGATCGAAAACCTCTGGCTTTGATCTCGACTGCTAATGATACTGATAATTTATTGATACGGTTATTCACCCTGGCATACTCATCCGCGTATGCTTGATTGGGCCCGTTCTTGATGCTGAACATTATCGAGGGGTTCATGGGAATAACCCACGAAAGAGCGCAAGGGAATCTTTGTCCTGTTTCATCCCGGGGCGTGGTAAAATCCCGAAGATCCGCTGCGCCCCAAAGGGTAATCATGTGTGCTGCCATCCACTCAATAAGCCAGAGAGGGGCAGTCGTTGATGGATCAGGCAATTCCTGCCTCGTATCTCTTAAGTATGGTTGCACGAACGCTAAGATGAACAGCGTGCAGAATTTTCTATTTCACGGGTAAAGTCAAGGCAAAAGCTACCCCTTGTTCGATCCAATAGGATAACCTCTCATCGGTGTCATACCCTTCAGGAGAGACCATTACCCAACCTTTCATTGGTTTTCCTGTAATGTCGAATTTCCTTGTATGTGTCAGCTTCAATGCATTTTCGTATTTTTCCGGCCCTACCCGGACAATGAGACTTTCCTTCAAGATGCCACAGGCCATGTTTCCGTGCAGAAGGAAGCAGACCCCGCCAAACATTTTCTTTCCCTCAAATACCGATTTGCCTTCCAGTACAGTTCTTACTCTTTGCGCAAGCCCTTTGTTATATGTCATTTTTTTGCGCCTACTCTTTCTGCTGCTAACCTACATTGGGCTATTGCTCATATAAAACCTGTAGTTATGATGGCCTTTTCAGATTATTCGCTCAAGAACTTATATATTGCTGCAAAATCTTTTCTTCCAAAACCACTCCGCTTCGCATTTGCGTATAATTCTTTGGCAAGATTTGCCAATAAAAGCGGTTGATTGTTCTCATATGCCGTTAATGCGACCAGGTGCAGGTCCTTATGCATCAATTCTAAGGGGAATTGGGCTTCATAGTCATCCGCTCGAATCATATCTGCCTTGGCTTTGGTAAATGGGGCTGAAACTGATAAATTGGGTAGACTATCCAATAAAAAGTCTTTTGACAATCCCAGTTTTTCACCGAGCAGGATAGTTTCCGAAAAAGCCAACATGGACTGAGCGAGAAGAGAATTAACAAGCATCTTATAAGAAGTACCTTTCCCAGTTCCTCCTACATGAACGATCTTGTTACCCATGAAATTCAAAAAGGGCGTAATCTCTTTTAAGTCACCTTTTTCTCCTCCTACAAAAAAAACCAATTCCGCATTCTCTGCATGCGGTTTGGTTCCCGCTACAGGGGCATCCATAAACCGAATTTCATGATTTTTAGCGGTTAGGCTTTCTCTGTAAGAGAATGAAGGATTAACAGTCGAACAATCAACCCAAATGGCGTTGTTTCTCATCTTAGAGATAAATCCATTTTCCAAGAGTGCAATCTTTTCGATGACTTCAGGGGACGACAGCATGGTAAACACGACATCTGCGTCTTTTACTGCTTCTTGACATGATTTTGCGACTATCGCACCTGATTTTTCGAGTTGTCGCATCGGGTCTATAGAACGATTAAAGACGGTAAGTGCAACATCATTGTTCAATAGATTTTTGGCCATTCGGCTTCCCATAATCCCTAATCCAATAAATGCTGTCTTCATTTTTGCTCCTTTTAGGCTTTGTAAATTTTCTACGCCAGAGGAATGGGTGTGTCGGCTCTGTTCGAAAATTCGGCACACATCGTTAGGTCTTGGGGTATCGGCGAGAAATAATTACACAAGATTGCGCAGGATTTTGGTTCGTCTACAAGGCACATACGCCGGCGCATATCGGGATATGTGTTGGTGGATGTAACGCGGTAGACGGGCCAAAAAACAAGCAAGATGTGTAATTATTTCTTGCCGCGGCCCTTGAGTGGCAACTGCCTTGTTCACGACTCGGCAAATCGAACCTGGGCTTCCATGACCGGTCGTCGCCGATAAACAGCGATGCCAAGTCAAGGATAATCTTGACGTGTGGGGCGAACGATGATGTCGCTTATATGCACGTGAGGTGGTTGGGTGACAATGTAGTGTATGGCACTCGCTATGTCATCCCCCCTCAACAAGGGACCGAATTTTTCATCAAAGCTTTGCACCAGCTCGTCGCTGTAACCTGCCGCCGTTTGAAATCCACTGATTACAATCCCCGGCTCAACCAGCGATACACGAACCCCTTTCGGCCCCATCTCGCGTCGCAACCCTTCGGCCAGCCCATGCACGGCAAATTTGGAGGCGCCATATACCGCGCTGAATGGTGATACATGCCTTCCCACCACCGATCCGACGATGACAATATCCGCTGCCGACTTCGGATAAGCCCGTTGCTGCCTGTCAACCATTTTCCGCGCAGCTTTTTGCAATAAGGCGAGGGTGCCGATCACGTTTATCTTCAACAGATCGTCAAATTGCGACAAATCGGCTTCTTTGACCGATCCACCTAAACCTCGCCCTGCGTTGACGACAACGATGTCCGCCGGTTTGTTGAAATGGTCGCTTGCCGAAGCAAAGAGCAGCTCCAACACAGCGTTGTCGGCAGCATCGCCTGCAACACCGCAGAATGCGGGACCGATTTCTTTTTCAAGGTCATACAACCTATCGGCATTGCGCCCATTTCCGACCACTCCGAAACCAGCAGATGCCAGTTTTTTCGCGACGGCTTCACCTATACCGGATGTGGCGCCGGTCACAATCGCAATACGTTCATAGCTGTCAGACATTGTTAGTCCTCCTGCTCAAAAAATTTCATTGTGACTTCCATACTCATACCAGTTTATTGGGGGGCCGTAAAATCCCGACCGGCGGGAAATCTGTGCTTATCCTTCCCTCCCTATATGAGGTTTTCTTCGGTGTTGAATGCGTCCTTTGTCCCGCCTTGCTGGCAAGGTCTACGATTGGCAAGTCTCGCTGACTTTTGTGCTGAGCATTACATTTCATTTTTCCTTGGCCATTCATCATACATAAAAAAAATATTCATTAACATACCTGCAATCCCTTTACGACTTTTTGTCCTTCAGCAAATCCTTCAGTCCCGCGAACGGTTTGTTTCCGTGACGTCGCTCTTGCCCGCCGGCCGCTGTCGTTTCGTCATACCATTCTGCAACCTGATGCCGCGAATGTTCATTGTCGTGACAGTAGATACACAGCAACTCCCAGTTGCTGCCGTCCGGCGGATTGTTATCGTGGTTGTGATCCTTATGATGGACTGTGAGTTCTCGAACTCTCTTGCCTGAGAATTCGCGTCCGCACCGCGCACATATCCACGGAAACATCTTAAGTGCTCGACCCCGATAGGTCTTCTCCTGACGCTCTCGGTCATTCCGAGCCTCGGATATGATCTGATTCAGCCTGTCGGACTGAGTCTGCATCTTCTTCGATGACATGTGGGCACCCTCCAGCAGTTCGGTCAAGATTAAGTTTGGCGGAGCGACTCCCCGTACATCCGGTATAAGCGCTTTTTGTGGCATTAATCAGACGGATAGGGAGGTAAGGGACATTTCAATAGTGAACAGCAAGCCAGATCGTCTCGCATGTTGAATCGGTCCATTCTACACGATGCTTCACATGAGCACCGATGTTCAGATAATCACCTGTCTTAAGGACCACAATATCACGCTCGTTCTCGAGCTTCAGGCCGGCACTCCCCTGCACGATCAAGATAAACTCACTCCTTTCTTGATCGTACCAAAACCCTTCCGGTGAAGCATGGCCGCGCGATACGATTCGCTCGATCTTCACGTTGTCCGATAAGCATATTGTGTCAAAGATTTCCTCCGGTAATTCGACCGGTATGTCTTCGATTAGCGTCCCCTTCATAGGCATATCTTTATTTAATCGAACTGTCATCTATGATCATTCTTCACAAGATAGTTTGAATTGCGCATAACGTGTGAAATGAGCGGCCGACGGAGGCCGGAGGAGGACCGCTCGATGGAAGGGTTATGTTTCAGACAGCCTCTAAGAACGAATTGGCGGTTTCGAACCCTACCGTGGAATCGAGTATGTGCCGACGGCATGGGCCACAGGCTCTTCGATTCCTTCCGAGTACAAGGATACCTCCCCGACTGCCAACGATTTGCCCATTTTCATGAGATTGCAGACACCGACGACGGCTCTGTCCGCTGACGGTTTCCGCATGAAGTTGATGCTCAGGTTTGTTGTGACAATAAGGGGAACGACGCCGATTTCGCCAAGAATTGCCACATAAAGCGCGACGTCAGCGACGGTCATGAGCACGGGACCGGACACGGTTCCGCCTGGGCGTAGTTCGTGGGCGCCGACCTGAAGTTTTACTGTTGCCGATCTGCCGCCAACTGCCTCAACGCTGCAATTGGTATGGGGATACTCCGCGGCAAGGAATTCAACGATCTCTGCCTTGGTTGCCATACGCTCCTTACCTGAAATCTAACGTTTTAATCAGCGGCGCGGATTTTTGCGTCTGCTGCACAACCATCGGTGTCAAGTCTTCATTCTTCACATTACGCCTAAATCTGTCAATAATGAAGACATGATACCCATATGAAGGGCAGAGGGAAATAGCCGGGCCAGGATTTTCGATGTCAGTTATATGGCTAGCACATTTAGCTCGTCAAGCGTGAGATTTTTCTTCGGACCGCTATCGCTAAATCTCACTACAGCCTGACGAGCTTGAGAAAGGACACCTCCCTATCCATAGCAAAATATGCTATGGAACCAGTAGGCAAGGGCCTAACATTAATTTTATAGGATTTAGGAGGTGTCCCATGGAAACATACGCTGGAATTGATTTACATTCAAGTAATAATTTTATTGGCGTGATCAATGACAAAGATAAAATCCTTTATGGCAAACGGCATCCGAATCGATTGGATGATGTTTTGAGAGCATTAGATCCCTTCAAAGACAGCCTTAAAGGCGTTGTGGTGGAATCCACGTTTAATTGGTATTGGCTGGTAGACGGGTTGCAAGAGCACGGCTACTCGCTACATTTGGCGAATCCATCGGCCATCCAGCAATACGAAGGGCTAAAATATACCGATGACCCATGGGATTCGTTTTGGTTGGCACACATGTATCGGTTGGGTATACTGCCTGAGGGATACATTTACCCTAAAGAGAATCGAGCGGTAAGAGATCTTCTGCGGCGCAGACTTTTATTTGTTCGCCATAGTACTTCTCACATTTTAAGCTTGCAAAGTATGATCAGTCGAAATCTTGGTTTTAAGATGTCCAACAATGAGATCAAAAAGTTGAAGCCCGAAGATATTGACGGCTTGTTTGCCTGTCCCAATTTGGTGTTTATGGCCAACAACAGTCTGGCGGCCATTAAGTTTTTAAAGAAGATAATTTTGGCCATTGAAAAGAAAGTAAAATCTCAAGTAAAAATGCGTAAAGAGTTTATGATGTTACTTACGATTCCGGGAATTGGCAATATATTGGGCCTGACCATCATGTTGGAAGTCGGAGATATAGCTCGTTTTCCAAAAGTGGGCGATTACTCTTCTTATTGTCGCTGTGTAGAAAGTAAAAGAATTTCCAACGGTAAGAAAAAAGGCGAAAACAACAAGAAAAATGGCAACAAACATCTGGCCTGGGCTTATGTGGAAGCGGCCCAATTTTGCAGAAGATATTGTGTCAAAGCGCAAAGCTTTTATCAGAGCAAAGAAGCGAAAACGAAACCTGTCGTTGCGATCAAGGCATTAAGTAACAAGCTATCCAAAGCCTCTTATTACATCATGCGTGATCAGGTTGGCTTTGACGAAGAAAAGTTATTCGTTTAATCAGTTTGGCTGCGGCAGTGAACCGGAAAAGGGGTTGGTTATAAACCATCAGATCTGATTGGCATCTGGCGCAGCCAACTCATCAATAATTGCCATTTCGTTGCCGGTGACAAAGCATTTTAAAAGGAAAAGATATTCCAGTAACCAAAAGGCAGGTGTCTGATGCGATAAGAATTGTGGTGCAGCAGTAAACCAGCAAAGGGGTTGGTATTTAACCACCAGATGTGATTGGCATCTGCTGCACCCATTAATAACCAGCCAGTGATCGTTTTAGATCCTGATTCGCCTATGTCGCGAGTCCATAAGGGGTTGGCTAATAACCACAAGATTTGTAACCCATCCAATTGAACACGGCATGGCACCGATGATTTTCTGGGGTCCAAGAGGACCAAGGGCCGTGTTTTGACGCCTTGCGCTTAAAGCACAATCGCCTTGAACCTGATGGGTGACTGATGCGGATCAGAAAATACTGACCGTGAACCTATAATACTGAAATAACGGGCGCGGAACGGGTAAAAAACGAGGCCGAGCTGAGGACGGAATAAGGTTGATGAATTCGTAAAGAGCCAGAAATTTAGCATAGTATCAAGAGCCGAATAGATCATTACCTGTGATTAGAAATCAATTTATGAGTCGGGCTGTTTACGAATTCATCAACTGTCAATCAAAAAGTAGATTTTTTTGAATGAGGGGGTGTTTTTTCTCTTGACAAGCCCTTTAATGGGTGACCTCTTCTCTGTTTTAAAAATCCACCTGGAATCGCATCTGGAAGATATTGGCGCTTCCGTCTTCGACGATTATCATAGTACCGTCCGATGTTGTGAACGGCCCCCTGTCTTTCACATCGGCATAGATGTAGTTGAACATGAGACGGTAGTTCGGATTCCAATACCAGTTGAGGCCGAAGGTAAAATTGTTTTCCTTTCCGCCTTGGACATCCTTGTCGTCGAGATCGAGCCAGGACCATCTCAGGCCGAGCTCCCAGGCACCGAGTCCGCCTGTTGCCGTCGGAAAAAAGTTGTTGATCGGCTTGACACGGCCGAATGTACCCCTCGAGGTGAGGTAGGGTCGATGTTCTCCGGTGATAAACCAGCTGCCGAACAGGTAAGCCCCTTGAAATGCAGGATCCCCGGCTTCCTCGGCGTCCAGCTTGGTCCAGTAATATTCCCCCTGAAGAGAGAACGGACCCCATACGAAAGCAATTTCCGGATTGAGCAAATTCGCACTGTCCAAATCGATATTGCCGGTGTCCACAAGCCGCACATCG
>Ga0316189_10006561_pt1 | contig 11074 bp, 10 predicted proteins | sample LowCovwburrow_MG_FD_204930 | JGI IMG/M metagenome (GOLD analysis project Ga0316189, IMG submission 204930) | Coastal sediment microbial communities from Maine, United States - Lowes Cove worm burrow | ecosystem: Environmental > Aquatic > Marine > Coastal > Sediment | place: USA: Maine... | reverse complement strand
CTGGAGGCTGTCAAAGGTGCTTGTAAGTACAATGCCATTGATACCGAGATGGCGGCAGAGACCTTTACCGTGAATGTCAGCTCCATTGTCTGGGCGACCGGTTGGAATCCCTACGACAGGACAAAGCTGGAAAATCTGAAACCGGACTCCTCTCCTGCTATTATCTCTAATATGATGATGGAGCGGATGGCCGCGCCCAACGGACCGACAGGCGGAAAAATTCTCCGTCCCGGCGATGATAAAGAGATTGAGTCTATCGCCTTTGTTCAGTGTGCCGGTTCCCGTGATGAGAATCATCTGGAGCATTGCTCCTACATCTGCTGCATGGCGACCTTTAAGCAGATGACCTATATTCGTGAGCGCTACCCTGAAGCCAAGATCTATGTCTTCTACATTGACCTGCGGACACCGGGTAAATATGAGCATTTCCGTGAAAAATTGAGAACCGATGAGAATGCATCGTTTATCAAAGGAAAGGTTGCTGATATTATTGCCGAGGACGACGGCGGTGTAACCGTTGTTGCTGAAGATGCAGTCGGCGGCGGTAAAGTGCAGCAGAAGGTGGACATGTGTGTATTGGCTACAGGGATGCAGCCTGCACTCGGTGAGCAGGGTAAAGCTCTCGGGCTGAACATGGACGGCAATGGTTTTGTTGTTTCCGAGCCAGAGAAAGGGATGATCGCCGCCGGTTGCGCCAAGTCAGCTTCTGACGTGTACACCTGTACGCAGTCTGCTACCGCCGCAGCTCTTAAAGCAATCCAGAACGCACAGTAGGGGGAAATCAATGGATAAAGTATATGGTGCGTATCTTTGCACAGGGTGCAGTATCGGCGATGTTCTTGATGTCGACGGTTTGAAAGAGGCTGCCTCTGAAACCGGTATGGAGATGCAGGATCATGCCTGTCTCTGCGGTGCAGAAGGTCAGGCTCTGATCAAGAAAGATATCGAAGAAAAAGGCGTTAATACCGTGGTTGTCTGTGCCTGTTCACCTCGCGTGATGCAGGACACCTTCAGCTATGGCGACGGCACGATCACTATTCGCGGTAATCTGCGTGAACATGTGGCGTGGACCGCACAGGCTGATGAGGCTGGTGAAGAAAATCAGGCGGAGCAATCCTCTGATGAGGTCGATGAGTTTCTTCAGGAAATGGGTGAGGACTACGTCCGCATGGCCGTGACCCGTGCTCAGAAGAGCGAAGTTCCTGAGCCTTATCAGATGGAGCAGATCACCAAGAAAATTTTGGTGATGGGCGGCGGTATTGCCGGTATTACAGCAGCCACTGAGGCTGCCAAGGCCGGATATGAAGTCACGCTGGTTGAAAAAACAGATAAGCTCGGTGGTAAAGCTCTTGGTTGGCGCAAGATGTTCCCGACCGCTTATCCCTATAGCGAGCTTGAGCAGCCCAATATCGAGCAGATGATCGCTGAGGTGACCGGCAACGATAAAATCACCATCAAGACGGAAACCGAAGTTGCCCGTATCGCCGGTGCTCCTGGTGAATTCGGGGTGACCCTGAAAGCTACTGGCACCGAAAGTGAGTGGGATGCTCCAGAGAAAGTGGCTGTTGACGAGCAGGATGCCATCGATAAAGGAGAGAAGGAAGATCCTAACAAAGGTCTGAAGGTCTACACTGAAGCCAATCCTGATGCAGAACTGTTCGGTGCGGTTGTTCTGGCCACCGGCTGGCGGCCCGCTGATGTCTCCGAGTACGAACATCTCGGTCACGGCACCCTGAATAATGTTGTAACCAATGCCGAGTTTGAAAGACTGGCCAAGCAGGGTAAGGTACCTGCCAAGGTTGCTTTTATTCAGAGCCCAGGCAGCACAGATAACGATCGTGACTTCCCGTACTGTAACTCTGTTACCTCTATGGTAGCCTTGAAGCAGGCACAGTATGTCTGTGATGATAACGGAGAAAATGCTCAGGCATATATCCTGTATCAGCATATGCGGACACCGGGCAACACCGAGCTCTTCTATAAAGGAATGCAGCAGCGTGACGGTGTGTTCATGACCAAAGCCACTGTCACCAAGGTGGAAGAGGCTGATGGCGGCTTGAAAGTGAGCGCAGAGAAGACCCTGCTGGGTGATGATCTGGAACTCGTTGTTGATATGGTTGTCTTGGCTGCCGGTATGGTGCCAACCACCGTGGACGCGTCAACCATTAATCTGGCCTATCGTCAGGGCCCAGGCTTCTTGGATCTGGATCTTTTTGACGGTTATGCTGATTCTCACTTCATTTGTTTCCCTTACGAGACTCGTCGGACCGGTGTGTATGCCTGTGGTGGTGTGCGGAAAGCGGAAACAATGGAAGAGACCATTGATGATGCAACCGGTGCAGCGCTGAAAGCGATTCAGTGTATTGAGTCTGCTGATCGTGGTGTGTCTGTTCATCCGCGTTCCGGCGATCAGACCTATCCGGATTTCTTTTTCCAGCGTTGTACCCAGTGTAAGCGTTGTACTGAGGAATGTCCTTTTGGTGCTCTGGATGATGATGAGAAGGGAACCCCGCTGCCCAATCCGACCCGTTGCCGTCGTTGTGGTACCTGTATGGGAGCCTGTCCTGAGCGCATTATCGGTTTTGCCGATTACAATGTGGATATGATCGGTTCCATGGTCAAGTGCATTGAGGTTCCGGACGATGACGAGGATAAGCTCCGTATCGCAGTCTTTGTCTGTGAGAACGATGCCTATCCGGCAATCGATATGTCCGGTATGCGTCGGAACAAGATGAACACCTTGGTTCGTTTTATTCCGGTCCGCTGCCTCGGTTCTGTCAACATGGTCTGGATCAAGGATGCCATGTCCTCCGGTATGGACGGCGTGCTCCTCCTCGGTTGCCGTTACGGCGATGACTATCAGTGCCATTTTGTCAAAGGTTCTGAAATTGCCAGCAAGCGTATGGAAAATATCGGTGAAACCCTGGGTACCCTGGGACTTGAGCCGGAGCGCTGCGGTGTTGAGCAGATAGCCATTTCTGATTACGACAAGATTCCCGGAATCATCGACGAGTTTGTTGAGTCGATCATTGAGATGGGGCCGAACCCCTTTAAGGGCTTCTAACCTCTCTGTTGTGTCGAATTCGTATTCGCCGGAATGTGTTTGAATTGATTCGGGCGAATACGGATCATATGTTAAAAAATCATCGTTTCGACATCTTGAAAAAGCTTTCAGGACAGGAGAAAGAAAATGTCTATGAACGTACAACCGGATATTGAATTTATTAAGGACATGAAGGAGGCCGGGGGGGATACCCTGAAAAAATGCTTCCAATGCGCCACCTGCTCAGTGGTTTGTCCTCTTTCCACGGATGAGAATCCTTTTCCCCGTCAGCAGATGATTTATTCGCAGTGGGGGCTCAAGGATAAATTGATCGGTGATCCGAATATGCTGCTCTGTCACCATTGCGGTGATTGTACAGCCCATTGTCCGCGTGGTGCTAAGCCCGGCGATGTTATGGGCGCGATTCGTGCCTATGCCTATAAATTTTACGGATGGCCCGCGCCGTTGGCTAACCTGGCATCGTCAGGAAAAAATTTACCCTTTCTTGTCGCGATACCGGCCTTGGTTGTTTTCCTGGTGTGGTTGATTTCCGGTTCTCATGTTCCCTCGGCAGCTGATTTTTCCCATTTAGGTTACAGTCATTTTTTTGGACACTGGAATTTGAAATTCATGGCCAGGAATGTATTTTTTATCAACTCCTTCATGATTCCCACAGCAGCCTTGGCAGCATTCGCCTCCTTCAAGGGCGTGACGGCCATGTGGCGGAAAATGTCCGAGAATGCCGGGGTGGGCGAAGCGCTGTATCGTCCTTCAGTTCCCCAGTTTGTTAAAGAGTTTCTGTGGCCTTCTCTTATCGAGATTGTCCAGCATGATCGTTTTAAAAAATGCGAGACAAATCAAGAGCGTACTCGCGGGCATCAGCCGCTGATGTGGTCCTTTATCGCGCTGTTTTTTGTCACGACCTACTCCTTTGTTTCTCAGGATATTCTCGGCTATTTTATTCCGTCCCTGCACGGGCCTATGTCCATGTTGAATCCTGTAAAGATCGTGGCCAATGTTGCGGCGATCGCTCTGCTTGTCGGGATTGTCATTCTTTGGAAAAACCGGAATGAGATGGTTGAAAAGAAGCAGGCCGGCAATACCTTTTATGACTGGTTTTTGATTTGGATGATTGCCGGAGTTGGTGTAACTGGTTTGGGAGCTGAGATCCTGCGCCTTATCGGTGTGGTTAAACTGGGATATCTGGTGTATTATCTGCATCTGGTTTCCGTTATGATGCTTTTCCTCTATATGCCGTATACTAAATTCGCCCATCTGGTTTACAGAACCTGTGCCATGACGTTTGAAAAGTACAGAGACTCTGCTTATGTGAAAAATCCGGTCAATAACGGGTAACTTCTTGTGTAACACTTTGTTTTGAGGCGACTTTTTAAGAACCAGACTTTTAAAGTCTGGTTTTTTTATTTGAGCGGGAAAAAAAAGCTTGCAAAGGGATTGGAGATACTGTATAGTCCCCAACACAAATCGTAGTGCTGGCGTAGCTCAATTGGTAGAGCACCTGATTTGTAATCAGGGGGTTGCGGGTTCAAGTCCCATCGCCAGCTCCAGCGTTCGGAGTCTGATGGAGAGGTGTTGAATTTCAAGTTAGGGATTCGACAGATGTCCATTGTTTTTCGAGTTCGGAGGGGTTCCCGAGTGGTCAAAGGGAACAGACTGTAAATCTGTCGGCAGCGCCTTCGGAGGTTCAAATCCTCCCCCCTCCACCATTTGGCACGTAACAGGCATGCGCATGAAATGTGCTGCCTGTTCTTTTTTGTGCATATGCGGGAATAGCTCAATTGGTAGAGCATCAGCCTTCCAAGCTGAGGGTTGCGAGTTCGAGTCTCGTTTCCCGCTCCATATATATCTTTAGTTTGAGTTTTTGTGCCCACGTAACTCAGTGGTAGAGTACCTCCTTGGTAAGGAGGAAGTCACCGGTTCAAGTCCGGTCGTGGGCTCCAGGATTGCCGATGTGGAAGTGATAGTCGGCAGAGAGAACAAAAATTGTCTGGGGAGACATAGTAATGGCAAAAGAGAAGTTTGAGCGGACAAAGCCGCATGTCAATGTTGGAACCATCGGTCATGTGGATCATGGTAAGACTACCCTGACGGCGGCTATCACACGGGTGTTGTCAACTAAGGGGCAGGCTGATTTTACAGATTTCAGTGCTATTGATAAGGCGCCGGAAGAGAAAGAGCGCGGAATTACCATTGCCACCGCTCATGTTGAGTATGAGAGTGTAGGGCGTCATTACGCTCATGTGGACTGTCCCGGTCATGCTGACTATATCAAGAATATGATTACCGGCGCCGCTCAGATGGACGGTGCGATTCTTGTTGTCGCCGCTACTGATGGTCCTATGCCGCAGACCCGTGAGCATATTTTGTTGGCGCGTCAGGTAGGTGTTCCGGCTATGGTTGTTTTTCTGAACAAGTGTGATCAGGTTGATGACGAAGAGCTGATCGAGCTGGTCGAGATGGAGCTGCGCGAGCTGTTGGATAATTACGAGTTCTCGGGTGACGATACGCCGATTATTCAGGGGTCCGCTCTGGAAGCTTTGGAGAATCCAGAGGATGAGGCCAAGGCAAAATGTATCTGGGAGCTGATTGAGGCTGTCGATACTTGGGTTCCGGAGCCTCAGCGTGATGTTGACAAGCCTTTTCTTATGCCGGTTGAGGATGTTTTCTCTATCTCCGGTCGCGGTACAGTCGCCACCGGTCGTATTGAGAGCGGCGTGATTCACATTGGTGATGAAATTGAGATCGTTGGTATTCGGGATACGCAGAAGACTACGATTACCGGTGTTGAGATGTTTCGTAAGATTCTTGATGAGGGTCAGGCCGGTGATAACGTTGGTGCGCTGTTACGTGGGACCAAGCGTGAAGAGATCGTTCGCGGGCAGGTGTTGGCTAAGCCGGGCTCTATCACTCCCCATAAGAAGTTCAAAGCTGAGTGCTATATCCTGACAAAGGAAGAAGGCGGGCGGCACACCCCGTTTTTTAACGGCTACCGGCCTCAGTTTTATTTCCGTACCACTGATGTGACAGGAATATGTACACTTGAGGACGGTGTGGAAATGGTTATGCCCGGAGATAATATCCATATCACGGGAGAGCTGATAACACCTATCGCTATGCAGGAAGGGCTTCGTTTCGCTATTCGCGAAGGTGGCCGTACTGTAGGTGCCGGTGTTATCAGTGAGGTTATCGAGTAGATTTTTTCGGGATTTCTATCCTGAAGAGAAGGATGCTTGAAGAATGTGACTCCGGCTTGACCTTTTGGTCGCCGGAGTCTATATATCAGGGGGTTGCGGTATGAGAGATATAATTACGCTTGCCTGTATGGAATGCAGGCAAAGGAATTATACGACGACAAAAAATAAAAGAACAATACCTCATAAGCTTGAGCTGAAAAAATACTGCCCTTTTTGCAGGACGCATACTGTACACAAGGAAACAAAGTAGTTTTTTACAGCGAGTAAAAGGTAGTTACGCAGGTAGAATTCGTAGCGAATGTTGTGCAGGCCAGTAGCTCTAATTGGTAGAGCATCGGACTCCAAATCCGAGGGCTGGGGGTTCGAATCCCTCCTGGCCTGCCATTTTTTTTTCTGCTGGGTGCTGAAGGGAAATGTCGAATAAAAAAAAGAAAAGTAATGCGAAGGGTGGTCCATCGGATGGCAGTGCGTCGTCCTTTGTGCTTGCTCCGGGAAACATTCGCCGTTTTTATCATGAGGTAGTCGTTGAATTTAAAAAAATTGTCTGGCCTGACCGGAAGGTGACCTTTGGTTTGTCGGGTTTTGTCATTTTATTGACTGTGCTACTTTCCGTATATCTGGGAGCTGTAGATCTGATTCTCGGGAAGTTGGTAGGGCTGGTTCTGCAATAGGCATTAGGCATATCATGGCAAAGAAATGGTATATAGTTCACACTCATACCGGTTTTGAGGTGAAGGTTAAAGCAACGCTTGAAGATAATATCAGGCAGGCTGGCCAAGGGGAGTTTTTTGGTGATATTCTGGTCCCCACCGAACAGGTAGTTGAGATGGTCAAGGGAGAGCGAAAGACTTCCGAGCGTAAGTTTTTTCCCGGCTATATACTGGTGCAGATGGAAATGAATGAGCATTCCTGGCATACGGTTATGGAAACCCAGCGTGTTACCGGTTTTGTCGGCGTGAACAGCGGGCAGAGCGCGGCAGCCGGCGGTGAAGTTTATAAGCTGATTCCTTCGTTGACAGAGCAGGAAGCGGATAAGATTATCATACGCATAGAAGAAGGCGCGGAAAAACCCATACCCAAGGTTGTTTTTGAGGTGGGCGATATTGTTCGTGTGACTGAAGGTCCTTTTGCAAATTTTGAAGGAACGGTTGACGAGGTTTTTCCTGATAAAGGCAGGGTTCGGGTTATGGTCTCTATCTTTGGGCGTTCAACTCCGGTTGAGCTTGAGTATATGCAGGTAAGCAATAATTAAAACTCCAGGTAGTTCCGTGGAGGAGTGAATCATGGCAAAAAAAATTCAATCATATATAAAACTGCAGATACCTGCCGGAAAGGCTAATCCCTCTCCTCCGGTAGGACCGGCTTTGGGTCAGCACGGCGTAAATATCATGGACTTCTGCAAGTCCTTCAATGCGAAGACGCAGTCAGAAGGTGATATGATCATTCCTGTTGTTATTACAGTTTATAATGATCGGTCATTCAGTTTTATTACAAAGACTCCGCCTGCATCTGTGCTTCTTTTTAAAGCTGCCGGTCTGCAGAAAGGATCCGGTAACCCGAAGAAAGAGCGTGTTGCCGAGATCGGAAGAGATAAGATCAAAGAAATTGCTGAACTCAAGATGCCGGATTTAAACGCATACACTGTTGAGCAGGCAATGAAGATTGTTGAAGGAACTGCCCGAAGTTGCGGAATTACCGTCGTTGACTGAGTCAGTTTATACCGGGTTTATTTTTCGTTGGTACCACGTCTGTTTGTGAGAATTTTCGAGAGGATGTGGGAGACAAATAGAGGTTGATTATGCCGAAACATGGTAAGCAGTACCGAAAAGCAGCTGAAGGGATTGAGAGGGGAACTCTTTACTCTTTGGAAGAGGCCGTCAAGCTGTTGCTTGCAAACAGCTGTGCAAAATTTGATGAATCAGTTGACGTTGCCGTTCGTCTGGGAATTGATCCTCGGCACGCAGATCAAATGGTTCGCGCCTCCGTTATTCTGCCGAACGGTACAGGCAAGGACGTGCGTGTACTGGTTTTTGCTAAAGGTGAGAAAGAGGCCGAAGCCTTGGCGGCAGGTGCTGATTATGCCGGCTCCGAGGAGTTGGTGAAGAAAATTAAAGAAGGTTGGCTGGAGTTTGATAAAACAATAGCAACTCCTGACATGATGGGCGAGGTGGGTAAGATCGGTCGCGTTTTAGGCCCGAGAAATTTGATGCCCAATGCCAAGCTCGGTTCTGTTACCTTTGATATTGAGCGCGTTGTTCAGGAAACAAAAAAAGGAAAAGTAGATTTTAAGTCTGATAAGGCAGGGATCATTCACGCGTTAATCGGTAAGCGTTCATTCGGATCTGAAAAGCTGACAGCAAATATTGCTCATTTTGTTGATAAATTGATACAGCTGAAGCCCTCCACAAGTAAGGGCATTTATTTACGATCAATCACCCTGTCCAGCACTATGGGACCTGGTGTCAAGATCGACCCGGTGCAGATTCGTGCCTTAATTAAGGCCTAGTTCATTCTTCACTCCTCCTTTTTCGGGTAACTGAGGCGGCGGAGTGAAATTTTTATGTTTCGAAAGCGGAAAGTAAATTATTTTCGTAACAAGAGTTGAGAGTAAGGTTGTTTTTATAGCTTGGGACGGTCAAAGATAGCAGGTACAGTTCTGTTTAATAATCATTAGGTTGCCAGCCGAGACCAGTGCATTCCTTTCAAACGCATTTGTTCATTTTCTGCGTTGGGAAAGAATTAATAACACATTTCATTTCTGTTGTTCTGCGACAATCCCGTGCCTAATTTCTAGGAGGTGTAACAGTTGAATCGCGAAAGTAAGGCGAAAAAGGTAGATGAGCTGAAAGATACCTTTGCCAATGCCAAGTTCGCAGTAGTAGCTGATTACCGCGGATTAAAAGTAACTGAATTTGAACAGCTTCGTGTTTCTCTGCGTGAGCAGGGGGGGCAGATTCAGGTTGCCAAGAATACCCTTCTTAAACTGGCTGTACAGGGTACGGATTTTGAGGGATTAACGCAGGACTTCACCGGTACGACAGCAGTCGCTGTGAGTTTTGACGAGCCTGTGGGGTCAGCTAAAGCCTTAGCTGATTTTTCAAAGGAAAATGAGGCGCTGGTTATGCGCTCGGCAGTTTTTGAAGGAAAAATGCTGAGTGCTGATGACGTGGTTGCTCTGTCGAAACTGCCGAGTAAAGAGCAGTTGCTTGGTCAGTTGTGTGGTGTGCTTGCCGCAGTACCGACGAAACTTGTCCGCACATTGAATGCTGCGCCCTGTAATTTAGTCTATGCGCTGCAGGCGATAAAAGATCAGAAAGAAAATTAAGCTATTTTTTTATATCCGGAGGAATGAAAGATGTCTGAAGTTATTGAACAGGTAGTAGAACTTGTAGAAAAAATGACCCTTCTTGAGGTTGCTGAACTTGTTACAGCTCTGGAAGATAAATTCGGTGTTTCCGCAGCCGCCCCGGTTGCCATGGCCGCAATGCCCGGTGATGCCGGCGGAGCTGCCGGAGCTGCCGAGCAGACAGAGTTTGACGCTGTTCTGACAGTTACCGGTGACCAGAAGATCAAGGTCATTAAAGAAGTACGCGGGATTACCGCGCTCGGTCTCAAAGAGGCGAAAGCCTTGGTAGAAGGTGTACCTGCTCCGATCAAAGAAGGAGTAACCAAGGAAGAAGCCGAAGAGATTAAAGGAAAGATTGAAGCCGTAGGTGGTACTGTGGAAATTAAGTAACCGGGCAGCTTCAGCTGTTTGTGGCTGAGAGTATTTGTCAGTCAGGATGTTATTTAGTAACGCTATGGGGGAGTCTCCCTCGTGGCGTTACTGCGTTTGTGGACCGGCCGGCGATTTGATTTGTATTCCAGGATGGTGTGGAGAGTAATGGATAGGATTCAACTCGTTGATAAAGCTGAATTTTGCAGATAGTATACAAGAGGGGATCATGAAAAGAGTACGCAAGGGATTTGCCAAAACACGCAAGCTTGTAGAACCACCGCATCTTATTGCTATGCAGCGGCACTCCTATGACCGTTTTCTGCAGATGAATATTGATCCGTCTCAGCGAGAAGATATCGGTCTGCAGGCGATTTTTAAAAATATTTTCCCGATAAGCGATTTTAACGGACTCTGTACTTTGGAGTTTGTGAGTTATTCATTCGGAGAGCATAAATATACTGTCTCCGAGTGTATCGAACGAGGGATGACCTATGAGGTACCTGTCAAAATAACAGTCCGCCTGATCACTTTTGAGATTGATGAGGAAACCGGTGTTCAGACAGTCCGCGACATTAAGGAGCAGGAGGTGTTTCTCGGCTCGCTCCCGCTGATGACCGATGACGGTGTCTTTATAATAAACGGAACAGAGCGGGTTATTGTTAATCAGCTTCAGCGCTCTCCGGGACTTTTTTACACACATGATAACGGTAAGTCCCATATCTCGAATAAACGCCTGTATTCCGCTCGGATTATTCCGGTGCGCGGTTCCTGGCTTGATTTTGAGTTTGACATAAAAGATGTTCTGCATGTTCGTATCGACAGAAGGCGTAAGCTTCCGGTGACGACTCTGCTCAGAGCCCTCGGCTACACCGATGAGGAGTTGCTGCGGGAATTTTATCCCGTAGATACTGTCCGGGTACTGGAAAACGGTTTCAGAATTCTTTTTCAGCCGGAAACCTTTATCGGCCAGCGTCTGTCCACAGATCTGGTGAATCCGGCAGACGGAGAAGTGCTCGCGAAAAAAGGGAGAAAAATCTCCAAGGCCTTGGCAAAAAGAATTGCAAAGGCCGACGTGGAGTCCATAGAGTTCTCTGATGA
>Ga0316189_10006560_pt1 | contig 11075 bp, 9 predicted proteins | sample LowCovwburrow_MG_FD_204930 | JGI IMG/M metagenome (GOLD analysis project Ga0316189, IMG submission 204930) | Coastal sediment microbial communities from Maine, United States - Lowes Cove worm burrow | ecosystem: Environmental > Aquatic > Marine > Coastal > Sediment | place: USA: Maine... | reverse complement strand
CGCTACCGGGTGGTCGATGCGGACGGGGTCAGGCGAGAAGGCCGACGGCGAACGCACCGTCCAGCCGGCGGACTCGCACGCCAGGATCTCGTCGTCGGTCAGGGGTAGAACAGCAGCCACGGGCACGACCTGGCGCTGGCGTGGGTCGACGGTGAGGTTGGGCCGAGAGCACTCGACGTAGCCGTTGGGCGGCCGGCGATCGTGCCCCATCTGCCGCGGGCGATCCTCGACGGGATTGCGGGCGCTCACACGGTCATTGAGTCCGAGGATGTCGATGATGGCGACGTTGGGCATCGTCCAGCCTGGGACCCCCACGCCACCCCGAGCAAACACCGTGCGGACCTCGGTGCCGAGCTGGCTGCCCTCGGCGCGGCCTGGGAAGATCCGCAACAGGTGGGCGTGGTAGGCCGCGTGCTCCCGGTGGCGCACACGGATCTGGCGATCCACGAGGTAGCGTTGCATTCCGTCGAAGGCCCCCAGGGCGGGGGCCAGGGGCCAGGGTGCGTGGCGTGCCAAAGGCACCACGAGGCGCTTGGTCTGGGGCCTGGTGGTGAGGTGCCGACCTGCGAGGTGGCTGAACACCCGATACTCGAAGTGATCGCCTCCGACGTTGAGCGTGTAGTAGGCGATGTGGACCGAACCCGTGCCGAAGGCGACGGTCTGCGCGGGGTGGTCGCGCCATCCATCCAGCGCCCGCGGGCGAAGCCGTGCCAGCCCCCATGCGACGACCCCCAGGCCGAGCCACAGTCTATACTCGAGCACGAAGCTGCCGAGGGAGACGAGGCCGGCCAGTGGCCACGGCCCCACGTGTTCGCGAAACAGGTGTTGGGGAGCCACTCGCCGTACGTGGACCAGCGCCACGCGACATGTTGCGGCGCCACGAGCAAGATCGAGGCGCCCAGGTCGGATTGGAGGAGGGCTCCGTGTCGAACCACCCGGATGGTGAGGGCGACCACGGTGGCGGCCACCAACAGCAGCCCGTCGGGCCGGGTGAGGGCCACCCCCGGTGGTGGTCACGGCGCAGTGCGACGGCGAGCCAGCAGGCGAAGAAGAACGCAAACATCGCGGTCTCGAGGCCGGAGCTCGAGAACATCAAGAAGGTGCGTCGCATCGCTCGGGGCCAGTCCGGCCCCCGGTGGGGGCCTTCCCCCGAGCGCTGCTAGACCAGCATCAGCCTCGCTTGGTGTCGCGGCGACCCAGCGCGAACAGCACGCCCAGCGCCAATCCACCGCCGGGGAGCGTGCCGCCTCCAGGGATGGACACACACCCCAGGACGCTGCTTCGGACCTCGATGTGGCAGCAGGCCTCCACCGGGTCCGACTCGTTGCCAGACAGATCGGCCGAGAGCGCCCGCGCGCTCATGCTGACCACGGACGCTCTGGAGTCCAGCTGGTCCCTCTCGTCCACCCACTCACTGCCGTCGTATTCCTCCAGGAGCAACGCATCACCCTGCTCTGTGGCAACCACGACCATGCCGCCACACCAGCTGACCCGGTCCGCTGATTCGCGGGACACCGCGGAACCAGAAGGGCGGTCGCTCCGTCGCTCCGTCGCTCCGTGCCGACCCCTGGCCGGACCAGCATCCCGGTCGAAGGCAAGCTTCCGTAGAGTTGGTTTCTGATGAAATCGGCAAGACTTCGCACCCGTGGCGCGACCGTTCGGTGCGGGGGTGGCGAGGTCGTGATAGCGTGAACTCACTTAGTCGATTCACTAAATATAGCCTTAGGAGACAACATATGCACGGCTCTCATTTTCCGGCTCCTCTCTTCGCCATCTTGGCGCTCGCGTGTTCGGGATCCGGGGATGAGCCCAAGCCGGACACGTCTTCGAGCACCGATCCTGTCGACACGACGGCGCCCGTGATCACGCTCGTCGGCGACGCTGCGCTGACCATGGACGAGGGCGACGTGTGGACGGACCCCGGGGCCACCGCGAACGATGACGTAGATGGTGAGGTGGCCGTGACCGTGGACGGGGCGGTCGACGCCGCCACCTCCGGGCTCTATACGCTCACCTACACCGCCGTGGACGCCGCAGGGAACCAGGCGACCCCGGTGATCCGGAGCGTCACCGTGCGCTTCCCGGGGCTCCTCCTCGTCTCGGCAGACGGCACGGACGTCGTCCTTGCGGGTATGGACACAGCGGGCAACCTCGAGGAACGATCGCGGTGGTCCATGGCGCCAGAGCTCACGTACTACAGCTCCAACCACACGATCTTCGGCATCACAATGCGACCTGATACGAGCGAGTTCTACGTCTCGTCGTTCAACGAGTGCGGGGCGGTCCTCGGCGAAGACAGTGGATGTTGGGGCAACTCGCGCATCGACCGCTTCAGCTACACCTCGAGCTCCGTGAGCTGGGAGGGGCTCGCCCACGTCGGCCAGGAGCCCATGCGGATCACCACCATCGAGGCCCTCACGGACAACCTGGTCGTGACATTCTGGAACCAATCCGACGAGCCGCAGACCTTCACCACGGTGACAGCGCCGGGCGCCGACCCGATCTCGACGACCTGTGTGGCCACCATCGCGGCTGGAGAGACATGCACGGTCACCTTTGCTGAGCTCGGAGCGGCAGCTCACTATATCAATCTTGGATATGGCGAAGTCAGCGGCCTCTTGGGCGTCGTGGAGCTCGGCGGCGCGGACGGGAACACCTGGAAGAGCCTCGGGGTGAGCCGAATCGGGGACCCGCCCGCAGCCCAGTCGCCCTGCGTGGGTGAGGAATCCGGGCAGGCCCACCAGAACGGGTACTGTGCGCCGACCGCGATGTCCATCTCGTCCGACGGCAGCACGATGTACGTGAACGATGACAACGACGATGCCGGGCAGACCTACCACATCAACGACGACGGCACCCTCACCTACATCGGTGTGGGAGACCGCATGTATCTCCAGGGCATCGCTGTGAATGGCGCAGGGACGCACGTCTACAACGGAACTCAGTCCTACACGCTGGATGGCGAGGGGCTCGCGATCCGCACCGCGGCTCCCGGGGACGGTGGAAATGCGACCGAGGTGGTGGTCCGAGAGGGGGTGGAGCTCCTCGTGACGACCGAGGAAAACAGCAGGCTCATCGTGTCGAGTCTCACCGATCCTGCGGCGCCGAGCCAGATTGCGTCCGTCAGTCCGGTGGGCGGAGCCCGCTTCCAGTCCCACAGCCAGGATCTCTCGGTCCTCGCCACCTGCGACAATGGGAGTGTCACGGCGTGGGGCTTCGACGGCTCCGACCTCACCGAGGGCGCCACCCTCGACATCCCCATCGACGACGGGGACTGCGCCAATATCGAGTGCAACTACCAGGCAGTGAACCGCGGTGTCGCCGTGAGCAATGACGGCACGCGCGCCGTGGTCGCCACAATCGTCGTCCCGCGAGACGAGACCACCGCGGACACGCTTCCTTCCCTGGGCCGGCTCACGTCCTTCGTCGTCGACGCCCAGTCGCTCGCGCTCACTGCCATCTCCGAGCTCACCTTCCCTGGCTGGAGCCGCCCGGTCCTGATGGTCCCAAACCCCGACCTCGCCAGCGACTGACCGCGCGGAGCGTGGCGGGGCGGACCTACATCAGCACGCCGTTGTGGTCGGGCTGCGGCAGCGGGTCCAGGTCCTCGTCCCCCAGCCGCTCGCGGAGGTTGTTCTCGATGGTCTTGGACAACGCGAACAGCGGCAGCGCGTTCCAGAACAGCGTGAACGGGTCCTCCAGGACCCGGCCCGTCTCGTTGATCAGCATGAAGCCCAGACAGATCAGCACGTTGAGCGGGACGGTCATCCACGACAGGTCGTCCACCATCGCGAACGGCAGCAACACGCTGTAGTACCGGATCAGCATCACCGAGATGAAGCCGTAGCCTCGCGGCAGCGGCGTCTTCTTGATCCGCTCGCAGCCGCCCTGGATGTCGAGCAGGTGGCGGATGCTGTTGTCGAGGTTCTGCAGGCGCAGCTCGGACAGCGATCCGGCGTCGGCGAGCGCGGAGACCTCGGTCGACTGCGCCTGGAGGAGGGCGTGGGTGGCGTTGGATGAGGCCAGGAGCTGCGCCTGATCCGCTTCGGTCGTCCACCGCTGCACGTCCGCATCGTCGGCGAGTGGCTGGCCGCGCAGCAGCACCCGCAGGGTGTGCACATAGGCGATTTGGCGCTGCACCAGGACCCGGGCGGCGGCGGGGTCATCGACCCAGGAGACGATCTGCGTGGCGAAGTGTCGCGACGTGTTGATCAGGCGACCCCACAGCTTTCGGCCCTCCCACCAGCGGTCGTAGGCGGAGTTGGTGCGAAAGGACACGAAGATGCCGAGCGCGCCTCCGAATACGGCGATCGGCAGCGCAGGTACGACGAACGGCGGCGGGATCTCGGCCCACGCGAGCCCCTCGTGCAGGAGCACCACCACCAGCCCGGACACCGCAAAGAGCTGAATGTTGCGCGCTTGCCACCGCATCAGCCCGAACATCGAGCCCTTCGTGCTGACCATCATCGTGCACCTCGCGAGCGGCCTTCTATCGCGCGGAACGGGGCCGCGGCCGACGCCCTGGCCACCCGGTTCGACCCTGGGCCCGCGCCGCCACCTGGGCACTCGCGCTCGCGATGTCCTTCCCCGCGCTCTGGAGCCTCACGGAGGCCATCCGGATGGCAGTGCTGGACAGGGTCCGGCCAACGCCCACTTCGAGCCAGGCCTCGACGACTGGCTCGGTGGTACCAAGGGCTCGCCCGACCCCAAGGAGGCCAGGCCCATGCTGATCATCGGCAAGATCAGCGGCACGCTCTACGACCACTTCGGTGACGTTGAGGGCTTCACGCTCGAGGCGTACAACGGGCGCACTACCAGTTCTACAGCCGAGAAGAGGCGATCCTCGAGGTCGTCGAGATGGCACGGGAGCACCGCAGCGTCGTGACCGTCGTGACGACCACCCGGGACAGCAGGCAGGTTCGGCGACTGCTCCTGACCTAGGCGACCCCCCGGAGCGTCCATGGGTGAGGCTGGCTGTCGGAGAACCCGAGCGGTCGGGTAGACCGCCGGATCGGTCCGACGGCCCCCCACAGATCCGGATGTGCGCAACACTCGGTTCCGGCCGGTGGTCAACCTTGGCCGGGCGGGACTCGTACCCGCAGGGCTGCAAAGGGGATCTCGACTGCTACGTCATCTCCCTCCCCTCCAGGCTTGGCCTGGCCCACGATAGGGGACTCTAGGCGCGTCGCCGAGTTCGACATTGCACCCTGGCGCTAGAGACCTCCGGTCGGGTCTCGGCGTCCGTCTCGCTGCCGCGCGATCCCGTCCTGTGGCGGCTGTCCCGTCGGCGAGACGTACGGCCCCTCCGGCGCGATCCAGTCCGCGCATCGCTCCGCCAGCCGGTAGGGATCGGTGCGCTCCGGTGCGCGATCGCCCACATATGCTGGTCGCGCGGCCAGGGTGGCGGCGAGCTGCGCCTCGTGCTCGGGTCCGCCCCAGACTGCGTAGTCTGCGCAGTAGGCGTCGCGGTTCAGGTCGAGGTGGCGCGAGACCGCCTCACCGACAAGGGGTAGGTACACCGGGGGATTGTGCACCTCGTCGTACTCATTGGTCACGTAGTCGCGCCAGGTGAAGGGCGTGGCTGGGGCCAGGCACCCCGCCGCGTCTAGGGTGGCCACGCCGCCTTTGCTCAGCAGGTCGCCAAAGAACCGGGCGCCATCCGCATTGGCCCGCAGGTCCGCGAAGCTGAACGTTCCGCTGGACTTCAGCCCGAACCAGCCGTTCTCGGTGCTCGTGGCCCAGTCGACGCCCTGCTCGCCGCGCCGCCACTGGTGGTACCCCTCCTCGAAGAAGTGGTCGAGCTTGTCGGTGCCGATCAGCACCCCGTTGACCCGCACCGTCGAGCACACGCCGGCCCAGGTGAGCAGCACCGAGTGCCGCAGCCCCGCGCTCCCGAAGATGTCGCGACGGTCATCGAATGCGCGACGCGAAACACCGCCTTTCTCGATCCATGCGCTGAGGCGGTCGAAGCCCATCGAAGCAATCCCGCGCCGCGCGGGGACCAGCTCGTTCGCGGACAGGCGCGCGTGGATGACGTGCGCCAGCCGGTGGTGCATCGTCTGCGGCTCGGCGCGGCACCGGGTCTGCTGGTTCACTGTGGCGATGGCGTCGATGACGATGTCCTGCACGCGTTCGTCCAGCGCGGTCGTCACGTCGGGTAGCGGCAGATGCCGGTCCGTGAGGGTGTCGCTCTCGTACCCCAGAGCGGCGCTTGCGATGAGTGGTGCGAGCCACATGTGGACCTCCTGTCTGCGGGTTGCCGTTGCGAGATGAGACACCCGTCCGCTCGCCGACCGTCCCTGGCCTCCTAGCTATCGTCCGCGCCCCACTCCGCTTCGCGGCGGTAGATGGTGCGGGCGGTGATCCCCATCAAGCTCGCCGCCAGGCTCTTGTCGCCGCCACAGTACCGCAGCGTCTCCTGGATCATGGAGCGCTCGATGTCCTTGAGCGGCGTGCCGACCTCGAAGGTCATCCGCTTGCGCCCTGCGGCGCCCTCGCCGAGCGCGCGCGGCAGATCGTCGATCCCGACGCGACCGTCGCGACACAGGACCACGGCGCGCTCGATCGCGTTCTCGAGCTCGCGCACGTTTCCCGGCCAAGCGTGCGCCGAGAGCGCGTCCAGCGCCTCGGGGCTGAACCCGGCGAGGGGCTTGCGGTTCTTGGCGCTGAATCGAACCAGGAAGTGCTGTGCCAGCAAGGACACATCGCTCGGCCGCTGCCGCAGCGGAGGCACGCAGAGCGGGATGACGTTGAGCCGATAGAACAGGTCCTCGCGGAAGCGACCCGCGGCGATCTCCTGCTCGATGTCCCGGTTGGTCGCTGCCACGATCCGGACGTCCGCGTGCAGGGTCTCTGTGCCGCCCACGCGCTCGTACTCGCCGTCTTGCAGGACCCGGAGCAGCCGCACCTGGACCCCGGGGCGCATCTCAGTGACCTCGTCGAGGAACAGGGTGCCGCGGTCGGCCAGGTCGAACCGGCCTTCCTTGCGCGCCACGGCCCCCGTGAAGGCGCCCTTTTCATACCCGAACAGCTCGCTCTCGAGCAGCGTGTCCGGGATGGTCGCGCAGTTCAGCGTCACCAGGCGCGCGTCTCGGCGACGGCTCATCCGATGGATCATCCGCGCCAGGCGGGACTTGCCGGTTCCGCTCTCGCCCGTGAGCAACACCGATGCATCCGAGGGAGCCACCTGTTCGACCTCGTCGAGCAGCAGCCGCATGGCCTCACTTCGCCCGATCATCTCCCCTTCGCCGACCGCGGCGAGCCGCTCGCGCAAGTGGCGGTTCTCGACCTGGAGCTGCCGCTTCTCGAGCGCCTGGCGGACTGCGGTCACCAGCTCGACCCGCCGCAGCGGCTTGCTGACGAAGTCGTACGCGCCTTCCTTCATCGCCTCCACCGCTGTCTCGACCGTGCCGTACGCGGTCATCACGACCACCTCGAGCTCCGGGTCCAGCTTTCGAGCGGCCTTGAGGAGGTCCAGGCCGCTCATGCCCGGCATCTTCAGGTCGGTCAGCACCAGGTCGACAGGCTCGGACCGCAGCAGCAACATGGCCTCGCGACCGCTGTCCGCGTGGACAACCCCGTACCCCTCGCGAGCCAGGATCCGCTCCATGGTGACCCGGTTCGCCGCGTCGTCGTCGACCACCAAGACCGTGCGTTGCTCCATGGACTCCCTCGCTGTCACAGTAGCGTCAGGCGTCTGCGCGCGCGAGCGCAGGCGCCGGTCGGCGGGGCAGCACCAGCGTGATGGCGGTGCCGCTCTGGTCGGATGTGACCCGGATGCTGCCCCCGTGGTCTTCGAGGATCTGGCGCGTGATCGCGAGGCCGAGCCCGGTGCCGCTCGCCTTGGTGGAGAAGAAGGGGTCCAGTGCGCGGTCGATCTGCTCTTCGCTCATGCCTCCGCCGTTGTCGTGCAGCAGGATCAGCACCTGGTCATCTTCGACGGACAGGCGCAGCGTGAGGTCCTGCGCGCCGGCCTCCGCGGCGTTTCGAATGACGTTGAGCAGCGCCTGGCGCAGCTGGTTGCCGTCGACGAGTTGCGGCCCAGGGTCCCGCAGGTCGCGGACGAGCACGATGCCCTGCCGATCGAGGTCAGCGCTTATCAATCGCAGGACGTCGTTCAGCAGCCCGACGAGATCCTCCGACGCGAGGCGCGCCCGCGGCCGACGCGCGAGCTGCAGGTAGTGCCCGGTCACAGCCGTGAGTCGATCGATCTCCTGGGACACTGTGCCGAGCAGGTCCCAGGCCTCCGTCCGGTGCTCGGGGTCGAGGGCGCCGAGCTCCTCGGTGAGCAGCTCGGCGTTGAGCGACATCGCGTTGAGCGGGTTGCGCACTTCGTGGGTGATCTGCGCGAGCATCTGCCCGATCAGCGCGAGGCGCTCGGACCGGGCGAGCTGCTCGAGGGCTCGCCGTTGCTCGGTCACATCGGCGGTCACGACCACCACGCCGTTGTCCCCGAACGGGACCGCGCGCACCTCGAACTCGGCGCCCTGGCGGCGGTGTTCGTACAGGCCGGGCGCCTCGACCCAGGCCCGGACTTCTTCGGGAGGAGGCGCCTCGGTGGACAGCTTCCACAGCCGCACCGACGCGGGGTTGGCGAGGGTCACGGTGCCGGCCTCGACCACGAACAGGCCGTCCTGCAGGCTGTCGAGCACGCTCCCGAGGTAGCGCGAGAGCTTGTTGAGCTGCTCGGCGCGCTCGACCAGCGTGCGGTCGCGCACCTTGAGCGCCGAGACCATCCGGTTGAACTCGGCGGCGAGCAGGGCGATCTCGTCGACGCCGCGCGCGTCGACCCGGCCCGAGTAGTCACCAGCGGCCAGGCGCTGGACCTCCGCGGTGAGGCGCCCGATCGGCTGCAGCGCGTACAGAACGGCGAGCATCAGACCCAGCGCCAGCAGCAGCGCGAGCGCGGCGCCTCCGACGGCGATTCGGTTCGCGGCGGTGCGCGTGGCCCGCGCCTGCTCGGTGAGGGTGAGGATGCGCGCCTCGACGAGCTGGCCGAGCTGCGCGATCTCCTCACCGAGCGCCCGGCCGTCCTTCAGCAGTGGCTCCACCTGCGCCGCCGCGGGCTCCGACTCGCCCTCCTCGTACAGGCCGATGAACGTGCGCGTGCGGCTGTGCCACTGCTGAAACGAGGTGTCGATCCGCTGCTGGTGGGTCAGCAGCTTGCTGACCGCCGCCTTCTCCTCCGGGTCGGTCGCGATGTCTCGGACTCCGGCGATCGCCGCCTGTGCCTCACTGAGGTTCTCGCGAAAACGCCCCGAGAACAGCGACGCGGGGCTGCTGTCCCCGGTCGTGGGCCGGCGCTCCTGGCGCAGCAGCCGCCCGATGTCGGTCTCGATGCGCTGGTGGTCGCTGGCGAGCTGCCCGACGAGCACCGTGAGCGGGTGGTAGTGGTCATTGACCAGTGCCTGGCTGTGGTCGACGCCGCGGTATTGGACCACCAGGAAGGCGAGCGCTGCGCCCATGGTGGTCATCGCCGCGACGAACGCGGCCACGATGCGAAAGCGGAGCGAACCGAAGGCGCTCACCCGCCGTCGGCGCGGAACGTGGCGACGCCGCTGATCTCGGGCAGCCGGCCCTCGGTGACGTGCACCACGACTCGGTCGCCCCGCCCGACGGCCAGAACACCGTCGGCCCAGATCACCGTGCCGGCGGCGTTGCGGACGGACAGCGGGTGGTCGCCCTGCGACAGCTCGACCTGTAGGCGACCTCCGGCAGTGAGCTGGAGCCGCGACCCGCCGTCCAGCCGGATCTGCGCGGGGCCAACGAGGGCGCGGAACTCGACCGGCACGGGCAGGGCGGGGTCGCCGTCGGCCGCGGCGGCCACCTGGGGTGCGTCGATGCTGACCCCGGCGCGGCCGACGACCACGTGGGTGGTTGCGTCGGCGAGGAGCTGTAGCGGAAAGTCGCTGTGGTTGCCGTTCGTGTAGATGCGCAGCTGGTGGGACCCGGCCGGCAGCGTGAACGCCGCGCGCCCCGGCACGTACAGCTGCGCGAGCTTCACGCCGTCCACGAGCACTTCGGTGGGCACCTTCGCGTCGACGAGCACCTCGGAGGGAGCCGGTTCCACGGCAAACGACACGACAGCGAGCAGCAGGGAGAGGACCATGGAGCCGGCATAACCGGGCTGGCATGCGCTTGCATCGGGCGGGCGGGGGGCCTGGGTACCGCCGGGGCCTCATCGGCAGCGACGGTCGCGCACCCCCGTCCGCATCGACGGGGACCCGACGAGTCCGTGAGCGCCGCTGGGTGCCCACACGGTCTGCGTTGCGCGGTGGAATCGCTACGCAGCGCCGACGAACGGTCTCCGAGACCTGTCACCATCGGCCGATGTCACCACCGCGACCTTCCATCCGGACGCACGCCGAACGAGCGTGTAGAAGAGGCTGAACCGCCAGAGCACCTCCTCGTCGCCCTGCGCCGACTGGTTCCACTCGTGGCGGTCGCGTGGCTCGTCGGGGCCGGTGTCTCAACCCAACGAGGACATGGCGGAGCTTCTCTGCCCGCTCTTCTGCTGACCTATGACGGTGTTGGAGCACGTGGCGGCGGAACGGGACGTCGCTGTCGGCAGGCTGGCCCGCATGCAGCGCATCGATTTTTTCGCAGCGGGGTGGAGCATGTTCGCGCTGTGGGTCGGGCTCGCTGGGTCCGCGGCGGCGAGCGGAATCAACTCGCTGGTGCCACAGCCGCGCTCGATTCGTCCGGCCACCGGTTCGTGCACGCTCCCTCGCGTCGTGCGCTCAGTCCCCCAAGCCGAGGGCGCCCTGCGCTGGCTGAGCGAGGGCGTTGGTGCGTTCGGGGCGGGCGAAGGTGTCCCCGCGCTTCGCTTCGAGCTCGTGCCGCAGCCCGAGCTCGGCGCCGAGGGCTACGTGCTCGACGTCGCGCCACACGCGGTCATGCTCCGTGCTCAGGGCGCCGCTGGCTTCTTCCACGGCACCGTCACGCTGCGGCAGCTGCTCCCCATCGGCGCTGTCACAAACGCTGCATTCGGCCGCGCTGCACGCCCGATGGCTGCGTCGTCGAGTTCTCGGGATCGCTCGCACTCCCCTCAACTCTCCTCCTTGCCCTGAAACGAG
>Ga0316189_10006559_pt1 | contig 11077 bp, 3 predicted proteins | sample LowCovwburrow_MG_FD_204930 | JGI IMG/M metagenome (GOLD analysis project Ga0316189, IMG submission 204930) | Coastal sediment microbial communities from Maine, United States - Lowes Cove worm burrow | ecosystem: Environmental > Aquatic > Marine > Coastal > Sediment | place: USA: Maine... | reverse complement strand
GATATATCATGGACGGCTTTTTCTGCTTGTGCAGCTCCTGCAGATCCAACAGGGACTATTTCTGGAACGACTCCTTCGTGTAATAATACAACGCTAACTTATACTGGCACACCAGCTGTTGGAACTATAAATTATTGGCAAACCACTGCAACTGGAACGTCAACTGCAAGCAATTCAACTGGTACATTCAATGCAACTACAACAGGAACGTATTATGTTAGAGCATATGACACGACTGCTATGTGTTGGTCAGCAGGAAACTTAAGTTATGCAGTAGTTATAAATTCTGCTCCAACAATTTCAGCTCAACCTACAAATCAAAATGCCGTTATTCCAGCTGCTGCAATATTTTCTGTATCATCAAGTAATGCGACATCATACCAATGGCAAGTTTCTATAAATGGAGGTGGCACATGGGCTAATGTTACAGGAGGAACAGGAGCAACTACAGATACATATACGACCGGAGTTACATCAACTCCAATAAATAATAATCTATACAGATGTGTCGTTACCAATGCTTGTGGCTCGGTAAATTCTAATGCTGCAATTTTAACGTTAACGACCATAGCAGATGTGGTTATTACAGAAATCATGTATAATTCACCTACACCAGGAAATGATTATGAATGGATAGAGATTTGTAATTTTAATGGAACACCTGAAGATATAAGTAACTATACTATTGATGTGAATGGGACAACTCAATTCACGTTTCCTTCAAGCACATCAATTCCTGCAAACTCATGCATTACTGTGCTATTGGGAGATGACGGATCTTCATCACCAGAATGTGCTTTTACACCCGATTATGGATTACCTGCCGGAACAAATATATTACCAAATAGTCCTTCTGCTGCAGGTGTAGACATCGAAATTATCGCCTCTGATAATGTTACAGTTGTTGATATTGTAAATTATGATGATGCAGATGGTGCTGATGGTAATGGCTCATCATTGCATGTGACAAATGCCGTATTCGATAATTCTAACACAGGTACCAACTGGCAAGAAGTGCTAACAGGTGGTTCTCCTGGAGACAATACACTAGTTTCACCTTGTACGGCGCCTGAATTACAACTAGTAGACGCTTCAAATACTGATCAAGCCTGTGGATATACAATGAATTTCGGTTCTCAAGCAACTGGTTTTAATACTGATGTCACATTTGACATTGATAATGATGGTTCAGGAGATTTAACAATCTCGTCTGTTGGGATTTCGGGAACAAATTTAGGAGATTTCTCCATTGTTTCGCCAGCTACCCCTTTTGTTGTTTCGGCTTTAAGTACGCAAACAGTAACTGTTCGATTTACACCAACTGCGCTCGGAGTAAGAAGTGCAAGCCTAACTATTAATAACGACGATTCCGATGAATCGACTTGTAGTATTGACTTACAAGGAACGGGTATTTCTCCAACTCCAGATATCGATGTAGAAAGAAGCACTTTTTCTACTATTCCTTCTGGATCTGCAGCTGGCAATGGGTTTGATACTGTTTTTACAATGACACCTGTTAACAACTCTACTGGACCAAAAACGTATTATATAAGAAATGAGGGGACTGCAGATTTAAATGTCACTGGGATTAATCTTGTATCTGGGACAAATTTCACTGTATCTGGGTTACCAAGTTTCCCATTTACACTATCTCAAGGTGACGCTCCCGTCTCTTTCCAAGTTATATTTTCTCCAATTAATCCTATTGGATTAAAAACGGATACGGTTCAAATCTTTAATGATGATCCTGACCCATCTGAGGCTACTTATACTTTTGATGTTCAAGGAGAAGCAATTTGTGCAGCTTCTGCCATTACACTGTTCCCTTCATCTGGACCGGCAGGAACAGTAGTTACAGTTTCTGGAATTGGCTTTGATGGATCAACCACAATAGACTATGATGGAGTTTCACTAGCAGTAACCCTTATAGACTCCAATACAATAGAAGTCACCATTCCTTCTGCATCTGTAAGCGGAGCTATAGAATTAACTGAAAGCTCTGGCTGTCAAAGTAATAGTTATTTTACTATAATAGATACTGTTTTTGGAGGATGTGAAGGTGCAAACCCTTCATCTGATTTAATATTATATGAACTATATGACGAAAATCCTGGAAATGGTGGTATGATAACTATTTATAATGGAACCAACACGACTAGAGATTTAAGCGATTACAAAATTTCAAGAACAACAAATTATTCAAACCTTGTAAGTTCTCCATATGTTGAGAATTGGTACTTGCCATCAGGAAATTTAGCTCCTGGTGAACTTTTTAGATTAAAAATAGGATCAAGTGTTTGCTCAGATGCATTTTACACTTCTCCATATGACACAATATTTGCTACTGGATTTAACGCTAATGATGGCATACAAATAAGAAGAACAGTTGACAATTCTGTAATTGACGAAGTTTTAACTCCAACTTTTGTTGGATATTATATGAAAAGAAATGCTGGAACGTTAAACCCTGGAAACCCTTACAATGCATCCTTTTGGAATACAGATACTTTAACAGCTTCAGAATGCAGAGTAGTTGGTGTTGCCCCTACATTAACAATTCCTCCTCCAAGTGTTAGTGTTTTAAACGCGCCAACTTTTAATTGCAGTACTACTTTACAACTCTCCATTACTGGTGGTCAAGGCGTGGCTGGCGGATTTGGACTTACTTATCAATGGTATTACTTAGTGCCAAATACAAATTCATTTGTAATTGTTCCCGCAACTGCCGATTTTGATAATGATACCACAAGTGCAGCTTTAGACATTATAAATCCAATACCATATTTAGATTACCAGTTCTATTGCCAAGTTAGAGAAAACACAGACACCTGTTATATAGCAAGTAATGCTGTGATGTTAGAAGCAGATGTTGCCATATGGTCAAGTTCTGCATGGTCGGCAACACCATCTTCATCTACAATTGTTATTATTGATGATGACTATAATGCAGGTAATGGCATTGTTCCAAACAATGAAACAAGTTTTGAAGCTTGTCAACTTATTGTAAATTCTGGGAGCACATTAAATATTGCTAATAATACTTTTGTTAGAGTACAGCATAACGTAACAGTTAATGGCAATATCATAGTTAAAACAGATGGATCATTTGTACAGGTTGATGATTTAGCAATAGTAAATGGAGATGTGTTAACGACTAGAAGTAAAATTTCAGTAGAAAAAGAAACGGCTCCATTAGCTACGTATCAAGAATATACGTATTGGAGTTCTCCTGTTTCTGGAGAAACTATTGGTGCTGGTTTACTTGAGTCTTCAACTAATAGACGTTTTTGGTTCAATAGTCAAAACTTTAGAGATTCTACACAAGAGAGTCTGAATGACGATGCTACTAATCCAGGGCAAGATGATATCGATGATAATGGCAATGATTGGCAACAAATAACGAATGCGGCAACAGTAATGGCTCCCGGAATTGGCTATGCAGCAACACATAATAGCGTTGGTTTTACTCCTGATCAATATATATACATTTTTGAAGGCCCTTTCAATAATGGTGTGATTAACGTTCCTATTTATAGAAATGATATAGAACTAAGCGATAACAATTGGAACTTTATTGGTAACCCCTACCCTTCAGCAATTGATGCTGATCTCTTTTTAGGGGCTAATGGAAGTATTGATCAAACCGTAGGTGCTACAAATGGTGCAATTTTCTTCTGGTCTCACAATACTGCAGCAGATGGAAGCACAAATGGTAATGAAAACTTAAACTATTCTCAAAGTGATTATGCGATCATCAATGGAACTGGAGAAACAGCTGGTGGTGATGGAGTTGTTCCAGACCGATTTATTCCTTCTGGTCAAGGTTTCTTTGTGTCCATGACTAATACTGCTCCTTCAAGCGTGGTTTCTGGAACTATAAGAACAACTGATGTCGTTTTTAATAATAGTATGAGAGTTACGGCTAACAACGACCAATTTTTTAGGTTAGATAACAGTTTAAGCCCAAATAAAATAAGATTGAATTTAACTTCAGACAATGGTGTATTCAATCAAATTCTTGTTGGGTATGTTAGCGGAGCCACAGATGTTGATGATGGCATGTACTTTGATGCTCATAAAAACTTATCGGCTAATGCCAATTCAATTATATACTCTTTAATGGCGTCTTCAGAACATCAAAAGTTTGCTATTCAAGGAAAGGGACCAAACAGCTTGACGTTAGACGAAGTCATTCCTTTAGGCTTTTATACCTCAATTGATGAAGCAACGCTCTATACATTATCTATAGCGCAATTAGAAGGTGAGTTCATGAATGACAACACCATTTATGTAAAAGATAATGTAATGAATGTAACTCATGATTTGAGTTCAAGTTATTACACATTTACTTCGGAAACTGGAGAATTCAATGACCGTTTTGAAATTGTATTCCGATCTGAAGCACTTTCGATAACTGAAAATGAGATATCGCCTAACGATTTATCAATTGTTGAGCTTGGTGACGGAAGCGTTAAATTCTCAGTAGGAAAAAGTTTGATAATAAAACATGTTGATATTATTGACACGCTTGGAAGAACGGTATATAAACTCAACACAAATAATAATACTGAGGTGTATGATTTATCGCGATTAAGTCAAGCGGCATATATCGCTAGAGTGACATTGTCAAACGGACAAATAATCACTAAAAAAGCGGTAAAAACTCAGTAGAAAATAGCTGTCATACTTTAAATAAAAGAGGTTTAAATTCAATATTTAAACCTCTTTTATTATAAACTATATCGTAATGAGAGTATTAAATTTCTTCCTGGAGCAGCAATACCAGAGGAATACGTTTGATAACGTTGATCGGTAATATTCTCTAAGGAAGCTACAATGGTCGTTGCATCATTAATTTGATATTGAGTTCTCAAGTTAAGTGTATACCATGATGGTGAATATGGATTTCCATTAGCATCTAAAGCATAGATATAATCTTTTACCTGCTCTGATGGTGCTAATTGATTAAAAGATAATTCATTATTATATTCTGCAAAAACATCGATTTGAAATTTCTTGTTATGCCAGATAAAATGTGTATTACCAAAATTTGGAGCAATATGTCGCACAGGCACTTCAATACCATCATCTTGTTCCGTTCCTCCGATAACATTGTATTGGGATCTCATTTTAAAATAGTCAGAGAACTTAAGTTCTATTCCTGCTTCAAAACCATAAATCCATTCTTTTGATGCATTTTGTATCGCTTGAACATTGCTCAACTCACCATCATATTCAATTTGTGATTCGCCATTGAGTGTATAATCTCTTCGTATAAGCGCATTGTCTAAAAAAGTATAATACGTTGCCATATCTATGATTAAGACATCATCAAAATTTAATTTAAGACCTAATTCACCACCATAAGCATGCTCAGGTTCCAAATCTGGGTTTGGTACAACAACCGAACCTGGTTCAGAATCAAACACCTTACCTATGTCATCAATATTAGGAGCTCTAAAAGCAGTAGATGCGTTCAGTTTCCATTGTATCATTTTACTTGGTGTCCAACTTATTCCAGCCGTTCCTGTGAGTGCTCCTGTATCTAAAGTTGTACTGGTAAATGGTAGGTTTAAATACTGATTGTTTTCTGTGAAATCGGCCTTAGCCAATATGTGATTATATCGCAATCCTGATTGGAATACAAATTTTGAATTGGGCTTGTATTTATAACTCGCATAAGCTGCAATAGATTGCCAACTAGAACCGTTGGGATATCTTGAAACCGTTGGTGTTGTGGTATCAGTAGAAATATCGGTTTCCTCGCCTGTTGACGTAATGCCATTATACACATATTCTAATCCGTAAAAAAATTGACGTCGCGCGTCTAATTCTTTTTCAAAATCCACATTTAAAGAATAAGCATCAACAGCTTCTTCTCTTATGTTTCTAATGTCCGATTGAAAATCTCTATCGAACCTGCTTTCTTGAAAATTTTGATAGGCAGCAGTCGCTTGTATTTTATCATATAAATTTGAACTACTACTCAATTTTGTGACCTGGATATTTCCCATAAACCAACGTTGTGGTCCATAATCCCATTCGGCAGAACGTAATTCATCACCTCTATATCGTATTAATCTATCGTATCGTGGGTATGCTGATGTTGTGGTATAATACAAGCCTAAATCGAAACTTAAATCTTCCTTAGGTTCAAATCTTACTTTTTGTAAAAAGTTGATTTGATCGTATCCTGTTGGTGTTTGAATACGAGGATTTTCATTTTGAACAATGATGTCTTCACCGTTTATGGTTTCTACAAATTCAGGTCTTAAATAATCCTCAGGACCATGACGTCCCATTCGTAAATCATCAAAATCAGAATAACTCACACTGCTTAAAAACGCCCATTTTTTTAGTCCGAAATTGAGGTCTAAATGACCCGTTTTTTCTTTATTGGCTGTTGCATATCTCGCAACTGAATTAGCATTAAAAAACAAGGAATCTGAATATGATAATTGTGGCTTTTGAGTGTAAAAACTCATCACACCTCCAATTGCATCACTACCATAAACAACAGAACCTGAACCTAAAGTGATTTCGGTATTTTGGATGGTAAATGGATCTACAGAAATAACATTTTGTAGGTTGCCACCTCTAAAAATGGCATTGTTCATTCTAACACCATCAACTGTAATTAAAAGTCTGTTAGTAGAAAAACCTCTAATCATTGGGCTTCCGCCTCCTAATTGACTTTTCTGAATGTATACATTACCCGTACTCTCTAACACCTCTGCACTCGTTTGAGGGTTTTGAAACTGAATATCACTCGCACTAATATTAACTATAGTTTGCGGAATGTCTCGTTTACTTTGTTCAAATTTAGAAGCCGAAATAACAATTTGATCTAAGTCTTCAATATTTGGAGTTAGAAAAACAATATAGTTGGTGGTTCTAATTTTAGATTTCTTTACTGCTTTTTTGATGTAAAGGATATTCTGAAAATATAAAATTTCATTATCATCAAATTGATCTAGAGGTGCTTTTCCATCAAAGTTAGTGATTACAGATTTATTCTTTTCTAAATTGAATATGGTCACACCTGGTATAGGCGTTTTTGTTCCTTGTTCAACTACTGTAAGCGTTTGAGAGTTAGAAACAAAACATATAAATATTAATAAAATAGAAAGCGTAAACTTCATAAATCTTAATTAAATACTTGATTGAAAATTTGTAGGGATTTTGGTTTTTTAAAACTGCCCAAATGTAATTCAAAATATAACAATAGCATCGATAGAAACGATTGTCTTTGTTTTGAGTTTAACTTTATAGTATCAAGTTCATCAAAATTTATGCCTAATAGCTGTTTTAATATTGTTAAATTTTCTCCTGAAACGCTGTAAACACTTTCTTTTATTGGTTCAAATAACCCATTATAAAGATTGAAGTATCGCTGATTAGTATCTGAAACATCCGGATAAAACCCTAAATGTTTGGTTAAGTTGAGTAAAAATAATAGATGAAAATTAGAAAACTCGTCTTTCGTATCCAGCCAACGGCATGTGGTTTCTAAATAATCATATAAGTTTTGATTTTCTTCTTCCTCTCTGAGTACTGAAGCTAATACTTCGGCTAAAAACATAACAATTGCACTCTTTGAAATATGGGTATGCAAACTCGTATAGTTGTAATCTAACCTTATGTCTTTAATGGTTTGTAAAGATTGGTTTTGTCGGTAGTTTTCTTCGATTTGAAGTTGTGATAACAATTGAAAATAGGCAACTTTAGAGCTCCCTTTTTTACTATTCAGTACGCCTCTAAGTAAATAACTAACAACGCCTCTATGAAATGTAAAGCATTTTACAATAAGGTCATTATCTCTATATTTAAGCTTAGAGAGTACAATAACTTTCGATTTAATGAGCATATTGAGGGTTGGTTATCTAACAATTAAGACCTTTAATACTTTGGTTTCAAAAGAATCTAAATCTGATATTAGAATCAAATATACGCCAGAAGCAACAATATTGCCTCTAAAGTTTTTACCGTTCCAAATCCCTGTTCCGCCATCGATAGCAAAGTTATAATTAGCACTTGACGATCTTTGGTTAACTCTTGATTGCGCCTCTGCAACTAAGTTGCCTTCAATATCTGTGATTTTGACGTTTACATCTTCGGTTAATCCTGCAATTTTAACGCCATTATTGATGTCATTTAAATCATCAAAGCCCAAAATATTGTATTCTGGTCTTACAGGATTTGGATATACATAGACATCTTCTAAGGTGTCCTTAGGTTTTGTTCCCCCTGAAGAGAACGATACCAATCCTTTTACAGTTGCAATAAAAACTCTTCCAGATTCTGGATCAATAGAAATATCTGAAATTATATTTGAAGGTATTGGTGAATTATCCGTTGTAAAATGAAATATGGTTTCCTGACCATCTGGTGAAAAATAGAAAACTCCTGAATCGAGAGTTCCTACCCATTTATTATCTGACCCATCAACTTTGATATCTGTGATAAATTGATTTGAAAGCAACTCTGTAGGAATTCCATTTTCTAAAACGACGATCTCGTTCACTCTCGGTTCAGGATTGTCAATGAAATTTGAAGTGTTAAAAAGCACTCTTAAACCTCTGTTAGTACCAATCCAGAGTTGGTTTCTAGTATCTAGAGCAATTGCTTTAACTACGGTTGTAGGCATATTTTGCTCATCAGAAAACACACTATTAATTCCCTGCGTTTCGGTATTATAACCTATGACGCCATGGTCGTTTGACGCCACCCATTTAACGCCTCCGTTTCCAATAACAAGATCTACAAAACCATTTTCATCATTAAAAGCATCGGGAAGTAATTCTGAAAAGCTATACCCTTGCCACTGATTTGTTGATGGATCATATGATTTTAAAGCGCGATCAACTTTAGACGCCATTGTCCACATTAATCCTGTTCTGTCAAATTGAGCGGCTGCTTGACGAATACTTACTGCACTGGGATTACCTGGTTCAATCAAGGATTCTAACCCACTGTTGTCTTGATTGTAAAGTATAGTCGCTACTTCATTATTCAATTCTAAAATACCATCATGAAAAGAGCAAACAAATACTTGATTAGGATTAAATGGGTTGATTGCGATATCTGCAAGATTTCGAGTCGTTAATAAGCTATCAAAAGGAATGTTGTTCCATTGTTCTTCTCTATAAATACTCATACCTCTACTTCTCAAAGGAAAAGGGTTTAAGCTCGTTGTATAATCACCATAAGTAACATACAGCTCATTATTACCAGCTTGAATTTTAAAAGCGGTATTACTTGAGGGGCCTTCAGGTAAAATAACCTCAAACGCGGTCACTGCATTAGGTGTTGTTTTTAAAACTCCAGTACTATTTGTACCAATATATATGTCGCTTTCAATAATCGTGGCTGACGTGAAATCTGTATCAAAGTCTGTGTTGGTAGATGCTGTTTGAATTTCTATATAGTTTTGGTCATAAACAAAAACATCCTCTATAAGGGTTATTAATAACTTATCATCTACAGACCTAAAATCTAAAGGTAAAGTTGGATAGGTAAATAAAAAATTTAGATTATCATTTACAACTTCAAATAAAGACCTATTAAGTCTTTGAGCATACAATTTATCTCCAACTTTTTGTACACCAATAAGATTCCCTGGAGCAACAACAGACCATTGTTGAAAATCAATTAAATTAGGGTCATCTAAAGATGCTTTTCTTAAACCAGCTCCAGAACGACAAGCTGCATAGATAAAGCCGTCAAATACTGCTGTTTGTTCAACAATAATCTGGCTTCCTCCATTTCCTATAAAATAAGTATCTCCAAATTCTAGTTGATTTAAATCATAAACTGAAATTCCAAAATCTGTAGAAATATAAAGAAGTCCATCGCTTTCGTTAAACTGGTTAATATTTTTTAATGTTGGAGCAATAGATTCTTTCTCAAGAATATCAACAACTGATAATATTTCAGAATCACTAGTAAAAACGATTTCAATTAATCCTGTTTCATACCCAATAACTAATACATCAAAATCTTCACTATATTTAATGGTAGAAATACTTTCTCCTGATAAGCCGTCAACAGTTGTTATGGTTTCTATTTCGTTTGTAGTTAGATCATAACTAAAAATAGCGTTTTCTGAAGCTGCAAAGACTTTATCATTGCCTTGAGTAACATCTCTAATTTCAAAATATGAGAAGTAGCCTTGCCAAAGTGTAGAAAAATCCTGGGAAAAGCCTTTAAAAGAGACCAAAGCTAAAAGGATAAATAGTATTCTTTTAAACATATTATTTATTTTTGTCAAATATATTTATATCTAACGACATTTTCTTGATTATCATATAGTGAACTGTTTAAAGTTTATAATTGATGGAAAAATCAAAACAGTTAAACACACACAAATAAAAAAGCTTTCAGGAATTACCTGAAAGCTTTTTAAATTAATTTTAGAATATATTATACCACGCCTTGTGCTAACATAGCATCGGCAATTTTCACAAAACCTGCGACATTTGCACCTTTTACGTAATCTACGTATCCATCGGCTCCTGTGCCATATTCAACACAAGATTCATGGATATCGTCCATAATTTTATGAAGTTTTTCATCAACCTCTTCTCTAGTCCAGCTTAATCTTAATGAATTTTGGCTCATCTCTAATCCAGAAGTTGCAACACCTCCAGCATTAGATGCTTTTCCTGGCGAAAATAATACTTTAGCTTTTTGAAAAGCCTCAATAGCCTCTGGTGTTGTTGGCATATTTGCTCCTTCAGCAACTGCAATCACATTATTATTGATTAACTGTTTTGCCTCATCACCATATAGTTCATTTTGAGTTGCACATGGTAAAGCAATGTCACAATTCACAGACCATGGTCTTTCGCCTTGATGGAAGGTAGCTGAACTGTAAGTGTTTACATACTCGCTTATTCTTCCACGTTTAACATTTTTAAGATCCATTATAAATGCCAATTTTTCGGCATCTATACCATCTGCATCATGAATATATCCAGAAGAATCAGACATTGTTAAGACCTTTCCTCCTAATTGAGTTGCTTTCTCACAAGCGTATTGTGCCACGTTACCTGAACCTGAAATCACAATAGTTTTT
>Ga0316189_10006558_pt1 | contig 11078 bp, 11 predicted proteins | sample LowCovwburrow_MG_FD_204930 | JGI IMG/M metagenome (GOLD analysis project Ga0316189, IMG submission 204930) | Coastal sediment microbial communities from Maine, United States - Lowes Cove worm burrow | ecosystem: Environmental > Aquatic > Marine > Coastal > Sediment | place: USA: Maine... | reverse complement strand
AGTCCCTGGCCGTGATTATGCGCGGCGACGGCAGTGCGCACGTTGGCCTTGGTAGCGGCGTACATACCCAGGTATCCGGCAGTGGCTGAAGACACGGCACCGGCGATAAACGCGATGGCGGTATTCAGGCCCAGCGGTGAAACAAAGATGGCCACCAGCAGCGCGAGGGCGAACAGGAAAAGCATCTTGTACTCACGTGCCATGAAGACCATCGCACCGAGGTGTATCTGTTCACCGATTTTGAGCACGACACCATCGCCATGGTTATGTCGGCTCATGATGTGATAAATGACGAACGCTACGCCCAGTCCGGCCAGGCCGAGGATGGGTGGCAGGATGAAAAATCCGCTCATATCCATAGTTTTTTTCCCAGGTTTATTATTACAGTTGTTACAGCATGCTACCTAAAGAAGCCTGTAGGTGACAAGCGGCAATGGCCGCTGCAAATGCAGCAAACACGGGTATACTGTGCGGCCCGAATGGTGACTGAGCGCTCGGGACAAGGTCGGGCGAGTTAAAACCGCCCCGGTATTTTTGGCGATCTGTAGTGGAGACTCTTTTTGGCCTGGCTATTATTTTTCGTAGTGGTATTCGTTGCCATCACTTTCTTCCATCTGCGTGGCCCGGACCTGCGTCGGTTTGATGCCCCATTGGGTCAACGGTTTCCCGGCACCCCGGAGCCCAGCGACGAGCACGACGCTGTGGTGGCCGCGATGGCGGTCAATACCCGCCCTATACAACAGGCCCCGCGCCGCAAACGCCTGCACCTGATCCGCGATTACATGGACAATATGTCCAATGGCCTGGAACTGGCGGCGTCTATCACACCGGTGGACGCCTGCGGAATACCGGCGGAATGGGTGATCGCCCCGGGTGCCGACCCGGCGCGCCGGGTGCTGTATATCCATGGCGGGGCTTTCATGATGGGCAGCCCGCGCAGTCACCGCAATATTACCAACCGATTCTCCGAAATCAGTAATGCGGCTGTGTTGGTCATCGATTATCGGCTGATGCCTGAGCATCGCCGAATGGCCGGAATAGAGGATTGTCGAACCGCCTACCTTTGGCTGATCGATAATGGCCCGGACGGACCTGGTGCAGCGAACAGGGTATTTGTGGCGGGAGACTCCGCGGGTGGTAACCTCACCCTGTCGCTGATTGCGTGGGTCAGGGACCAGGCGATACGACAGCCCGACGCCGCCGTCGCATTCTCTCCCACGACTGACGCGACCTTCGCGTCCCCGACAGTCCTGCGCAATATGGAGACCGACGCGATGCTTGGCCCGATGTTCAGGGACCTGGCAAAAGTACCGAGACCGCTGTTGTGGTGGTTTTCGTGGTTCCAGAGCCGAATCACACCGCGCAGTCCGCTAGTGTCTCCCATGTTCGGTGACCTGTCCGGATTGCCGCCAACCCTGGTGCAGGTCAGCGAGGCGGAGATCTTGTACGGCGACTCGATACGCTATGTCAATCGCGCCACTGCCGCGGGCAGCAGGGCGCAGCTGCAGAGTTGGCCGCACATGGTTCACGTCTGGCAAATGTTCTACCCACAGCTGACCGAGGCGCGTGAGGCCTGGGACGAGGTGGGCAAGTTCATCGCCGAATTCGATTGAATACTGCGCCGGGTTAAAGGGCAATGAGACACGCTGAGGGCAATTTCAAAGGCGCCCGTGAGTTTTCAATCTTCTACCAGTACTGGATGCCTGACGGCGAACCGAAGGCCTTGATGCTTATTGTCCACGGCGCCGGTGAGCACAGTGCGCGCTATCGCGATGTCGCGGCTTACTTCTGCGCGGCGGGATACCTGGTTGCCGCACTCGATCACCCTGGCCACGGCAGGTCCGAGGGCAGTTATGGTCATATTGACCGGTTGGACGACTGCCTCGTCACCCTGGCTACCTTCCAGCGTAAGCTGGCTGCGGAATTTCCCGGCCTTCCCCGCATTCTTGTCGGCCACAGTATGGGTGGCCTGATCAGTGGCCTGCACCTGCTGGAGCAACAGGACGCATATACCGGCTGTGTCTTGTCCGGGCCGGCCATCCAGACCGAGTTGGAGCCCGGCTATGTCCAGCGTCTGATGATCCGCTGGCTGTCGCGCCTGATGCCACGGACAGGGGTGCTACAGCTCGACGCTGCGGGCGTAAGCCGTGACCCGGCGGTGGTAGCGGACTATGTCAGTGACCCCCTGGTAAATCACGGCAAAATGAGCGCTCGCATGGTGTCCGAACTGTTCTGGGGAATGCAGGGGATTCAAGCCTCTGCGTCGCGCATATCTCTGCCTATGCTGCTGTTACACGGCGGGGACGATGCGATGGCCGCACCGGGGGGTTCGCGATTGTTGCACGAAAGGATCGGCTCCGCGGACAAGACCCTCGAAATCTTTCCGGGGCTCTACCATGAGATTTTCAATGAGCCGGAGCGCGAGATGATCCTCGCCAGGGTGCTGGCGTGGTGCGATGAACGTCTGCCGCGCTAGTGTTTGTTGGTTTCCAGGCTGTTTGTTCGCACCCACTCCAGAAATCTGTGAACCCCGTCAATACTGTGTTCGGTGCGCAGGGAGTGCATGATATCCCAGGCGTGCTCCGCCCCCGGCATCTCCACATAGACTACCGGCTGTTGTGATACCTCCCGCAGTTTGTCACTGAATACCCGCCCCTCACTGACCGCGGCCAGGCTGTCGTGGGTGCCGTGAAATACCATGAATGGCGGTGCCTGCGGGTGAATCTGGGCGACAGGTGAGGCCAGGTCCCACAACGCCGGGTTGTCCTTGACGGACTCGTGCAGCACCTTGCCGGTGAGGAAGCGTTCGTAGATCCGGCGGTTGGGGTGCTGGTCGTAGCGCACCAGGAAATCGTACACGCCATAGAATGGGATGCAGGCCTGGACCGACGTATCGGTGTCGGGGTTATCCAACTGGAGCTCCGGCAGGTTTTCCGTCAGGCCCATCAAAGCAGTCAGGTGGCCTCCTGCGGAGCCGCCGGTGACCGCGACGAAATCCGGATTCATGCCGTACTCGCGGCCGTGCTCCCGTATCCAGCTCAGTGCGCGTTTGCAGTCCTGCAGGTGGGTGGGGAAACCAACGCTGGGGCTCAGGCGGTAATTGGCCGCGACGCATATCCACCCCCGGCTGGCCAGGTGGTACATCAGTGGCTGCGCCTGGGAACCCTTGTCCCCCACCGTCCAGGCGCCGCCATGGATCTGTAGTACGACCGGGCAACCCTGTTCCGGCAGCTGAGCCGGGCGGTAGATATCGAGTTGCTGGCGCACACCGGCCGGGCCGTAAGGAATGTGTTTGATCAGCTCGACGTCGGGCCGCTGCATGCTCATGGGCTGCCGCCAGTCAGAGAAGTGGACGCTATCGCGAAGCAGGTGGCTGCGTTCCGGCAAAATGTGATTACGATAGTGGTTGCCGAGTCCGGCCCGCAGCGCGTTTTCGACGGTGGTCCCGGCTTTGGTGCTCATCCAGATGCTCCAGACCAGGCCGACCCAGGTTCCCAGCAGGACGATCAAGGCAAGAGTACCCAGGCCGCTATCCAGTGCGCCGCAACTGACCAGGATCCAGGCCAAACCAACCTGAAGCGGCAGCCATAGCCAGGCCAGTTCCGTGGCCACTAGAGCCGTGCCGAAGACCGCCCAGGGTATGGACCGGCGTGGTACAGAGCGTGGCGTGAATACCGTTGCCATTGATACCAGGTTGAAAACAGCCAGCGCGGCCAGTAACCAGTCCATCGCAAAAACCCCCGAAGCGATATGTTTGAATACATTGCGCCGGACCCACCTACTCGCCGACAACGCGGCGCCACTGTACACAAGCGGCCCGGAGCTGTCTAAACCGGGCGCTGTCGCCGGTGGCGAACAAATTTTGAACAACCGGTCCCGGCCACGTATAATCGCGCCCCCTTGATGACAACGCCCTGCAGGGCGAGGCCAGTGCCCGTGGAGTACCAGCAGCAGTTCGATGTGATAGTAATCGGTGGCGGTCATGCCGGCACCGAAGCCTGCCTGGCCGCGGCGCGTATGGGCTGTCGCACACTGTTGCTAACTCACAGCGTCGATACCCTGGGCCAGATGTCCTGTAACCCGGCCATCGGCGGTATCGGCAAAAGCCATCTGGTGAAAGAGGTGGATGCCCTTGGCGGCGCCATGGCGCGCGCTACCGATCGGGCTGGAATTCAGTTTCGCGTGCTCAATTCCCGCAAGGGGCCGGCAGTGCGTGCCACCAGGGCGCAGGCTGACAGGGTGCTCTACAAGAACGCTATTCGCCAGATTCTGGAGTCCCAGCCCAACCTGTCCATTTTCCAGCAACCTGTCGATGACCTGTTGATCGAGCAGGGCAGGGTGGCCGGGGCCGTCACCCAGATGGGACTGACGTTCAGAGCACCGCGGGTAGTGCTGACCAGCGGCACCTTCCTGGGCGGCAAGATTCATATTGGTCTCGAGACCAGTGCCGGTGGACGCGCCGGCGACGCGCCCTCCATTGCCCTGGCGGGGCGGCTGCGGGAACTGCCATTCAGGGTTGAGCGACTGAAAACCGGCACACCGCCGCGCATTGACGCCAGCAGCGTTGATTTCAGCGAGCTGGAGCAGCAGTGGGGAGATCCCGCTGAGCCTGTGATGTCCTTCCTGGGCAGCGCGCGGGAGCACCCCGAGCAGCGCTGTTGCTGGGTCACCTATACCAACGAGAGAACCCACGAGATCATCCGTGCTGGCCTGGACAGGTCGCCACTGTTTTCGGGTGTGATAGAGGGCGTCGGGCCACGCTACTGCCCTAGCATTGAAGACAAGATTCATCGCTTTGCGGACAAGAATGCCCACCAGGTATTTATCGAACCGGAGGGCCTGACCACTAATGAGTTGTATCCCAACGGTATTTCCACCAGCCTGCCATTTGATATCCAGATAGACCTGGTGCGCTCCATAAAGGGTTTTGAAAACGCGCATATCACGCGCCCCGGCTACGCCATAGAGTATGACTTTTTCGACCCCAGGGATCTCAACAGTTCGCTGGAAACCAGGGCTGTGCCTGGCCTGTACTTCGCTGGCCAGATTAATGGCACCACCGGTTATGAAGAGGCGGCGGCGCAGGGGTTGCTGGCGGGACTGAATGCCGCGCTGGCGGTACAGGGCCGCGAACCCTGGTGCCCGCGTCGCGATGAAGCCTATATCGGGGTGCTGGTGGATGACCTCATTACCATGGGCACCATAGAACCCTACCGGATGTTTACTTCCCGGGCCGAATACCGTCTGTTGTTGCGCGAGGACAATGCGGATTTGCGCCTGACCGAGCGCGGCCGTGAGCTGGGCCTGGTGGGCGACGAGCGTTGGGCCCGTTTTGAGCAAAAACGTGAGGGAATAGAGCGCGAGAACGAGCGTATGGCCGCGACCTGGATTCATCCGGGCACCCCGCAGGCCGATGCGCTGGCCAGCAAGCTGAAATCACCCCTGGGTCACGAGTACTCGATGGCGGAGCTATTGAAGCGCCCCGAGCTGGGCTATGCCGATATTGCCGGGCTCAAGGGCGAGGCGAGCAACGACCCGCAGGTAGCGCAGCAGGTAGAGATCCAGGCCAAGTATGCCGGCTACATAGACCGACAGCAGGAGGACATAGAGCGCCTGCGTCGTTATGAAAATACACCCCTGCCCGCCGACCTGGATTTTGCTGTCGTGGCCGGCCTGTCAAATGAAGTGAAGCAGAAATTGGCCGAGGTAAGGCCGGATACTCTGGCCAGGGCCGGGCGTATTCCCGGGGTTACTCCCGCGGCGATTTCTCTGCTGCTGGTCTACCTGAAGCGGCGGGGAACGCTGCAAAGCAGTTCCCCCGATGCGCTTGCAGGGTTCGCCAGCCAGCACCAACAGGGCTGAATTGGACGCCCGCTTGCTTGACCAGCTGCAGCGCGGCTGTGCTGAAATGGGGCTGGAGCTGAGCTCCCAGCAGCAGGCCCTGCTGCTGGCGTATCTGGAACTGCTGACAAAGTGGAACAGCGCCTACAACCTGACTGCCGTGCGCGATCCTTCGCAGATGGTTACCCGGCACCTGCTGGATAGCCTGGCGATTGCGCCGCACCTGGGCGGATTGAGCACGGCGGATGTGGGTACCGGTGCGGGGCTGCCCGGTATTCCGATGGCGATCCTGTTTCCCGGGGTGCAATTTTCCCTGCTGGACAGTAACGGCAAGAAGACCCGCTTCCTTTTTCAGGTGAAAACCGCACTGGGCTTGGATAATATGCTGGTACACCAAACTCGCGTGGAATCCTTCAGGCCGCGCGAACTTTTTGACACCGTGTTGTCCCGGGCCTTTGCCTCGCTGACCGATATGGTGGCCGGTTGCAGGCATCTGTTGGCACCTGGTGGGCGGTTTCTTGCGATGAAAGGGGCCTATCCAACGGAGGAACTCGCTGTGCTAGACCCGGCATGCCTCGTAAGTAAGGTGCATGCGCTGCGGGTCCCGGGCCTGGATGAACAGCGACACCTGGTGGAAATGATCATGCACGATAATGGAGAAACCCGTTGAAACCGGTTTCCAGGGGAACAGTGAGTGGCTAGGGTTATTGCAATTGCAAACCAGAAGGGCGGCGTTGGCAAGACCACGACCTGCATAAACCTGGCTGCCTCACTGGCTGCAATGAGACAGCGAATCCTGCTGGTGGATCTCGATCCCCAGGGCAATGCAACGATGGGCAGCGGTATCGACAAACACGCTCTGGAGCAGAGTGTTTACGATGTGCTGGTACATCAAATGCCGATTCGGCAGGCCATTCAGCACACGGGGGAGGCGGGCTTCGACATGCTCCCGGCCAACAGCGACCTGACTGCAGCCGAGGTCGAGCTGTTAGAGGTAGACAATAAAGAGCAGCGCCTGCGGTCCGGCCTTGGTCAGGTGGACGATCTTTATGATTATGTCCTGATTGACTGTCCGCCATCCCTCAACATGCTCACGCTCAATGGGATGGTGGCCGCGGACGGGGTGATAATAGCGATGCAATGCGAGTATTTCGCCCTTGAAGGTCTATCCGCATTGATCGATACGATTCGCAGAGTGGCGGAAACCGTGAACCCAAGGCTGCAGATAGAGGGAATACTGCGCACCATGTATGATCCTCGCAACAGCCTGACCAATGACGTTTCCTCGCAGCTGCATAGCCATTTTGGTGACCGGGTTTACCGCACGGTGGTGCCGCGCAATGTGCGACTGGCGGAAGCGCCCAGTCATGGCGTGCCAGCCATGTACTACGATAAGTACTCCCGCGGTTCCAAGGCCTATATAGCCCTGGCGGGTGAAATCATTCGGCGCGAGGAGAAGCTCGCGCTGCAGGCACGAGCCGGCGAGCTGGCGGCGGAATAAACGGAGAGCAGGAATGTCGGTAAAAAAACGGGGTTTGGGACGGGGCCTGGATACACTTCTGGGCGCTGCCGTCACCGCGCCGCAGAAGGCCGCAACCGGCGAGCAAGCAGCTTCCCTGACGCCCAGCGAAGACTCCGCACTCAAGGACTTGCCGGTGGACCTTATCCAGCGCGGCAAGTACCAGCCGCGCCGGGACATCGACCCGGAGTCGTTGCAGGAACTGGCGGACAGCATCAAGGTTCAGGGGGTCATGCAACCGATTGTTGTGCGACCGATCTCCGACAAGATGTATGAGATCATCGCCGGCGAGCGGCGCTGGCGCGCCACCCAGCTGGCCGGACTGGACAGTATTCCCGCGCTGGTCAGGGAGGTGCCGGATAACGCAGCTATCGCCATGTCCCTGATCGAGAATATCCAGCGAGAGGATCTGAATCCGATCGAGGAAGCGGCTGCATTGATGCGACTGCAGCAGGAGTTCGAGCTGACCCAGCAGGAGGTCGCAGATGCGGTCGGCAAATCGCGCTCGACAATTGCCAACCTGCTGCGGCTGATGACGTTACGGGAGGACGTGCGGCGCCTGGTGGAGCATGGAGACCTGGAAATGGGCCATGCCCGGGCACTGCTGGCACTTGATGGCGGCGAGCAATCCCATGCGGCGCGTTCGGTGGTCGGCAGGGGACTTTCAGTGCGCCAGACCGAGGCAATGGTTCGCAAGCTGCTTGAGCGCGGTGACAAAACTGAACCTGATCGGGTGGTCGATCCCAATATCCGGCATCTACAGGATGATCTTGCCCAGCGGCTGGGCACCCGGGTCGAAATCAAGCACGGCGCGGGAGGCAAGGGAAAGCTGGTACTGGCCTACGGCAGCCTGGATGAACTTGACGGTATCCTGAGTCATATCAAGTAGGACCCCGCACACAGGATATGGTGGTTTCTCCATGATTCACCCCAAGATCATGTGCGCGGATGGATCTGCAGGCAGTCCGCAGTCACCACCAGCCCGGGCTTGCGGCCTCGTGGCGGTATTTTTAATCCCTTTCGCTGCCAGAAGCTGGTTGAACCGGCCATTCAATCCCCCTATAATGCGCCCGCCCGAAACGAGCTTGATTCCGTTCCTGGCAGTGGCAGGAAATTTCGGACGAGGCGTGTATGGCTGGTGCTGAAATTCTCCGCCCCCCGGTATATCGCATTACCCTGGCGCAGCTTGTCGTTCTCGTGTTGCTGTGCCTATTCCTGCTGACATCGGACAAGGTGCGTGCGTATTCGGTGTTCAGTGGTGGATTGATCGCCATATTGCCCCAGGCATATTTTGCCGCGCTCACCTTCAGGTGGCGGGGCGCGAGATCTGCCAGGGCCATAGCCCGCTCAAGTTATGCCGGGCAAGTGGGCAAGTTTTTACTCAGTGTAGCGGGGTTTGCCGCAGTGTTTGTTGCGCTGCGGCCGATAGACGCCCCGGCAGTTTTCGCCGGTTATCTATTGATGCTGGCTATACAAATTACGGGAAGCTGGTTATTGCTCAGGCGATGACCGCTCTGGACCGACAGACACAAGAGTTGTGAGAGATGGCAGGCGAAACCCAGACGATTTCTGAATACATTGTCCACCACCTGACAAACCTCACCTATGGCAAATTGCCGGGTGGTTATGAGCGGGAAGACGGCTCTGTTATCGCCGAGGGGGGTGCCTGGGTTATGGCGCACGGCGGTGAAGAGGCGGCGGCGATGGGCTTCAACGCCATTCACGTGGATTCCATGCTGTGGTCAATCGGACTGGGCATCGTGTTTTGCTGGATCTTCCGCAGTGTGGCGAAGAAGGCGGAAGCAGGCGTGCCCAGCGGCGTATTGAATGCGGTCGAAATGATCGTCGAGTTTGTTGATAGCACCGTGCGCGACACGTTCCATGGCCACAACAAGCTGGTGGCACCGCTGGCACTGACCATTTTTGTCTGGGTTTTCCTGATGAACCTGATGGACCTGATACCGGTAGACCTGATACCGACCCTGCTGAGCCTGGCGGGCGTGCATTACCACAAGATCGTGCCTTCTACCGATCCCAATATCACTATGGGTATGGCACTGGGCATCTTTATCCTTATGCTGTACTACTCGATCAAGGTAAAGGGCTTCGGCTTCGTGAAGGAGCTGACCATGAATCCCTTCAATCACTGGCTTTTTATCCCCGTGAACCTGTTTATGGAAGTGGTTGGCCTGCTGGCCAAGCCCTTTTCGCTCGGTTTACGTCTGTTCGGCAATATGTACGCGGGTGAAATGATCTTTATCCTGATTGCCGCCCTGTTCAGCGCGGGCCTCGCATGGGCTGCGCCGGCAGGACTGTTGCAAATCGGCTGGGCGATATTCCATATTCTGGTTATCACCCTGCAGGCCTTTATTTTCATGGTGCTGACGATCGTATATCTCAGCATGGCTCATGAAGATCACTGATTTATTTTAACTTTGGTTCTTAACGCTAGGAGAAAATCATGGAATTAATCTACGTAGCTGCCGCCATCATGATGGGCTTGGGTGGTCTGGGTGCCGCTATCGGTGTTGGCCTGTTGGGCGGCAAGTTGATCGAAGGTTCTGCACGCCAGCCTGAACTGGCGCCGAAACTGCAGGTGACCTTCTTTCTGGGCGCTGGCCTGGTAGACGCTATTCCCATTATTGGCGTTGGTATCGCCATGTACCTGATCTTCGTTGTTGCGGGTTAATAACCGGGCATTCGGAAACGAGGCCGCTTTAGTCGCGGTCCTCAATAATCTGGGAGGAGCAAGGCGTGAATATTAATCTTACGCTTATCGGACAGATGGTCGCTTTCGTCGGCTTTGTCGTGTTCTGCATGAAGTTTGTGTGGCCGCCCATCATAGCGGCCATGCAGGAGCGTGCTGACAAGATAGCCGATGGTCTGGCAGCGGCGGATCGCGCCAGCCACGATCTTGAATTGGCCCAGGAAAAGGCGGTTGAACGCCTCAAGGAAGCCAAGGAAGAGGCCGCGGGTATTGTCGAAGCAGCCAACAAGCGCGGTAACCAGCTGGTAGAAGAAGCCAAGCAATCTGCCCTGGTGGAAGCCGAGCGGGTCAAGGCGTCGGCCGAAGCCGAGATAGAGCAGGAAGTTAACCGTGCGCGTGAACATTTGCGCAGCCAGGTTGCGGTTCTGTCGCTGGCGGGTGCGGAAAAAATTCTCGCTGCTGAAATCGACCCCGAGACACATGCCGGGATGGTCGAAAAACTGGCAGCTGAGCTGTAACGCGAGGAAGCAATGGCTGAACTGAGCACACTGGCGCGCCCCTACGCAAAAGCTGCGTTCGAATATGCGCTGGACAATGACCAATTGGCCCAGTGGTATGGGCAATTGGAGACAGCAGCTGCGGTAGCAGCAGACGACGCTATGGCGACCGTTCTGACAAACCCTTCCCTGACGGCGGCTCAGCAGGCCGGCAAGCTCAGTGAGGTATGTGGCGATGTCTTGTCGGCAGAGGTGCGCAATTTTATTGCCATTCTCGCGTCGAACAAGCGCCTTGCCCTGTTGCCCGAGATTTTCAAGCAGTTTGCCGAGTACAAGGCAAACAGGGAAAGAACCGTGGACGTTGAAGTTGTTTCAGCTTTCGAGCTGACGGACAGCACTCGCGACAGGCTTGCCGAGGTTTTGGGTGGCAAGCTGGAACGGCAGGTAAAAGTTCAGACATCGACCGACAGCAATTTGCTAGGCGGTGTATTAATCAGGGCCGGTGATCTGGTGA
>Ga0316189_10006557_pt1 | contig 11079 bp, 8 predicted proteins | sample LowCovwburrow_MG_FD_204930 | JGI IMG/M metagenome (GOLD analysis project Ga0316189, IMG submission 204930) | Coastal sediment microbial communities from Maine, United States - Lowes Cove worm burrow | ecosystem: Environmental > Aquatic > Marine > Coastal > Sediment | place: USA: Maine... | reverse complement strand
CCGGCAAAGAAGTCACATTAATTGAGCGTGGAGATAGCCTGGGAGGGCTAGCAAGTGGATTTAAACTTAAAAATGGCGCCCCGCTTGAACGTGCATATCACTTTACATACAAAACCGACTCAGAGAACATAAAACTTGCCCGTGAGCTCAGTGTGGAAGACAAACTACACTTCCACCAAGGATCAATTGGTACTTTTTATAACGGCAAACTTTACTCATTTATGACACCGCTAGACTTACTGAGATTTCCAGGGCTCACATTCGTACAAAAAGTGCGCACGGGACTAGTTGCTGTCTATCTACAGCGAGTAAAAAACTGGCAGAAACTCACGAAGGTCACAGCCATGGATTGGCTTAACAAGTACAATGGCACGGCCGCAACTCATGTCCTCTGGGAGCCCCTACTAAAGGGTAAGTTCGCTAGCCACTACGAACAAGTTACTATGGCATGGCTATGGGGAAGGATCCATGTCCGCCAAGTCTCCAAGGACAAAGGTGAGGCGGTTGAAAAACTAGGCTACTTTGAGGGTAGCTGGCAAGTTCTCGTAGATGCCTACGAGAAAGAACTCCGAAAGCTAGGAGTAACAATAAGGACAAACACTATGATAGAGAAGATTGATTATGGCAAAAAACCTACCTTAACCATTAAGGGGAAGACACACAGCTACGACAGTGTCATTGCGACAACACCATCAAATGTATTCTCTCGCTTAAGCAGTGACTGCAAGCAAATGACTAAAGATTACAATGATAAACTTAAATCTATCCCATACCTCGATGCGGTACTCATGATCTTTTCATCAAAGCAAAAACTCAGCGAATACTATTGGCATCAATTCAGCGATATCAACGCACCATTCTTAGTGTTACTGGACCTCACTAACCTTACCCAGGACACAAAGCCATTTGATGGAAATCACATCTACTACATCGGTGCCTACACAACCAAGGGGGATGATCTGTTTTCCCAGGAACCAAAAAACATAAAAAAACAGTGGTACAACGGGATCAAAGAAATGTTCCCAGAATTTGACGAAACGCAGATAACCGAGGATTACATATTCAAGTATGTAGATGCCCAGCACATTGTGACTATAGGATACGAAGACAAAATCCCTGATTACGCAACACCGATTCCAGGAGTCTTCCTAAGCAACTTCACGCAGATATTCCCCGAGGACCGAGGAATTAACTATGCAATTAGAGAAGGTGAGAGAATTTCCACCATGACACGGGATTTTCTAAGCAGCAATGAGCAGGCAGATGCTTAGAACCTATACCAATAATGATAGTTTTGAGCCTGACAGCATGATTATGAGCGACAGCGCCATGATAGAGATGCTTGACGGTCGCCCCCTTGTGAATGTCGACATACTGCTAGTTGATAGGCAAAACAAGAAGCTTATTCTGCCGACACGACGAGCAAAGCCAGCTGAAGGACTCTGGTTTATCGGCGGAGGCATCAAACGCAACCAAGACTTCAAAGAAGCCGCCCAAGCTACATTCAAACGAGAAACAGGCGTAGAACTGTCACTCGAACGATTCAAGTTTCTAGCCGTCAACCGATTCGTATGGGACTACAGAGACCAAGCTCCGCCTAGGAATGGACGAGTTGATATTAATTTCTGCTTTAGCGTGGACGTCACCGGTCGAGAGATCGACAAAGTACAGCTTAACCAAAACGAATACGACATCAATGCGAGCCTTAAAGGCTATGATAGAGCTGCGCTAGAAATAGCACTCCAGGAAGAAAGCCCTATAAAAGCGGTAATCCTTGACTATTTCGATTATTTATTTTGAAAAATAGTTAAAATGTGCTATTATTATGCTTATCGAATGTGAATCAGGTAGTGAGAGTACGATTCATGAGCAAAACAAGAGAGGTCAATAAGGAGATTAACTATGAAATTTAACATTAAAGCAGTGACACTTTTTAGCGTTGCTTTTGTAGCAGCAGTTCTAATGATGAATACATCTGGAGCTGAACGTACGAGCGCACAATCAACATCAACGACGTGTTCACAGAATGCCGAAACCATTTCATTATCGGTGGATAACCAATTCTTAGTAATCGCGCCTGTTGACGAGACGTGGGGGATCACATCTATTGGCCCTATAGCTACAGCCATTCCAACCGGGACCTATGATCTAGACTACGTCAGTTTTGATAACCACGCCGACAGCCCAGAGGACAATGACCCACGTCAGACACAAGAACAATGGTACATAGAAGGATACAATGGAGACAACCTAATATTCACGTCCAATGTAACCGATGATGTCCCTACTGACAAAGATTACATAAGCGGTGTACTCAACACTGGGCTACAAATAGGTACTGATGTTGACAATGTCATCATTCGCCATAAGCTTAATGTAGACGTAGTAGGAACACTACCTGAATCGGTTTACCCAATCTGTGTATCTTTCAACCTGGCTGAAGTGACACCGGTGATCTGCGAAGAAGACAGCGCACAGGGCAGAAAGACCCAGGAGTGCGTCAAAGAGCCCAAAGATGAAGAAGATAATACTGACCCAGGAGTCCTGGGAGATTCAACAACAATTGATCCGACACCAACTAACACAAGTGCCGCTGTGCTAGGAGATTCCACTACAGGAGAAACTCTTGCGAACACTGGAGTAGCTAGTGTATTCACTACTGTGTCTGGGCTAGCAATCGTTATGGCTACAGTCATACTAGCCCGTATCAAAATACGAGGATAGTCTAGAGCTTATTAGGGGAAGGATAGCCAGATAGCGAAACAACCCGCACCGGGTAGATAAGCAAACGGCTCAGGTAATGCGTAGTGTGACGCTTGATGCACAAACAATCCCCACTCTTAAGCCGATAACTTAATAGATGAGACCACCCAAGGAAAGTCTCATTTATCACTATTTTATCTCTACTAAGCCCAGGACGGACATTGTGCCGCTAGACGCTAGTTTTGTTCTTTGGTGTATTTTTCGCATAACCTGCTCTTTAAAACCTATAATCAAGACGGATCAGCATCTGGCACAGGAGTGCTCACCAGTAAAGCTACGTTTACCCTCAAGCCATCTAGCACGGCACTCTTTCATCACAGCGTGTCCAGAGAGGGCAGGATCGAGCAACCTGTAAGCTCTCCCTCGGGCCGAGGGGACATCGTAGCCATAAAGAGCTTGGGGCCTCTATCGACGAGAGGTGCTACTATACTTAAACCCGTAGACCGCTCAACGATTGCGGTGTGCAATGAAAAGAAACCCGACGCCCAAATCAGATGGGCTCTAGATATTCTCTAATGCTATCAACTAATTAACGTAAACCTGTTAAGATTAGATTACAGCAGACTATTCATGTATCATTCAAGCCAAAGATACAAGGATCAGCCAATCTATTAGTTGATGCGGGCGTTCACTTTGCTCAGCAGCCACACGTACGTGACTACTCCTAGTATCAGTATCGCCCAACTTACCGCCAGAACTTCGCCTGTTATCATCGCGATAATGTAGATGTTCAACAGATCATATGGGATTAGCCCCTCCTTAAATACATGGTTAATCTTATGGTGATCCATTCCTTTTTCCTTGAGCGCAACGCCCACTTCTCCCTTAGCCTTCACGTAGGCCACTGTCGCCGCAACCACGGCCGCCATAACAGGGACATACACATACTCTGCTTGCCCATTAAGCGCCATGTATTGTGCAGCGCCAGCCATAACTAGACCGATTTTGATACGGTCAGATGATGCATCCCACAGAGCACCGTATTGATTAGCCTTCTTAGTCAAGCGTGCCAGCTCACCATCGAGCATGTCCATAGACCCGAACACCACGTGCAAGCCAACCGCCAATACAAATTCACCCTTAGCTATATAGTAAGCTATTGGTATGTACGCCAACACACTCACAAGTGTGACAATATTGGGCGTAACTTTGCCTCCAGAAACCTTATGCAGACCTTTTGCTAACATTCTCATGAATGATCGGACTTTTGCCCTGGTTGTATCTAATATATTCATGACTAGAATTATACACCCCTTTTCCGCTAAACAGCAGATAGAGTTTGTGCTAGAATATACTTAACATGCTTGTGCTAGAAATATAAGGGGGTCTTTTTGTGAATGTCCTAAATGATGAAATGCTACATAAACTAGATGCGTATTGGAGAGCGACTAACTACGTAGCTGTAGGTCAAATATACTTACGAGAAAACCCGCTATTGCGAGAGCCGCTCAAGAGAGAGCACGTTAAAAACGTATTACTCGGACACTGGGGTACAACACCTGGGCAGAATTTCATCTATGTCCACCTCAACCGTGTAATCAACAAATACCACTCAAGCATGATGTATATATCAGGCCCAGGGCACGGTGGGCCCGCACTTCTAGGCAACACTTACCTAGAAGGCACGTTCACAGAGCATTATCCAGAAATCACTCGCGACGAAGCTGGCATGCGAGAATTATTCCGCATCTTTTCATGGCCAGGCGGACTACCTAGCCACGTATCACCACATATCCCTGGGTCAATGCACGAGGGCGGAGAACTGGGGTACTCACTAAGCCATGCGTACGGATCAATATTCGACAACCCAGACCTAATCACCGCTTGTATAGTTGGTGACGGTGAAGCAGAAACTGGCCCCCTCGCCACCGCTTGGCATTCCAATAAATTTGTCAATCCAGCTACTGACGGCGCCGTTTTACCTATACTACACCTAAACGGATACAAGATCAGTAATCCAACCATTCTAGCCCGCATCGAACACGACGAACTAGAACAGCTATTCCGCGGTTACGGCTACACACCTCTATTCGTAGAGGGAGAAGATCCACTTGCCATGCACCAGCTAATGGCGGCTCAAATGGACCGTGCCATGGACGAGATTAAACGCATTCAAACCAATGCCCGGGAACACGGCGACACCACCCGCCCTCGTTGGCCAATGATAATTCTAACCTCTCCGAAGGGCTGGACTGGACCCAAAGAAGTCGATGGTAAGAAAAACGAAGGCAATTTCCGCTCACACCAAGTCCCTCTCGCCATAGATGACGCCCACCCGGACAACCTAAGACTGCTAGAAGAATGGATGCGTAGCTACAAGCCAGAGGAGCTATTCGATGAAACTGGCAAACTTATGCCAGAAATAGCCGAAATGGCGCCAACAGGCGGGCTACGGATGGGCGCGAACAAGAACGCCAACGGAGGTAGCCTACTACGCGAGCTACACCTACCTGACTTCCGAGACTATGAAGTGTCCGTGCCCAAACCAGGTGGAGCCGTTACTAGCAATACTCACGTAACTGGTGAATTCCTGCGTGACGTAACTAAAATGAACCTAGACCAGCGTAACTTCAGGCTGTTTGGCCCGGATGAAACAGTATCAAATAAATTAGAGTCCATATTCGAAGTAACAAACCGCCAATGGAACGCTCGCACCCAGGAGTCTGACGAATTCCTCAGTAACGAAGGGATGGTACTAGACTCCATGCTCAGTGAGCACCAAGTCCAAGGATGGCTGGAGGGGTACCTACTAACTGGTCGTCACGGCCTGTTGCACAGCTACGAGGCATTTATACGTATCATCGACTCCATGGTCAATCAGCATGCAAAATGGATCAAAATGTGCTCGGAAATATCCTGGCGCGACGAGATAGCATCGCTTAATTATCTACTAACTTCACACGTATGGCGCCAAGACCACAATGGGTTCACCCATCAAGACCCTGGATTCATCGACCACCTAGTCAACAAAAAAGCTGAGACTGCCAGAATATATCTACCTCCAGATGCCAACACGTTACTGTCTGTGACTGATCACTGTCTGCGTAGTCGCAACTACATCAACCTAATAATCTGCGATAAACACGACAGCCGTCAATGGCTAACAATGGAGCAAGCCATAGCGCACAACACAGCCGGTATTAGTAAATGGCGTTGGGCTTCAAGCGACAATAATGGCGAGCAACCAGATGTCGTTATTGCCAGTGCTGGAGACACTCCAACACTCGAGACCCTAGCCGCTGTGTCAATTCTGCGAAAATATCTACCTCGGCTAAAAATCCGCTACATAAACGTAGTGGACCTAATGCGAATGCAGGATGACGATGACCATCCTCACGGGCTAAGCGAGCATGAATATAACGACCTATTCACCACTGACAAACCGATAATCTTCGCTTTCCATGGTTATCCATGGCTGATTCACAGACTCACCTACAAACGAAAGAATCAGAACCTGCACGTCAGAGGATATATAGAAGAAGGCACTATAACTACCGCGTTTGACATGACCGTAATGAACCGAATGGACAGATTTAATCTAGTTATTGACGTAGTCGACCGAGTAGAAGGTTTAGGCGATGCAGGACCCGCCCTGAAACTAGAGATGCAGAAGAAGCTATTAGAACACAAAAGCTACATTCACCGACACGGAGTAGATATGGACGAAATAGAAAATTGGCAATGGGAAGGCTAATACTTTCGGTAAATCCGGGCAGTAGTTCGCGTGAATACGCGCTATTCACAGATGCTAATAAACTAGTAATGAGCGCCTACTACGAGCACGATTCCGATGCCAAATATTCACTCACTATTTCGTCTAATCACGGCGATACGACCAGCAACATCACCGAGGCTGACTTCAATAATGCCCTTGGCCATTTTATAGATTTGTATTCCCAACACAAGCCGTTTGATACGTCTACGGTAAGCGGGGTCGGCGTAAGGGTTGTCATGCCAGGAAGACGGTTTCTAGAGCACGCTATGATAACCGACGAGCTATATCGCTATCTACAAGACAATATTCAGCGTGCCCCGCTCCATGTAAAAACCGAGCTGGAACAAATTGATCAGATTCGACAAACCTTGCCTGATGTACCTATATTTGCCATATCGGATTCTGAATTTCATAAGACGCTATCTCATGAGGCGCGCAACTATGCTATTCCCGTTACAGATGCCGACAAACACGATATTTACCGCTTCGGCTACCACGGCATATCTGTCCAGTCTGTGGACTACACTATGCGCCGCGAGCTAAATCTAAACTACAAGAATACGATCATTTGTCACTTGGGCAGCGGAGCCTCAATTACTGCACTGAAAAACGGTCAAAGTATCGAAACTTCTATGGGATACTCGCCGCTGGAGGGTCTGGTCATGGCCACTCGTTCGGGCAACATTGACGTTGAGGCCGCACTGGAGCTTAAAAAGCGCCTCAATTATACGGACGACGAACTGACAGACTATTTCAACCATCGCTCTGGACTGCTAGGGCTAAGTGAGACATCCAACGACATTAGAGAATTAATCTCAGCAGAAGAAAATGGGGATGATCAGGCAAAGTTTGCGCTAGATTCTATGGTGTATCGCATCCGTTCCTATATTGGGTCTTACCACGCCATCCTAGGCGGACTAGACGCCATAGTATTTACGGCCACAGTAGGTGAACGTTCCTCTATAATACGCCAACGCATCTGCAAAGGAATAGAACACCTAGGGGTGCATCTCGACAGGTCAGCCAATGATTCAACCTCTGTCGAACCGCACCTCATAAACCACCCAAACTCGCCGATAAAAGTCCATGTCATACCCACCAACGAAACAGCAGAAATAGCTCGTCAAACAGCCAAAATGATCAACGGATAGCCCTCAGCCCACAGCCCGGTATCTATTCCGAAAAACTACATCCGCTAAGCAAGCGAAGTCAGTATGCACAGAATTAGCACTTGGCTGAAAAATAAGCACACCCGTAGGCGTGATATATATTCCCAAACAGATTTAAACTTTAAAGTATGATTCCATTATCTTGGTTGTGTGTAGCCCATGAGAACCACATTTCGAAGTATCCAGGCAGTACGGCGTCGCCCCACTTAGCGGTTATCAGGCCCTTATCCAACGTAACTTTTATGTCGGTGCCTGGCACATCATACGTTCCGTCTTCTTTGTCTTGACTAACGGCTATTGAGTTGCCCTCAATGGGTATAACGTAGAACACCTGCTTTGTCGGGAATCGCTTATCGTTCACCGACACAGGGAATAACAGCTCATCGTTATCATCGTAGTCCCCATATGGACCGGTGATATAATCGCGACTAAACCCAGTATTAGTAGACATTATTGTTGCGTCTGAGAATCGCTCCTTAGCCTGAGAAAAGGCCATGACCTGTGTCGGGAAATGAACTAACTCCGTGCCAGACCTAGCGCCTACTACGGCCTCTCCGAGGCTCTGCGACCATAGACTCTCGGAATCTTCACGGCTGTACATAAGTAGATTCGATTCATAGAGGAATCCGCTAACCCCAAAATCGACAACTTCGCCGTCGATTTCTCGCTCAAACACAATCGCACTGCCACAAAGAGGACAGAACGTAATTGCCAGGTCCTTACCGCCGACCTTGTCATTAACTATTTCATGCCATACTAGGACACTATATGGGTAAAGCTTCGTTTCGCCGTCATACTCCACCACCATCACCTGTACGTCATCGGAGACATCCGAGTCAGACAACCTCACAAAGCTTGGATTACTAATGGCCTGTATGCCATCCTTACCCGGGCCGCCACTCAGTACCTGATCTAGTGGCACCGAAGACTTGGAATAGTCAACCACCAACGCCGACCTGCTAAGAGCCGACGGAACATCTACGTTTTTATTTGACTCCTTCAGGGCATCCTCCACTCGCTTGGTTTCTTTGTCAACACTTGCCTGGTTTAGTGGCCTGTCGCTCTTATAGAAAACAAATAGTCCAACCACCGCGATGACAACCGCGATGACAACCAGGACCACTGGATTAACGTCCTTGTTTACATTTTTCTTAGTTGCCATAGTGACTCTCCTCTAATAAGAGATTAGAAAACTTTATACGCTCAAGATTCAGATACTTCTTTGTAGAGATCGCTGATACCACCTAGCCCTTGACCGAAAGGCCATACCCTAACTACTTCATTTGATTCATCTAGAAGCACAAACGTCGACTGAATTGTAACTCCGTATTCCTTCTTAAGTTCAGTGTCCTTATCAAAGCTAGCCTTAACTATTGTTATTCCTTCTGGGACCCCTTGAGCTTTGATCTCTTTTTCAAACGCGTTACAGACAGAACACCAATCGGCATGGAAAAATAGTACTTTCTTGGTGTCGGTCTTCTCGCTGAGTACCTGGTCGCTATATACAACGTATCTATCAATTCCTGTAGACTCAGCGTTAGTAGCTTCGCCCCTATTGGGTTGTATTGGTTTTGCTGAGGCAGTATTTGAGCTGGTGTCGCCAGTTATGTTTGACTGCTCATCCCCTCCGCCAGCATTAATGAACACGAATGCGCCAACCACGACAGCTACCACGACGATCGGTATGAAGACTTTATTATTCATAGTCACAGGTTATCCCTTCCGTAGCTCAAGGCTTTGGCCATCCATACCAACTCTGCAAATGCCTTCTCCACTGACTGGTAGTAAAACTTGTCTTTAGGCTCACCAGCCTCGTCGAACACGTCCTGAACGTTAGGAAAGTAAGCATCGGTGTGCGTCACAACCAGCCCCATTTCGCGCAAAGCTGGTACAAGAGATTCGACAGCGCGCACGCCGCCCCAACGGCCCGAACTCGCTCCGGCCAACGCTACAGGTTTATGGATATAATTCTGCAGTTCGCTATCCAACACACGCTTCAACGTTCCCGGGAAACTGTGATTATACTCTGGCACAACTACGAAGAACGCATCAGCCTCCTCAGCAATTTTAGTAAATTTAGGATCTTTTCCCTCTGGATCGTTCCCGTCACCAGGCAGATTGAGATCATTTGGGTCGACGAGCGTAATGCTCACTCCTTCGATACTGTCTCCTACCTTAGCTATGAAATCCCCAGCTTTAGCGGATTCCCGTTGAACTCTCCGCGTACCCTGAATGACTACTATGTTCAAATCTTCTGACATTGAATGGCCCTTCTTGACTTATACCCTATTACTTAAATATCTAGTCATAATTATATAGTATGTTTAAGTGATTTCTAAAATATAAATTTGTCAACATGCACTAACTTCTTAGCAGGCAGCATTAATCAGAATTATTTAGTATTTAGTATTTTGCCGACTTCACTGAGGTTGTCTATAAGGTCTATCACGTCTGGCACGCCGTCCACTTGGAACCTAGCCTCCGTTTTATCTCGTCCAACATGAACTGTATAGGCTCTCTCTGGAACAACGTCAAACATGTCTTCATCAGTATAGTCATCGCCGATGACCAGTATGAAATCCCACATTTTAGTAGTAAGCATTTCAGTGACCAACGCGCCCTTATGCATACTCTTAGGCTTTATCTCCAGTATCTTCTGTCCCTCGAACACGTCTACTTCGCTGGGCAGTATGTCCCTCAGCTCCCGTTTCAAGTCCTCGTTACGAACATAGGCTAGATCGGGCGAAACTTGTCGGTAATGCCATACTACTGCAAAGTCTTTTTCCTCTATTTTTACGCCTGGTGTTCTTGATGCATATTGCTGCAATACTGGCATGACTTGTTTCTTCCACTTCTTGGAGGTCACGGTGGACTTAACCCAGTCTCCGGCCTCGAATATCCAACCGCCATGTTCAGCTATAAGCCCCAGCCCAATGTCTTTGAAAAATAACTCTAGCGTCAACTTGGTCCTGCCGCTAACGATCATAACTTTGTTTTTATCGTCTTTATTGAGCTTCTTCAGTATATTCTTAACTCTTGCTGTCGGTCTGGCCAGCTTAGGATCTGGAGATTTAACAAAGTTCTTTAGCGTCCCATCATAATCCAGCAATATCAGCCTATTTTCAGCCTTTTTGTAGTCAGACACTAACGTCCTCATCTGAGAAGAATCCAGTGTATTAGGCCTAGACTTGTCCTTATTGACAGCCGACAACAGTTCTACGAAGAAATCTTTAGCCCACTTATGAATTGTGTACTCAGATATACGGTCCTGCATAGCTTCCATGCGTTCCCTCTGCTCATCGTCTGGCATCTCTAACGCCTGCAGTAGCGCCTCAGACATATGCTTAGAGCTGCTAGGATTCACCATAACTGCCTCGGGCAGCTCCGACGCAACACCAGCCATTTCACTCAGCACAAGCACACCCTTGCCCT
>Ga0316189_10006556_pt1 | contig 11081 bp, 9 predicted proteins | sample LowCovwburrow_MG_FD_204930 | JGI IMG/M metagenome (GOLD analysis project Ga0316189, IMG submission 204930) | Coastal sediment microbial communities from Maine, United States - Lowes Cove worm burrow | ecosystem: Environmental > Aquatic > Marine > Coastal > Sediment | place: USA: Maine... | reverse complement strand
AGAAAACTCGGATTTAATAGTTTTAAGACCTGTGTATTTTATTTTGTCGCAATTTTTTCCTTCATCATTAGTAACCCAATAAGCGTAATTTTTCTTAGCTACTAATAGCGCACTAGGGCAAACCTTTTCTCGGTTGAAATTATAAAGGCTTTTACAAACAAACATTTCTTGTTTCGCCCATCCATTAACTTCTTTGTTAATTTTATGTTGCAAGGCATCTAAGAATTTTTCACCAGATTTAGATAAACTATAATCCGCTTCAAACAATTTCAGTGATTTGAATGTTGGTGTCTTTAGTAATTCAGTCAACGAAATCATCATAGAATCTGTATCAGAAGCAACAACCAATTCACCCTTAACACCCATAGATTTAGCGAAAGTCTCGATAACCTCGTAACTTCGTTTGATAACAGCTTGTCCGGTCAATGTAGTTGACCTCGCTATATCCAAATCATATAAAGCCGAAGTATTTGTTCCGACAATTCCGAAAATCGAGTTGGCTAAGACTTTCCATAAATTTCGATTCATTTCGCATCGGTCGATTGCCTCTTGTAATAATACAGTTTCTATTTGATAATCGGTATCAGGATTTTCAACTTTAAGGCGCTCTGATAACTGATCTCTCAATTCTGATTTTTTATCATCTTCCGCCTGTTTTTTGTTGAAAATAAAGGATACGAAATCAGCAACTATACCTGATTTAGTTTGACTAAACATGATACCAGCACCGCTAACCGCATAAGATTCTTTTCTACAAAGGTTCCTAAATTGTGCTCTAGTCATCTTCTTTCTATTACCGGAAAAAAATTGAACAAAGTATTTTTCTTCGGGTTCGGCTTGAACTTCTTCCCAATTTAAGACCTTCCCAATTTTAGTTTCATGGCTCATATTACAAGCCATCATATTTGTTGGATACAGGCTGGTGATATCAAAAGATATTAAATCGGTTTTGATTCCATAATCGGGTTCTTTTACGAAACCTCCTGGAAATTTTTCTTTCGGTTTTGGTAATTGGGTGTGAATTAATTTACCCTTTCCTAGAGCCATCTTGGCAACAGCACCCGTAATAATATTGCTTTTGCCAACAGCATCTTCCATAGGGCATAATCCTTCATAGGCGCACACACGAGCAAACTCCAAGAATTTTTTAGAGTTCTCTAGACCAGCTAAAAGCATAACATCTTGAATGTTATAATAGACAAATTTGCTCCAATCGTCATTCGCTAGTGTCCATAAATTACTAGATTCATGTTCTACTTTACCCATGTCTAATTCATCGGAAGCGACTGAGTTAAGATTCCAACTCTCTCGCTCTTTATTGAACGTAAAAGTTTTGTATACATTTAAGTAATCCAATAAACTGATACCTTTTATTTTATAAGTTTCGGTTTCATTACCAAACTTATCCAGATATTGGCGATAAAAAAGTTCACCAACTGGTGATAGCCTTTTCGCCGCATCAGCATCTATCAACCTTTTTATTCGGTTGATGATATAAGGAATATCAAAACTTTCTCCGTTCCAATTCGTAACAATGTCTGGATAATTTTCAGACCAAAAATCGATAAAAGCTTCTAACAAATCAACTTCATCGTCGAATTGTTGATACACAACATCCTCAGAATTTAATTCTGGAATGTATTTATTCGGCTCTATATCTTGGGTTTTTAAATATTCAGGATCAAACTTTTTCTCACCCCAAATATAAACTTTCTTCGCCAACGAATCATAAACACTAATAACGTTTATCGGTATTTTAGCTTGTGATGGTTCTGGGAATTCGTCTTTACTTGGACACTCGATATCCAGATAAAAAATTCTCATAGGATTTTCCGAAAACGTGGTGTTGTCTTTTTTCCAATAAGTTGTAAGAAGATACTGCTGTTCGGGTGGTAAATTCAAATAAACTTTACCTTCGTAGGAATCCAAGAATCTTTTCTTTTCCCACGAGTTTTCAAATTTCTTGATAGTTAGATTCCCACCATAAACAGATTGGTATTTGGTTCTATTACTCGTTTCGATGAAGAGATAAGGTTTAAACGGAACTTTTCTTTTTCGTCTTTCTCCTGATGGTGTCCAATCCCATACTGTGACGTTCTTTTCTTTTGGGGAATAGTAAATATTTCTATACATTTAGTTGATGTAATTTTTGGGAAATATTTCTTCTAATATTTCCAATATAAGGTGTAAAAAATGATGCATAATATAAATCCATATTTTCAGGACAATCGAGAAAATATGATTCATCCATCTTTTTAGCTATTTGAGAACTTTCGTTCAAATAGTCATTTTTAAGAAGAATTCTTAATTGATCGATTAAGTCGTCTCCTGTTTTAAATTTGTATTTTGCATCTTCGTAGCATTCTAAGTCTTGGAATACTCCGTTCAAGCCCATACAACCAGCCTCGATCCATTTAATGTTGCTCTTGGCTCTATTAAAGTGGTTATCTGCTAATGGCGCTATAACGGCTTGTACGTTCAATTCTGCTATTCTTTTGGGATAGTTCAATATGTTAACCCAAGGATAATGCTCAATCAAGCCTTGTCTAGCATAATGTTCTAAATCTTTTGGAACCGCTCCAAAGAATACCCATCGAAATTCTTTGACGGTTCTTTTGACCACTTGTGTTATGTGACTAAAATCGTCTTGACCGTTATTAACACCCTTTACGTCTACGTGTGTAGCACTACCAGCCCACAACACTCTAGGTCTTTTTAAGTTTTTATTGTAATTATACTCAATCTTCTTTTCATCATAAAGACCACCATACCACATTTTTGATGGATAATTTGGAACAACCGTCACTCTAGGCATATCCAACTTATCTTTATAATATTCAGCCATGTATTTCGAACATACACGTAGTTCATCACACATATTAACCGCTTCTTTGAAGCTATTAAAAATACGATCAGATTGGAATCCCTCGCGCATAGCATTAAACATAGGAATATCCCTTCCTACACAAATATCATCGATATCAAATAATAACCTTCCACCTGATATTTTACTAACTTTTCGTAGAAATTCCAAATGATCTACTTGAGAATCTAACATTTGTCTTTGAAGAACAAACGTATCGATTTTTGCTAGATATTCAACGTCCGGTTGCATCCGGTTAAACATCTGGATTGTAGCTCTTTGGTTGTAATGTAAAACAAGTCTAGGTTGTTCTAACCTCCACCAACTACAACCGCTTTGATCTGCCGCCCAAATAGCAGCAATGCCGCCTTTTTGGGAAATCTCTCTAACTCTCTTTGGATCTAACTTTACCTTCTCGGCAGAAGTTTTTAACTTGTTGTTGAATAACCTAGATAAATTGGTTGCAGTTCTCTTTTCGAATTTACGTCGCATTATTTTTATTAATACGTCGCAAAAGCGGAGAACAAGTTAAGTCATATTTTCATTTGTATGATAATTCAGGGAACAACATATCAGAAACTTTACCCCAATCAACAAAAGGCCTTTCTCCTTTTAATCCATTGATCAACGGAACACCTAAAGCAGCATCATCGATGTATAGTTTTGCATAAGCTTTTGGGCTTTTAGTCCAGCTATCTTGTTCGGGGTTTCGTTGAATACCGAATAACGGAATATTATTTTCTTCGAACCAATCAATCGCATCTTGAAGGTGTTCACCGTCTCTCATTGTCCAGAGTATTAACTTTCCACCTTCATCAACAATCTTTTTAAGAACTTGTTGCGCTCCAATAAATCTACCGACTTTTGGGTATTCGTGTGTGACGCATGTTCCATCAAAGTCTACTGCGACTATTAGATTTTTAATATCGTAATTTTGTTTCATTTGCTTAATGTAGTTTTTTTGTCTTTCTTGATTAGGTGAATATTTTTGACATTTTCGATTTCTAAATCATTCTTATGTGTGATCAAGAAAATACTAGAATCGTCCGCTTCTAGTTCTTCAGTCAAATGTTCCAATATCTTTTTTCTACCTCTCGAATCTATGGATGTGTCGAATATTTCGTCATAGACGCAGAAGTTAAAACTGATTTGATTCTGACTCTTTAGAACGTCTCTGAATGTAAAAGAAACTGCAATGTCAACTCGCTTTTGTTCTCCACCTGATAACGATTGATAGCTAACCTCTAACCCCTTATCATTCAAAATGGTAGGTGTGAATCCACCATCAAAAGTGATTGTAAATGGGTTTTCGAATTTTCGGTTGTAATATGTTAATCTCTTGTTGAAGAAATTAATAAGCTTTTCTAAGATATGTTGACGAACTCCTGTTTCGGAGGTGACTATTTTAAGTTTCTCCAATTGATCAATAACTACAGAAATTGCATCGTTTTCTTTTTTCTGAAGCTTAATCTTTTGTTCGTTATTTTTGTAATCGTTTTCGATTTCCTTTAATCCTGATTCTTCTTTTTGTTCTTCAATTGTATTTTTAAGAAAATCAATTTGTTTGTCGTTAGATCGTATTTGATCGTCTATTGCCGTTCTTTGTGAGTTTCTATTTTCTCCTGCTCTGATGTCGGCGGTAAATCTATCAACTTTGTCCCTGAGTGTTGTTTTGATCTTTATCGCCTTTTTCAAATCAGCTTTATTTTTTAAACATTTACTGTTATTCTCTTTTTCTATTTTCTTAACATCTTTTTCGGCATTTTCTAGAACCACATCATCTATGTTATCCATAGGGCGTTTACACATACCACAAACAGAATCCTTCTTTAGACTTTCCAATTGCTTTTGTTTACTCACAATTTCGTTAGTGTATGTGGTGATAGAACCCTTCAAAGTATCTATCATTTTTTGGAGTTTAACACTTTTGTCGGTTAGATCTTTGAGATTATCTTCGAGATTATCTTTATCCTCGTCACTGAATTTCTCGATAGCATCTAACTCTTTCTTTTTATCAGCATTTTCTGATTTTATTTCTTTGATTTTATTCTTAGTGCGCTCACTACGATTATCAAATTCATCCTGAAGTGTTGTTATTTGTCTTTTTAGTGTTTCTCCGTTTTCGATAAGACCGTCACAAATAATCTGTCTTTTTTCCAGCTTGTTCTTTTCCAAATTCAGATCACTTCTAACCAGTTTTTCCATGTTCTTGAATCTTGATAGATCGAAAACAACATTAACGAATTTCTCTCGTTCTACTTTTTTGAACTTAACAAAAGAACTCGCTTGATCGTTTACCTTTAAACTAAGACATTGATTGAAAACATAATAAGGAATACCGATAGTCTTTTCGATTTCTAATTGTGTTGCAGCACTAGATTGTGTTAAATCTTTACCGTTCTTTTTAAATTGAAGAGCGGAAGGATTTAACTTTCTAACTACTTGGTACTTATCCTCGTCTATATCGAATTCTACTACTGTTACACAAGAGACTCGGGCTTTTCCGTTAAATGGTATCTCGGACTTTTTCAAGCCCTTAGCTTCACCATAAAGAGCGAAATCTAATACAGAAAACAGAGAAGTCTTTCCAGTTCCGTTAGAACTATCTTCGCGATCATCTAAATTTTCACCTGTTACTGTATAGAACCCTTTTTCGAATTCTAAACTGATAGGATCAGCTAACGATAAAAATCCAGATGCTTGAATTTTTCTAAAATTAATCTTTCTCATTGAAACAAATACTGCTTATTTCTTTATATTTTTCTGGACTCTTTTTGTACCATTTTTCGGCCTGAAAGCTATCTGGAACGGTACTGTATATTTCTTCGAAAATAAACGGAGAGATCTCGAACCATTTTTTATAACGATAAACCTCATTATACATCAAAACATGAACATTTGCTTCCCTTATATATTGATCTACGGAGAAGGGTAAATCATATTCTTTGATAATTTCAACAACTCGTTTTTCGCAATCTAGTTCCACTTTTTGAATAACATCGATAGAACCTCTTTTCATTTTATCTTCACCTTCTAATGAATTCCATATATTATTAAAAGAGTCATCAGAATTCATGTATATCGGCAACCTATCTTTGTGTTGTCTAAAATGACAATATTCGTGAATAAAAGTTGGAAACCAATCTTCGATTTTTCGACCACAGGCGATAGCTGCGACTTTTGGGTATTCGCAAAATTCTCCGCCAACTCCCGGTCTTATATGCCTTTTGTTTATAAGGTGGATATCCACTCTTTGTTTCGCCATTTCATTGACTGCTGAAAAAAAGAATGAACCCAATTTATCTTCGTCTGATTTTTTCATTTAGTGTCCCTCTTTAGATCTGAATGCCAACAATGTATTAATTCTGGATAATCATCGACAAATACGGTGATACCCGCATTTGTTATTTTCTTTTTATAATCGGTATCTTCCGCCCCCCACTGCCAGTATTCGGGATATCCTCCAATTTTCTGGTGATTTTCTTTGGATATGAAACATTGCCCGTTACCAGCCCATTCTACGTATCTTTGGACTCCGTTCGGTGTCATTTCTTTGTGGAAAATTGGGAACAACACAGCGCCATCCTCAACAGCCTCTCGACCATGTTCTATTAAATCATAACCATTAAGGACACAATCAACGTCGGTAAAGAAATATGTGTCGGCATCAGTTAATTTGGCCGCTTCGTTCAATCCCAAACCTCTGTTGAAATCCCCATCTTCGTGGCCATACGCATTTGGATCTAATTCAACATAACGGTAATCTTCTCCCCAAACTTGTTTTAATAAAGATTCAACATCTGCATCCGTAGAACCCCAATCACTAACACACATAACCACATCCATACCAAGCGTTCGGTGTCTGAATGATTCTAAAAAGTTTCTAAAAAGAGTAAACGTCCCATGAATAGCTTCGTTGTTTAATTTGAAGCTAGATTCGTTTTCATATTGGGGTTTTAACACTTCTAGCATTTTATCCTGTGCCGCAAATCTTTGTCCCTCTTGTGTTGTTATATCTTCTACACTTGTATACGTAATAGAAGATCGATTTAACAACGTAACTACTATTGCGAGTTTTTTATCAGAGAACGGACGCAAGCGCATCAAAGAATCTATATTCTGTGTGGTAGCATACAAAGCCTGAATTTTATCCAGAGAATATTTGAACTTCCTCCAACCACATTTGGGATAATGGCTGATATGATATCCATGCTTTTTCTTAAAATACTCAATATTATCTTTGAGAATTTCCGACTGATCTATAGTGGATTCCGCATTCTGATTTTCTAATTTACCGTCCAAAAGTGATGGTTGAACGAACCACCAGAACGGAGGAACCAGACCATCTAAAGAAACCCTAAGATGGTAATCAATGTGTTCAAAAGCATTAAAGAATTTTTCATCAAACTTGTATTTTTTGTGAATACTCTCATGGAAATAACTAAAGGATGCTTCCAAATGGGAAGTTACCGAATAGATTTCCGAATTGACACCAGCTTTGACTTTATTAGAACGTTCGGTTGAATTGCTCCAACTCCAATGTTTAATACCAGTCATTTCCGACCATTCGATTGATTCTTCGAATACACCTTGATCTTTAATCAAAACATCGTCTTCTAATAAGAAGATGTGTCCACAATCCGATAATGTATCTAATAGATAATTTTTAGATTTGGCTACACCTACATTTCTCTTAGCTATTACAATTTCAATACCTTCTGAATTTTTCGAATCTCGTAATGAGGAATAATCGACATCCGATCTGTCGATATGAACTACGACTCTATGGAAATCCTTAGCATCTATAGTTTCTAGTAATTTTTTGAGTTGGTCTACTCTTTTATACGAGAGAATACCCAATCCCACTTTAGAATTGTTCATAGTGTATGCTATCACATCCGTATATCCATTACAACTTTTTTGCGTAATGTTGCTCTAAAAACTCCAAGCGATCCAACATTTGGTCTTCTGTTGCTTCGGGTATATTGAACGGAGAAGCCTTATATTTTGAATGAAATAATTTCACACCTTCTTTTAGGTGTTCTTCCCATTTTTCGTCTCTCCTGATTATAGAACCGTCATGTTTTTCATCAACATCCACCATATCCTCTTGGCAGTTTAACGGCGACGGAAACCACCAGTAAAACGAACCAAGTTTCTTTATTTCTTGTAATTTGTAATGATCTAAATGCTCGATAGCATTGACGTATTTTTCGTCAAATAGCCCAACATGCCTAATAATGTTTCGGTGAATATAAGTCCATGGTTGGACGCTGTTTAGATAAAAATCTAAACCCAACCCGTTATCATATTTCACGGTATTTTTTATGATCGCATTTCCATCGTGATCGAAATTTCCATCTCCGTGCGTATTATGGGCCAAAGTCCCCCATATACCAGTTGCATTTGCGGTTTCTATGTATTTCTCGGCAACATCTGGATTCTTGATAATAACATCATCTTCCATCAGAAACATATGCTCGATGTCTTGCTCTATCATGGCTTCTATGCCCATGTTTTTAGCAACACCAACAACTTTTCTACCTTTTTGGATAACTTCAAACCCTTTAGATTTATACTTCTCAGCATAAGCAGATTCTTCGTCCGAGGCATCTACTACATAGACTTTATCAAATTTATCAAAAGGAACGCTTTCTATGATTTTTTTAAAATAGTCCTCTCTATTGCAAGTAATTATAGAAAGTCCCTTAGCCATGGTTTAAATATCTATTACGGTTTCTACTGATTTTAGCTCTTTTATTAGCCGCTCTACGTTTTACGACGCGGCGACGTAATGCTTCGTTTTTACGATTAATCTTCTTTCTTCCGGTCTGGGTTATAGATAATCTATCCCAAAAACTCTTCATTTGTTGATTACTCATAATCCGACTTTTTTCAAATTCCGAAAAGTCGGCTTCTGTAACTTCTTTGTTCATATTATATATTACGTTATCATCTGGATAGAAACACTAAGATTTATCATAATATTCTTTAGCTAATATCACGATTTCTTTGGGATCTTCTATTTTCTCTTCAATAAACGAAATCATAGTTTCCTCATAGTCCACAGAAAACGCCACATCCTGATAATCTTCATCAAACTTTTCAGTCGATTGGTGAATCATATCAATCTCTCTGACTCCATTCTTTTTGGTTAAAATGGACGACAACTTTGTTAATTTTTCTTTATCAATATCTTTATCCACATCGATTTTTAGAAAACTATTACCCAATCCATTTAAAATAGACTTATCCCCTAATATTCCCGTTAAGGGTAATCTTAAATGTTTCGGTGAAATGGTGTTCTCGATCTTCTCTGTTATCTGATTTTCGTGACAATCAAACACCATTACATATGAATCTTTATTAGCCTCTCCCCAATTAACTTGTAAAGGCGTTCCCACATACATAATGTCGCCTTTTTTATACTTTCTTACTTGGTGGTGATGATAATGACCTGAGATTATATTACTAGAACACCTAAACAATTGTTCTGATTTGAATCCATGTTCTGATGTTTTATGAGCATTGTATTTGAAAGTTTTAATATCAAAATGCCCAAATATGGTATCGGCCTTTGGTATATCCTTCAATTCGGTTCCCCATGGAACCAAAGCTAATTTAGAAAAAGGAATATGATCATCAGTATCACCCATAACTGGTTCACTGCATTGAGTGTAGTAAATAAATTCAGGCTTTTCGTCAACAAGCATGATATTGTCCCATTTTTCGAATGCTTTTAGTCCATGATTGTCTGATGTGTTTTTATAAAAACAATCATGATTTCCAACCAAGATCGCTAATTCAAAATCATCGAATTTTCTAAGGAATTTTACTAGATGGGTGTAGGTTCTGAAATCCGCACCTTTCTCTTTTTTGAGTTGTATTCGACCCTCAAACAGATCACCCAAAAAGATGATAGTTTTGATACCCCTTTTTGTATACTCTGATACGATCCAGTCGCCTAGTTCGTCATACACTTGTTCCCATTTGTCGGTATTATCAACACTTGGAAAAAAGTGCAGGTCGCCTACAACCCCAATAAGTTTGTTTTCGTTTTTTACCATTCTTCTTCGTCGTCTAATTGTCTTCTAGGTTGTACCTGATAATTGTCGTTCTCAAAATTTGAATAAACTTGCTCTTTATATGCTTCGATTCCTTCTTTATGTTTTTTCTCCCTAGTTATAGTAGATTGAAAGGATCTATAAGCCATTGTAGTAACATACCCGAAGAAGTTAGACGGTTCTAGTATTTCTTGACCTTTTTCATCTAGGATGTGTTCAAACGTCACTTCTCCGTCATCATCAACGATTCGTTTTCTTTTCGGGAAGAATAATTTAAACTTACGCTCTTTGAATTTTCGGATAACCAACTCTACTGCTTCTGATGCAAGATCGTAGGAATACCCGGAAAAATTACCTTTCTCTCTGAGATTATTACAAATCTTGTAAAACATATCAGCAATTTTTGATGAAACCTCTATTTCCTGTTCTTTTGGTGTTTCTGTGTAAATTCTATTAATTTCAGTCCACATTTCCTCTTTGTTTACATAGAATTCTTCTTCTTCTGGTTTCTTTTTCTGTTTCATATTAAATTAACCCCTATAGTTTTATAGGGTATCTGTTCTTTTTTGTATATCTCCATTCGCTTTTTAAAATGACGATTGGAATGGAAAGTATCGTCAAAAAAATCATATATTATCGCAACCTCTTTATCATCGTGTTTGCGCTCAACTCGACCGATAAACTGACTGATTCTGATGAAAGATTTTCGTATTAATGGTAATACTAGAAAGTGTAGATTATTGATAGATATACCTTCGCGCATACACCCAACCTTAGCGATTACAATCGAATCATCGTCTGATTCTAAATCTTCGTAATATTTTTGACGGTCTTCTGGATTTACATCACCATCAATAACTAATATCTTCCTATCAGTTTTCCCTTCGAACGAATCTAGTAAATTTTGCTGCTGAATATCAAATTCGATAGGAATTAGTGTATTCTTTTTGCAAGCCTTTAATGTAAAATTCGTGATAAGATCGTTTCGTTCTTTTGAATTTATCAAATATTCGTTTTCGTTAGGATATGAATCTTTTTCAGTCTTTTTAAAGCGGTGTTTTAGGATCTTTATACCCACAACTTTAGAGTGAGTTTTGAATCCCTTCTGTTTTAATTCCTGTGATGGAACCTTATAAATTATCTTACCGATAGCA
>Ga0316189_10006554_pt1 | contig 11081 bp, 8 predicted proteins | sample LowCovwburrow_MG_FD_204930 | JGI IMG/M metagenome (GOLD analysis project Ga0316189, IMG submission 204930) | Coastal sediment microbial communities from Maine, United States - Lowes Cove worm burrow | ecosystem: Environmental > Aquatic > Marine > Coastal > Sediment | place: USA: Maine... | reverse complement strand
TATCTAGAAGAAAAATTTGATATTATACTTGTTGAAGGCACCGATTTCTCTCACGAAAATTCTAGTTTAGAGTTAGATATTAATATTTTAATTTCTAAAAACTTAGGATTGCCAGTTATTATAGTGTCTCAAGGTGATGGAAAAGATATAAAAGAAATTGTAGACAATGTACAGTTGGCCCACGATACTTTTAAAGATGAAGTTGATGTGTTATCGATAATGACCAACAAGGTTAATCCCGATTTCATTACCGACCTAAAAACACAATTAAAAACCCGTATTAACAACCTCACCGATATTAGTGTTATTCCTAAAATAAAAAGTTTATCGAGCCCTACTTTAAAAGAAATATTAAAAACGTTAGATGGTACTATTCTTTTTGGTAAAAACATGCTTAATAATCAAATTGATAACTTTAGCGTTGGTGCTATGCAATTGCGCAACTACTTAACCCATTTTAAGGAGAATGCCTTAGTTATTACGCCAGGAGACAGAGCAGATATTATTCTAGGTGCACTACAAGCTAACATTTCTAAAAATTACCCAAAAATATCTGGTATTATCTTAACAGGTGGATTAATTCCCGAAGCTCCTATTTTAAAATTAATAGAAGGTTTGTCTAGTGTGGTTCCAATAATTAGTGCGAAAGAAGGTACATTTTATGTTACAAACACTATTGGTAAAATAAAATCTAAAATATACGCCGATAACATCGACAAAATTACGACATCAATTGCAACGTTTGAAAAGCATGTAGATACCGATAAATTATCAAATGATTTAATCACATTTCAATCTGATATTTTTACACCAAGAATGTTTCAGTACAATTTATTACAACGTGCTTTAAAAGACAAAAAACATATTGTACTGCCCGAAGGTTATGATGAACGTGTGCTACGCGCCACTGCTAGATTAATTAATGCCCATGTGGTAGACATCACTTTAATTGGTGAAAAAGAAAAAATACAAGAACGTTTAAAAAAATTCGATATTGCTTTAAATATTGATGATATAAACATTGTCTCGCCTATTAAATCACCTCATTTTGAAGATTATGCAAACACCTTTTACGAGCTTAGAAAACATAAAAACATAAACTTAGATATAGCAAAAGATGCGATGATTGATGTCTCGTATTTTGCTACCATGATGATTTACAAAGGGCATGCCGATGGTATGGTTTCTGGTGCAATACATACCACAGCACACACTTTACGCCCTGCGCTACAATTCATAAAAACAAAACCAGGTGTTAATATTGTATCTTCTGTGTTCTTTATGTGTTTAGAAGATCGTGTGTCTATTTTTGGCGATTGTGCCATTAACCCAAATCCTAATGCAGAACAGCTAGCAGAAATTGCTATTTCATCGGCAAAAACAGCTCAGAATTTTGGAGTGGACCCTAAAGTTGCCATGTTATCGTATTCTTCTGGTGCTTCAGGAAAAGGAGAAGACGTAGATAAAGTTAGAAAAGCTACCGAAATTGCTAAAAAGCAAGCTCCAGATTTAAAAATTGAAGGCCCTATTCAATATGACGCCGCAGTAGATATGCGCATAGGAAAAAGTAAATTACCAGATTCTGATGTTGCCGGACAAGCAAGTGTTCTTATTTTTCCAGATTTAAACACAGGAAACAACACTTATAAAGCGGTGCAAAGAGAAACTGGCGCATTAGCTATTGGACCTATGTTACAAGGACTTAATAAACCTGTAAACGATTTAAGTCGTGGCTGTACTGCCGACGATATTTACAGTACCGTAATAATAACTGCCATACAAGCGCAAGACCTTTAATTTATGCAAGTATTAGTTTTAAATTCTGGAAGTTCTTCATTAAAGTTTCAACTTTTTTCTATGCCAGAACAAATCATTTTGTGCTCTGGTTTAATTGAGCGTATTGGGTTTAAAGATGCTAAATTTAAATTTAAAACCGATAAAGACACCATTGAAATTACTGAGGCTATTCCTAATCATAAAGTAGGTTTAGAACGCTTAGCCAAACAATTATTAGATAAAGATACAGGCATTATAAAATCTACCGATGCTATTAATATTGTAGGACATCGCGTGGTTCATGGCGGGAAACATTTTAGTAACACGACCGAAATTACCGAAACCGTAAAAGAAAAAATAAAAGCATTATCGTCGTTAGCGCCTTTACACAATCCGCCGAATTTAGAAGGTATAGGGGTTGCTGAAACTATTTTTCCTAAGGCAAAACAAGTGGCTGTTTTCGACACGGCGTTTCATCAAACTATACCTAATTATGCGTACAAATATGCTATTCCAAGTGATTTCTCAGAAAAACATAACATTCGTGTTTATGGGTTTCATGGTACAAGTCATAAATATGTTTCAGAAAAAGCTATCGCATATTTAGGAAAGAAGAACTCAAAAATTATAACCATTCATTTAGGTAATGGCTGTAGTATGACAGCTATAAAAGACGGAAAAAGCATCGATCATTCCTTGGGGTTTTCGCCCGTTAGCGGATTAATTATGGGCACGCGTTCTGGAGATATCGATCCTTCAATTATTTTTTATTTAGCTGAAAAATACGATTATAGTTTAACCGAAATTAATACACTCTTACAAAAGAAGAGTGGCATGTTAGGTTTAACAGGTTATAGTGATTTGAGAGATATTGAAGCTCAAGCGAAAAAAGGCAATAAAAATTGCCAATTAGCATTAGAAATGAATGTGTACCGCATAAAAAAATACATTGGAAGTTACACCGCCGTTTTAAACGGATTGGATGCCATTGTATTTACAGCAGGTATTGGAGAAAACTCTCAATTTATAAGACAGCACGTTTGCGAAAACTTAGATTTTCTAGGTATTGAATTAGATGTTGAAAAGAACAATCTTATCTCTAAACGTTTGAAAGCCATACACACCGAAACATCAAAAGTTAAAATATTGGTGATTCCTACTAACGAAGAATTAGAAATTGCCAAACAAGCTGTAGCGTTGCTCAAAAAATAAAATTATTCTGGAACAATTTTATACGTTCTGTGGCAGGTAACACAAAGATTAAGTAAGGTGTTTAATTCTTTGTGAGCATAATCAAAATTATTATTAGCGCGAATACTATCGGCAATGGCATCAAATTTAGCATGCGTAGCTAATCCTAGTTTTTTAAATCCAATAGGCAAACTCTTCATCATACCTTTTGGTGTTTCTTCAACAACCTTTGCTCCAGATTGTCTTGCGCCATTAAAAACCAAATCTGCGTCTTTATTAAGTATCCCTTCATTCATTTGTTGAATACTTTCTAAAAAAGTACGCATTTCGGCAAGTGCAAAGTCTGTATTACTTTCAGAAAGTTTAATAGCAACCCTATCGTCTTCTGTTTCTATAACAGTTCCTCTAAAAACAAAAAAATAAATTAAAAACAGAGTGCTTAAAAAGAAAACAATAGCTAAAACGGTAGGTAACTTTTTCATGATCTAGAATTATTTACTCGATAATCGAGGTTTAAATGCCTCGTGAGCTTGTCCGAGGTTGTTTTACTACAAATATAAACCAACTTATTGTTTATAAATGTAACAATAGTATCATAGCTAATAATACTTAATTCTCAAAAATTAATCGCCCTTTATAAACTTCTTCAACGGTAACAATTGGTGGTTTGCTTACTGCAATAACATTACCAGTACCAGAAATTTTACCTTTAATGGATTGCTGGGGGTTTACAATCATATCGTTAGAACTTCTATTCCATAACTGAATATTTTGAGCCACTAAATCTCGACCTTCAAAACGCGAAGTTCCTGCAGCAAACGCAATATTTAAACTATTTGTTTGCCCTGAAATAAAACAATTTGATAAATTATTGAACACTAAACTGAAATTATTGTTATTAATTTGTAACCTAAAATTTCCGTTGGTAAAGGTATCTGGCACATTAAAATCTTCAGAGAAAATAGTTAGACTTGGGTAGGTTAAAATACCTTCCGATTTTACATCATATTGTGTAGAACTTCGTATTTGGGTGATGTTTGGAGACGTTACATAAACTTTCGTTATACCATAATCGCGAACATAATTACACGCATTATTATTGGTAAGGGTTAGCTTTCCATCAACAACATTGGCGGTAACATCATTCAATAAGTTTTCACCTGTTTCAATAATTACTTTTTGATTTGTACCTTCATTTATTATTAATTCAATATCGCGATTAACAAATATTTTATCAAATACATCAACAGTAATTTCTTGTTGAATAATACTTCCCGTCTTTTGAAAACAGTCGCTAGCATCTTCACTATCGCAAGCGATAATTAAAAAAAGAACGACTAAATATTTTATTATTCTCATTTAAATTTACTTATTCTCAACTGTATTTCCATTTTCATCCAAAGGTAGGAATGGATTAAACGCAATTTCCCATAAATTCTCATCAGGATCTGACATATAACTACTATAGCCACCCCAAGAAGTTCTTTCTGGTTTTTTAATGATTTTTACGCCTTCAGCTTCTAACTTTTCAATCAACTCATCAACGTCTTCTTTAGTTCTTGTATTAAATGCCAAAGTGAATGCTTTAAATCCATTTCCTTTAGAACTAACCCCAGCATCTTCAGCTAATTTTTCCTTTGGGTAAAGCGACAAAAGAATACCATTTAATTGAAAAAAAACTATAAATTCATTGCTTGATTTCATTTTTTTCCAACCAAACTTTTCTTCATAAAACTGAGAAGACACTTTTAAATCATTTACTCCAAGAGTTACCATTGTTAGTCTTTGTTCCATAATATTTACAGTCTAACGCCTATTCCAAACTCAACCGCTTCCGCTTTGGCGCCATGCGATTTTAATGTTAACGTACCAAACCATTTATCACTAAAATAACGTTTCAATCCAACTCTAAAATAAGTTCTCCCTTCAAAATCAAAAGGATAATACACATAATATCCTAATTGTGTTATTAATGATGTTTTATTAATAAATAACTCATGACCAGCAAAAACCCCAACACGTTTATAATCTTCATCTCCACTAACATTGTCTTCAGGAAAAGCTACACTTTTATAATAAATTAATTCTTTTAAAAACTTTGAAAAAAACACATCTGCTCCTAATTGAAATGCACTTTTTCTATTAATCCGTTTATCGGCGTATGCAGAAATAATATAAAACGGAAATTGACCGCTACCAACGACATCACTTTCATTAATACCTGCTCTAAATGCTATATTATATTTTATAGGTTGGCTGAATTTTCTATCGTTTTCATCTAAGGTTTTTTGAAATTCGAGTTCTTCGTCATCTAAATTATAAGTAATACCTAAATTGAAAACTATAGAATTTATACTGGCATTTGGTGCTTTTACATTGGCATTAGAATAATGTAACAAAGAAAAACCTGCTTGCAGACCAAACCTATTAACTATACGCTCCTTTTTATAATTAAGCATAACGAAAGTGCTGCTCATTAGGTGCGAGCCAAAAGCAATGTTTCTAAAATTATTGACTTTATCGTAAGGTTTTTCGGTATATGCTAAACCTTGACCAATACGAAACATGAGGTGTCGCTTAAAAAAATAGAAATTATAATGTGCATATAACGATGACACACGCCCTAAAACTTTATTTTTTAAATTTTGATACGCAAAAGACACACCATAATCTGGGTAATTAAAACGTTGTTCCCAATCGTTAAAACCATAGGTTTTTTGGTTCCAACTTAAAATATAGCCTTCGGGGTGTCCTTTCATTAAATGAAGAATATCGTTATTATGAAGTGCAATATTCCCTTTAAAGTAGTTAATATCAACATAAGAAGTATGTTCCTTTTCTTGAGAAAACGACAGACAAAAAAGTAGGCAAAAAGCACAGAAAAAAAACAGTCTCATTAATAGGTTTGCTTATTCAACAAATGTAATGGAATTATTAAAACATTTCGGAGGCAATCGCTTGTATATTGTCACTTTTACCCATCGAGTAATAATGTAGTACAGGCACACCAAACTCTTTTAGTTCTTTAGATTGCTTAATAGCCCATTCAATGCCTACTTGCCTTACCGATTTATTGTCTTTACATTTTTCTACTTCATTAATTAATTCCTCAGGAACATCAATTTTAAAAACTTGTGGTAACAACTGTAAATGACGTTTTACAGCAATAGGCTTTATCCCCGGAATAATAGGCACATTAATTCCAGCTTGTTTAGCAAGTTCGACAAACTCAAAATACTTTTGATTATCAAAAAACATTTGCGTTACGACATAATCTGCCCCAGCATCAACCTTCTCTTTTAAGCGTTTTAAGTCTGTATTTATTGATGGCGCCTCTAAATGTTTTTCTGGGTAACCTGCAACACCAATGCAAAAATTGGTTTTATAATCAGCCTCTATAACATCATGCAAATACTTCCCGTTGTTTAAATCGGTCATTTGTTTCACCAAATCGCAAGCAAAATTATTCCCCCCTTTTACGGGTGCAAAATATTGTTCACCTTTCATAGCATCACCTCGAAGTGCCATCACATTATCAATACCTAAATAATGACAATCGACTAAAACATATTCTGTTTCCTCTTTTGTAAAGCCACCACACAACACATGCGGAATAGTATCTACATTATATTTATGCTTAATCGCTGCACAAATACCAACAGTTCCAGGTCGCATACGTGTTATTTTGCGGTCTAAAAGTCCGTCGCCTTTATCAATATAAACATATTCTTCTCGTGAGGTTGTTACATCAATAAATGGTGGTTTAAATTCCATTAAAGGGTCAATATTATTGTATAATTCCTCAATACTATTTCCCTTTTTTGGTGGTATAATTTCAAACGAAAACAAGGTTTTCCCGTTGGCTTTTTTAATGTGATCTGTTACTTTCATTCCCCTAAACCCCCAAAGGGGGCTTTTAATTAGTTAATATTTTATTTATTATTTGGGCGTTACCGCAAGGGTTGCGCTTTTATTCATGCGTTTCTATTTTATGTTTTTGAATTCATGAACATAAATGTTTCACTATATCTTTTTTTGCCATATATGGTAGCAAAAAAAAGGATGCCGTTGCAATCGCTAACGCACCACTGTTATGTGATACTGAAACAAGTTCAGTATGACGTTACTCCTCAGCTAAAGTAGGATGCAACCACTTTCTTGCTTTTTCTTTTGTTATTCCTTTTCTTGTTGCATAATCGGTTACTTGGTCGTCGGTAATTTTTCCTAAACCAAAATACTTAGCTTCAGAATTTCCAAAATAATATCCTGAGACTGCTGCTGCAGGCCACATCGCTAAACTCTCTGTTAAGGTTACACCAATTAACTTTTCAACATCTAACAACTCCCAAATCGTTTCTTTCTCTAAATGATCTGGGCATGCTGGGTACCCAGGTGCAGGTCTGATGCCTTTATAACTTTCTTTAATTAAATCGTTATTAGATAAATCTTCATTTTCGGCATAACCCCAATGTTTAGTTCTTATTTGTTTGTGTAAATATTCAGCGAAAGCTTCTGCAAAACGATCTGCAATAGCTTGTGCCATAATCGCATTATAATCATCTTCTTTTGCTTTGTAATTGTCTGCCAATTCTTGCGCTCCAAAAATTCCCACACAAAAGGCTCCCATATAATCTATTTTACCAGAATCTTTTGGAGCAACAAAATCTGCCAAAGCATGATTTGGAATTCCTTCTCGTTTTCTTAATTGCTGTCGCAACGTTCTGAAAACAGCAATTTCCTTACCTTTTTTCTGAACAGAAATATCATCGTCATTTATAGAATTGGCTTCAAATAAACCAAAAACAGCTTTAGGCTTCAATAATTGTTTGGCAATGATTTCTTGAATCATGTCTTGAGCTTCATTATACATTATTGTTGCTTGCTCACCAACCACTTTATCTGTTAAAATATCTGGAAACTTACCGTGTAAATCCCAACTTCTAAAAAACGGACTCCAATCTATAAATGGCAATAACGCTTTTAAACTTAATTGTTTTAGTATCTGAACACCTAATTCCTTAGGTTTAACTATTTCAGTTGTTTCCCAATCAATTTTAAATTTTCTGTTTCTAGCTTCACTAATTGAAATATATGATTTCTCTTTACCACGTTTTAAAAACTTGGTTCGAAATTCATCATAATCTTTCTTCATTTTCGCTACATACTCATGAGAGGTCTTTTTATTCAATAAATCGCCCACTACGGTAACCGCTCTCGATGCATCATTTACATGAACAACCGCATTTTTATATTGCGTATCAATCTTAACCGCTGTATGCGCTTTTGATGTTGTGGCGCCGCCAATTAGTAATGGTAACTCAAAATTCTGGCGTTGCATTTCTTTTGCCAAATACACCATTTCATCAAGCGATGGTGTTATTAAACCGGACAAACCAATAGCATCTACACGTTCTTTAATGGCTGTTTCTATGATTTTTTCTGGCGGTACCATAACGCCTAAATCAACTATTTCGTAGTTATTACACGCCAAAACCACACTTACAATATTTTTACCTATATCATGAACATCGCCCTTTACGGTTGCCATTAATATTTTACCAACAGGCTCTTGTTTGTCGCCTTTTTCAGCTTCAATAAACGGGTTTAAATAACCTACTGCCTTTTTCATAACACGAGCAGATTTTACTACTTGTGGTAAAAACATTTTACCTGCTCCAAATAAATCCCCAACCACATTCATTCCAATCATCAGATTCCCTTCAATAACTTCAATGGGCTTATCTGCTTCTTGTCTGGCTTGTTCAATATCTTCAATAATAAAGGCATCAATACCTTTTACTAAAGCATGCGTAATTCTATCTTGTAGTGGATTTTCCCGCCATGATAAATCCAATCCTTTTTCTACTTTTGAACCCTTTACGGTTTCTGCAAAATCTAATAGTCGCTCTGTAGCATCGTCTCTCCTGTCTAAAATAACATCTTCAACATGTTCTAATAAATCTTTCGAGATGTCATCATAAACCTCTAAAAGTGCTGGATTAACAATTCCCATATTCATACCCGCTTGAATGGCATGATATAAAAACACCGAGTGCATCGCTTCGCGAACACCGTCATTTCCTCTGAATGAAAACGACACATTACTAACACCTCCACTAACGCTTACATTTTCTAAATTCTCACGAACCCAACGTGTCGCCTCAATAAAATCGATAGCATTTCTTCGATGTTCATCCATTCCTGTTGCTACTGGAAATATGTTTAAATCGAAAATAATATCTTCTGAAGGGAAACCAACTTTATTCACTAAAACATCATAGGAGCGTTTAGCTATTTCTATACGTCTGTCGTAATTATCGGCTTGCCCTACCTCATCGAAAGCCATAACAATAACCGCGGCACCATACCGTTTTATTTGTTTAGCTTCCCAGATAAATTTCTCTTCGCCTTCTTTAAGTGAAATAGAGTTCACTACACATTTCCCTTGAACGACTTGAAGTCCTGCATTGATAATTTCCCATTTAGAACTATCAATCATAATTGGCACACGACAAATATCTGGTTCGGCAGCTATTAAATTTAAAAAACGAATCATCGCTTCTTTTCCATCAATCAGCCCGTCATCAAAATTAATATCAATAATTTGCGCACCGCCATCTACTTGATGTCTTGCTATATCTATAGCTTCATCGAACTTCTCTTCTTTTATTAATCGTAAAAATTTACGAGAACCAGCCACATTGGTACGTTCACCAACATTTATAAAATTGCTGTTTTCGTTTAAAACCAAAGGTTCTAAACCAGACAGCTTCATGTATTTTGTTTGCTTCACATTCATTGAACTAACTTAATGTGATACTGAAACAAGTTCAGCATGACGACGTGGTTTATATTTAGCTGCAATATCAGCTATAACTCTTATGTGTTCTGGTGATGTGCCGCAACAACCTCCAATAATATTTATTAAATCTTTTTTTAGATATTCTTTAATTTGCTCGCCCATTTCCTCTGGAGTTTCATCATATTCTCCAAAAGCGTTTGGTAAACCTGCATTAGGATGTGCCGAAATAGCAAAATCTGTTTTATTAGCAATAGCTTCTAAATGTGGCTGTAATAAATTAGCGCCTAAAGCGCAATTAAATCCAATAGAAAATAGCGGAATATGCGATACAGAAATCAAAAAAGCCTCAGCGGTTTGACCAGACAAGGTTCTTCCAGAAGCATCAGTAATTGTTCCGCTTAACATAATTGGGATGTCAATACTTCTTTCTTCTTTAACTTCTTCAATAGCAAATAACGCTGCTTTTGCATTCAAGGTATCAAACACGGTTTCAACTAATAATAAATCTACCCCTCCATCAATCAAAGCTTCTACTTGTTGTTTGTATGCTATTCGTAATTCATCAAAAGTAACCGCTCTATATCCAGGATCATTTACATCAGGAGACATGCTAGCCGTTCTATTTGTAGGCCCGATTGAACCAGCAACAAAACGTGGTTTATGAGGTTCTTTAGCCGTAAATTTATCAGCTACTTCTTTCGCTATTTTAGCCGATTGGTAGTTCAACTCATAAACCAAATCTTCCATTTGGTAATCTGCCATGGCAATGGTAGTGCCTGAAAATGTATTGGTTTCAACGATATCTGCACCTGCTTCAAAATACTTTCCGTGTATGGTTTTTATGGCTTCTGGCTGGGTAATAGACAGCAAGTCATTATTCCCCTGTAGTGGTGTTGGATAATCTTTAAAGCGCTCGCCTCTAAAATCGTCTTCAGTGAATTTATAAGCCTGTAGCATGGTACCCATAGCACCATCTAAAACTAAAATTCGCTCCTTTAAAGCTGTATGAATATTTGACATTTTCTTTTATATTTCCAGACCTGTCAGGTTTTACTCGTGCTGAGCTTGCCGAAGTAAAAAACTGATAGGTCTATTAATTTAAATATCATCAAGAAAAGTAAAAGAAATACTCTTCGTTATCTGTCTGATTGATTCCTGAAATAAATTCAGGACAAGCAGTAGAATGTAGCACCTTCTTTACAAGATAAAGGGTTGCCAAGGCTTCAATGGGTCTAATCCCTCTACCTTTCTTGATAACACTAGTACGTTAATGAACTCGCGTACAAAAGTACTAACTATATTCCTTTATTTA
>Ga0316189_10006553_pt1 | contig 11081 bp, 7 predicted proteins | sample LowCovwburrow_MG_FD_204930 | JGI IMG/M metagenome (GOLD analysis project Ga0316189, IMG submission 204930) | Coastal sediment microbial communities from Maine, United States - Lowes Cove worm burrow | ecosystem: Environmental > Aquatic > Marine > Coastal > Sediment | place: USA: Maine... | reverse complement strand
GCTCTGTCTACGAATTTCGCGGTCGCGGCCAGGTCGACGCGGACATCGTCGTGCAGGCGCCGGAGCTGCGCGGTCGAGGGATCCGCAACGACAACCAGGTCATCGCCCGGATCGCCCCGGTCCCCCATGATCACGGCGATCCGATCGACAGTCTGACGGTGCTCTTTGACACCAGCGCTTCGCAGGCGCTCGGCTTCGAGGCCCAGGTCGATAGTCTCCAGGCGTTGCTCGCCGAGCTTCAGGCGTGGGCCCACGAGGACATCCCGCTCCGCGTCGTCTGCTTTGATCAAGGCGCAGAAACTGTCTTTGAGGGCAGAGTCTCGGACTTCGGCGAGCGTCATCTCGGAGCGATCCGCCGCCGCGGCGCCCTCGGTGCCTCCGATCTGGTCGGCGCCCTCCGCTTCGCCGGATCGCAGCCGTCGCGGACCTACAAGCGCCTGTTGATCTTCACCGACGGTGTCGTCACAGCTGGCGCCGGGCACGAGGAGGGTCTTCGCTCCGAGGTCGCGCGTTTGGCTGAGGTCGGGGTTGAGCGGGTCGACGCCATCGACCTCGGTTCCGGCGGGCGTGAGCCGGTCCTGGCCGCGATCAGCCGCTCCGGGATCGACCGCGACGGGCTCATCCTGCGGGCGGATGTCGCCCCTGAGGTCGCCCTGCGCAAGCTTCGCAACCAAGTGGTCTCCGGGGTTCGCCTCTCGGTCCCCGGGAGCAGGTGGGTCTTCCCGGAGGTCATCGACGGGATCCAGGCGGACGACACGGTGCTGGTCTACGCGGACCTGGCCGATGATGCGCCCTTCGAGGTGGTGCTCGACGGTCCGTTGCCCGGTCGGCCGACGATCTCGACGGTGAAGAGCTCCGCGGCGCCGCTTCTAGAGAGCGCCTGGCGAGCGGCCCACGTGCGCTGGATGGAGGAGCAGCTCCGGAGCTGCGCCCCGGAGCTGTGCGGGAGCTGGCATAAACGGGTCACCGAGACCTCGATCCGGTACCGGATCGTCAACGACGCGACCGCCCTGGTGATGCTCGGCCAGGGCGACGAGGCCCGCTTTGGGCTCGACCCCCAGGCGCCGGCAGGGCTCCTCTCGTTTGGTCGCTCAGGTGTGCTCCAGCGGCCGCGAGCGGCCCTTCCTGAGGCTCCTACGACGCCGCCGAGAAAGCGGGCGCGGGCCCACGCTTTGATCCCGGAGCCCGTGCTCCCGGAGATCCGACGGGCCGTCACGAGCTCTGCGGCTGCCAAGACCAGCGGTCGGCCGACAGCTCCGCCCGGCGCCGATCGAGCGCCGACTGGCCGTCCAGACATCGGCCCGAAGCCGCGGATCAGCGCTGCGGCCCTCGCCGATCGTCGCTGGGAGGGCGCGCCGGAGGAGGTCAAGGACAAGCCTCAGCTCGGGCCTCAGCGTCGGCCGAAGGACGCCTACGACGGGCTCCTCCTGGCGGTCATGGACAGCCTTCGCCTTGGCGATCGACCGAGCGCCAAGAGCTTGGCTGAGCGTTGGCGGGCGGACGAGCCGGCGAACGTCCTCGCGCTTATCGCCTTGGGTGAGGCGCTCGAGGCCAACGGCCACAAGGAGGAGGCCGCGCGGGCCTACGGATCGATCATCGATCTCTATCCGATGCGCCCTGAGATGCGTCGCCTCGCGGGAGCTCGGCTCGAGCGTCTCGGCACCTCGACTCGCTGGCTCGTCGTCGACAGCTACGGTCGGGCGCTCCGGCGACAGTCGGATGATCCGTCGAGCCATCGCCTCCTCGGCTACGCGCTCCTCCGCAGCGGCTACTACCGCGAGGCGCTTGAGACCCTGGTGTCCGGCTTCGCCTGGGCGAGCGCGGACGAACGCTCCCAGACCATGGCGCGGGTGCTCTACGATGACATCGGTCTCGTCGGCGCGGCCTGGATCGCCGCACGCCCGGCGGACGAGGACTTTGTTCGCCGCTATCTCGAGGTCCAGGAGGTCGCCCTCGCGAGCGAGCCGTCGCTGCGCTTTGTCCTGACCTGGGACACGCCGATCAGCGACGTTGACCTTCACGTCCGCGACGGCGATGGCCGCCACGCGTTCTACAAGAACCGCAACCTCCAGTCCGGCGGTCTGCTCTACGGCGATGTCGCGGCGGGGCGCGGGATCGAGGCCTTCGTCATCGACGGAGAGGCGCAGGGATTCCCCTACAATCTCCAGGTCGACTACTTCACGCTGGATCCGCTGCTCGGCTACGGTATGGGCAAGGTCGAGATCATCGAGCACGACGGCAAGGGAGGCCTGACCTTCGATCAGCGCCCCTTCGTCGTCTCACGCGACGGGGCGAACGTGGACCTCGGGCACCTCGCCTCGCTGCCGACGAGCGGGGCGTCCTGAGCCTGCGGCCAGGAGGTCGCGCCGAGGCTGTCATGGCGTCGTTGACAGGCCCGGCATCGCCGTAGGTGGACATGGTCTGCGCCTCAGGCCTCCCGGGGAGGGGCCGAGGAAGGGCTGAAAATGCCTCCAGGTCCCGCTAGTCGACGAAGGGAGAGCGGATCATCGGCCGTTTGGGTCGATTATCACCGAGCTCAGCGTAGCTCCGACGGAGGTAGTTCGCTTCGAGGGCCCGAGGGTGGACGGACGGCTGTTCTAGGACGGCCGTCAGGGCCGCTCGCCAGAGGCCGAGAGAGCTGACTCCGGGGAGGGGGAGGGCGTCGCTTCGGAGCTGCTCGCGGTAGGGGATCACGCCGGGGCCGATCACTCGCGGCTGGCGCTCATGCTCCTTCAGCACCTGCTCTAGGGGACAGCATTGGTCCGCGGCCCGGGCCTTGAGGAGCGTGACCCCGTCGTCGCTGTCCTCGAGGTCGTAGAGGCCGGCGTAGACCTCGCTCCGACGGGCGTCGAGGAGCGCCAGGACGGTCTCTCCAGGCTCTCCTGCGCCGGCGAGCGCGGCCAAGGTCGAGAGCGGGTAGCAGGCGCAGCCGAGACCGAAGGCGAGGCCCTGGGTGCTGGCGATCGCGACGCGGGTGCCGGTGAAGGTCCCGGGTCCGCAGCCACAGGCGATCCCGGCGAGGTCGCTCAGGCTGATCCCTGCGTCCGCGACCATCGTGTGGATCCTGTCGACGAGCCAATGCGAGGCCTGGTTCGCCCCGTCAGCGGCTTCAAACGAGGTGATGAGCTCTGCCCTGCGCTTGTCCTTGTCGACCCGCCCGAGGGCGAGCGCGGTCCGAGGGGTGGACGCGTCGAGGGCGAGGACCCACGCGGGAGCGGGGCTAGGGGGTGAGCCAGAAGCGGATGACGTCATTACGGAGGGCGATCAGCAGGAGGGCGAGGATGATGATGAGGCCGATGGCGCTGGTGATCTCGCGGGCGCGCTGGCTCAGGGGTCGTCTTCGCACCGCCTCAAGGGTGAAGAACATCAGGTGGCCGCCGTCGAGGATCGGGATAGGCATGAGGTTGACGAAGCCGAGGTTCATGCTGATGAGGGCCATCAAGAGCAGGAACTCGCCCGGGCCCCGCTCGGCCGCGGTGCCGGCGACGTTGAAGATGCCGACGACGGACGAGAGCTCATCGACGCCGCGCTGGAGGGTGACGAGCTGGCGGAGGCTCGTCCACATCATCCGCAGCAGGGACAAGGTCTCGTCGAAGGAGGCCCTGGCGGCGTAGGTGAAGCGGCCGCGGATCGGCTCCGCTGCCGGCAATGCGCGGCTCTGATAGGGATTTGCGCCGAACCACAGGTAGCTGTGCTCCTGGCGGTAGACGTCGCGCCAGGCCCGTGTCTCTTGGGTCAGCTCAACCGTGCGAGGCTCCTCGCCGAGGGAGCGCACCTCGAGCTCGATCGGCGACTCTCCGTGGCGATCGAGGAGGGTCGCGAGGGTCTCCCAGCGCGAGATGGAGCGGCCGTCGACGGTGAGGATTTGATCGCCGGGGCGGAGACCTCCCCGCGCGGCGGGCGAGTCCGGATCGACGGATCGGATGAAGGTGTTGGCCGGCAGGATTCCGGTGGAGAATTTGGTCTCTGCCCGCGGGAGAAGCTTGGCGTGGGCCGACTCGAACCACAGGAAGGTGCCGATGTCAGCGCGGGCCGGCTTGGCGCGGAGGTAGGTCAGGCGCAGCGACGTGTCGCGGGTCTTCGCCAGCTCCTTCTCGAGCTGCTCGACGGTGTGGATCGGCTCGCCGTTGATCGAGGTGATGATGTCGCCGGTCCGCAGACCCTCGGCGAAGGCGGGGGAGGTCGGGTCGGCGAGCCCTATCTGCGGGGCGTAGACCCAGGGATAGACGCCGAGGAGCCCGATCGGCTGAGACTCGCCGAGGACGTCCTTGATCACCGTCCTTCGCGGGGTCACGAAGCGATCGAAGCGGATCCCGTCGCGCTCGATCTGGAGCCTGAGCTCGCGCTCGGGGGCGACCCGAACGTGGCTCTGCATGTCGTGCCACGAGTGGACGTCGTCCCCGTCGATCTCGATCACACGGTCGCCGGCCTGGATCTCCGCGGCGGCTGCGGCCGAGTCGTCGAGGACGGTGCCGATCACCGGCGGGCCGACGACCGTGTGGCTGAGAAAGAAGGCGAAGTAGAGGAGGAGCGGCAGGACGAGGTTCACCGCTGGACCGGCGACCAAGACGAAGTAGCGGGCCCACAGGGGCTTGTTGCGCAGCGCACGGTGGGCCTCCTGCGGCGGTATCTCCTCGTCCGTGCCGTGCCCTAGGAGGCGGACGTAGCCGCCGAGGGGGATCGGCGCGAGGCAGTACTCCGTCTCGCCGATCCGGATCCGTGCGAGGGGCTTGCCGAAGCCGAGGGAGAAGCGGAGGACCTTGACGTTGACGAGCTTGGCCGCGAGGAGGTGGCCGAGCTCGTGAAAGAAGATCAGCGGGCCGATGAGGAGGATGAAGGCGAGGAGTTGCACTACGCGTCGCCTCCTGCGAGGCGCTCGGTGCTTGCATCCGCGGTTTGCAGCGACATCCTGAGCGATGGATACTCGACCTCGGCTCCCGGAGCCAACCTCAGGATCTCCGCGCGCGTTCCAGCGGTGGTCGAGAACGGTCCGTGAACTAGGTCCGGAAAGCCGATAAATGTGGGCGATATCACCGAAAATTGCCGCCAACGTGCGGATTCGCGCATGTCGACCGGAGACGCTGAATCACCCGAACGTTGCGGCCGTCTGAGGCCCCACACTACCCTCCACCCCCGAGGAAACCATGCGACGTACCCCAATCATTCTTCTCGCCACGGTCGCGCTCGCGTTCGGCTGCGCCAATTCCAACAACCAATCCGAGGCGGAGAACCCCGACGCCGTGGCATCCGATTCTGGGGCTGCAGGCGAGGAGGGGGCCGAGGGCTCTGAGGACTCCGATATTCGCAAGGGCAAGGATCAGACCGGCGCTCGCGGTCTCGGGATCCCGAACAAGGCTGTCAAGAAGATCGCCGCCGAGAAGCCCCCGCGTCCGGAGGAGACCGATCCTGGCACCGAGGAGGCGACGCCGCATGGTCTCCTCGCCGCGTACTACGCGGTCGATGCGACGACCGACGCGCTGCCCGACTTCTCGGCCTTCGAGAAGGCCGACGCCGTCGCGATCGTCGACTCTCTCGACTTCAGGGGCGCGTTCCCCGGCCTCCCCGACGAGATCACCAAGAGCTTCGCGGCTCAGTTCATGGGCTCGCTCAACGTCACCACCGGCGCCGAGTACAACCTCTGCTTGACCAGCAGCGACGGCTCGATGCTCGCCCTCGACGGAAACCTCATCGTCGACAACGAGGGCGTTCACGACTCCCAGCAGAAGTGCGAGCTTGTCTACATGGATCCCGGCGAGTACCAGCTCAACGTCATCTACTTCAACGTCAGCGATCCGATCCTGAGCGTGACCTGGGACATCGGCGGGGCCGGTGAGCAGGTCATCCCGAACGAGGCGCTCTTCAAGCCCGAGGGCGCGGACGACCTGGTGAAGTAGGAGCAGCATTCGCTGCGATGAGGTCGTTCGGCGAAGGCCGGGACCTATGGACGAGGCGGCTCGGGCGAACGCCCCAGCCGCCTCTTCATTTGGTTGTCGTGGTCGCGATGAGGCTCGACGTGCGCAGGCCCGGAGGCCGGCCAGATCGTCACTTCCCTGTCGCTGAGGCCCAGCCTGGACGAGCGCCGCTCGGAGCTGGGTGAGCGCGTCCTGTCGGACCGGAGGCCGACCTGCCCGATGCCCTCGCCGTCTGCCGCGTGAGCTTCGTCGGGGCAGGCTCCACGGCGAGGTTGAGCGGACTCCCGGGCTCACATCGTGGGCGGCTATTTCGACTCCGGCCCGGCGCAGGCGATCTGTCCCCGAGCGCTGACCTCGGCGCTGCGGATGAACACGTGGTCATGACCTGCACCAAAGATCTGGCCGTCTTCGGCGATATCGATCGCGTCGACGTCGTCGAAGTCGATCGTAAAGCCGACGATCCGCGCCGCGTACCAGTAGCCGTCGAAGGCCTGGCCAAGGCCGACCTGGTTGGTGAGCTGGAGCAGGTGGGAGTTGGTGTACTTGGGGAGGCGGGCGATGATCCCCGAGACCGACGCCAGGAAGTCGTGGCGGATCAGTCGATCGGTGAGCAGATCGTTGACCGAGACCTCTGGATCGTCGACGCCGGTGTCTTCGACGCCAGCGATGATGTAGTAGCCCGCGTCGTCGCGGGCGATCTCTCCGGGATCGATCCGCAAGGGCGTGATCGTGTGACCCCAGAGGAGATCGAAGTACTCGCGCTTGAGCGCCCTCGGAAGCCCTGAGTTCAGGGCAAAGTCGACCTGGAGGGTCGCGACACCGGTGGTCAGGGTGCTGATCCCCTCAAAGGCCCGTTCGAACTCGAAGAGGATCAGCGCTGGCGAAGCTCCGTCGGCGTCGGCGATGTCGAGGAGATGGAGCCGCGGATAGGACGAGGGGATGCAGCCCTGGTCAACACAGTCGCTGCCAAAGGTGAGCTCCCAGAGCATGTCGACGTCGAGCTCGGCGGTGAGGCTTGCGAGCATGAAGCCGACCGTCCCGTCCGTCGCTGAGTCGGGCGCCGCGAGGAGCACAGGCTCACGACCGATGAAGAGGAGGCGACGCTCCCAGGTGCCGCCCAGCCCGGGAAAGCTGGTGCCGTAGTCGTGGGTCGCGATCACCCCGTCGTCGCTGACCCGCCAGATCCTGATCTCGCTCGAGGTCGTGTGGGAGACCCAGATCTCGCCGATATCGGGCCCTGGGAGGAGGCGTACGTTGGACACCTCGCTCGTGTTGAGGCCGAGCGAGTAGGGGGGCTCATCGGCGTCGACGGGGAGGCGCTGGAGGGCGAGCGTGGAGGGCCCATGGGTGACGAGGGCCCAGCCTGCGCCGCTCGGATCGGCGGTCGCGAAGGCGTGGACCTCGGTCCCGGGGAGGAGGCCGTCGGGATCGCGGAGGGCCAGATCGAGCGCATAGCAGACCCCGCCGAAGTCGATCGCGACGTCCGGCTGGCTCGCGCCGACGCAGGCGCTGAGGGTGAGCGCCGTGATCGCTGTCCAGCTTCTCATCGTCCGGTTTGGCCGTCGCCCAGCACCTCGTGGATCGTCGCGATGGTTCTCTGGCGGAGGAGATCGAGCTCGGCGTCAGTGATCGACAGCGGCGGCATCCAGTAGATGGTGTCATGGAGGGGGCGGAGGAGCACCCCGTGGCGGAGGGCGGCGGAGCGGAGCGCGAGGCCGAGCCTTGGCGCTGCCGGATGTCCCTCGGCGACCTCCACCTCGAAGGCGATGATCATGCCCTGCTGACGCCAATGGACGATCGCGGGGCACTCGGCGACGACGCCCTCTGCGGCCCGCGCGAGCGCGGCAGAGCGCCCCTGGAGGCCCTCGATCACCCCGTCGTCGAGGAGGGCGCGGAGGCTCGCCAGCCCGGCCGCGCAGGCGATCGGGTTGCCCGTGAAGGTATGGCTGTGGGCGAAGGAGCGCTCCGGGCCGCCGTGGAAGGGCGCGTCGAGCCCCTCGCCGAGGAGGACCGCGGAGATCGGCAGGATACCGCCGGAGAGACCCTTGCTCAGGCAGAGGAAGTCGGGGCGGACGCCGGCCCATTCGCTGGCGAAGAGCTTGCCTGTGCGGCCGAAGCCGACCGCGATCTCGTCGGCGATGACGTGGATCCCGAGGCGTTGGGCGGTCTCGACGAGGCGACGATAGAAGCCAGTCCCGGTCATCCGCATCTTGCCGGCGCACTGGACCTGCGGCTCGACGATGAGCGCAGTGAGCTCGTCTGCGTGCTCGACGAGGCTGGCGACCGCTCGGTCGGCCTCGGGCGAGTCGGCGCCGAGATCGCCGCCAGAGTCGCCGTGCCGATGATCGGCGAAGCTCGGCGTCGGCAGGCGGAGCGCCGGCATCAGGAGCGGCGCGAAGGTCGAGCGATAGGCGGGCGAGCCGCACAGGGCGAGGGCGCCTAGGGTCTCGCCGTGGTAGCTGTTGTCGAGCGTGGCGAAGCGTTGGCGGGCGACATCGCCGGTGAGCTGCCGGGCCTGAAAGCTGATCTTGAGGGCGACCTCGATCGCGGCAGAGCCGCAGTCTGCATAGAAGATCCGGCCGTAGCCGGGCGGCGCGGCGGCGATCAGGGCCTCGGCGAGGTCGACCGCGGCGTCGTGGGTAAAGCCGGCGAACATCACGTGATCGAGGCGTCCGACCGCCTCCGTGACCGCCGCCGTGATCCGCGGATCGCAGTGCCCGTGGACAGACGTCCACCACGAGGCGATCGCGTCGAGGATGGGTCGGCCGCGCTCATCGTAGAGCCAGCAGCCGGAGGCCCGGGAGATGGCGATCGGCGGTTGCCGGGCGTGGTCGTCAAAATGTGTCGCGGGGTGCCAGATGACCCGGAGATCGCGCTCGATCAGGCTGGGCATTGGCGGAGCCTACCAGGGCGCTGGGGACCACGTCGAAGCCGGCGCGTTTGCGGCGATGAGGTGCGAATTGAGTTCTCTCGTGCGCACGGTCACCCTCGTCTTCCCAGTACGCGCTACACTCGATCGTGCATGCACACATCACGCAAGCTCTTGTCCTCGGCGTTCGCGGCCCTGGCGGGTCTCATCCTCGGCTGCGCGGTCTATGAGGATCCCGGTGAGGACGGCTCCTGCAGCGACGACATCTGCGGTGAAAATGCGTCGTGCAAGGGCACTGTGTGCGTCTGCGATCCGGGCTACGACGGCTTTCCGGAGATGGAGAAGGGCTGCATGCCGACCCAGCCGCCGCCGTCGACCTCGGCCTGTGAGCTCGGTTGTGGGGCCAATGCCTACTGTTCGGAGGATCTCTGCTACTGCCAGCCGGGCGCGGTCTCGGTCTGCGAAAATGGGGGCTGCCTACCCCTCGATCAGGTCTGTGATGGCACCGTGAGCTGCGCTGACGGCAACGATGAGGCCGTTGAGATCTGCTACCCGACGGTGGTCATGACGTGGTCTGTCGTCGACCTCTGCCCGGACGGCCTCGACGTCGAATGGAAGCTCTTCTCAGACGACCGTGACTGGGCCTGGCCGAGCGGCGAGGATGTCTTCTGGACCGCAGGCCTCGACGTTGAGGTCTTCGAGTACATCGAGTGCGGCGAGGGGGAGCTGATCTGTTATGGCGCAGGCGCAGGCGATCTGAGCTGGGGCGTCGGTCTGGACGGCCTTGGGGGCTGCGACGACTGTTGTTGGGCGTGCACCGACGATGAGCCTGCATACGTGCCAGAGTGGTTGTGTAGCTAGCCTTTCGGGCCGGTGTCAGAGCCGGGATTCACTATCTCTTGGGTGTCTAGGCCCCCGTCAGGTAGGCTCGCGCAGTCGCAGGGGGGCCCTGTGCGGGCTCTTCGATACTGCCAAAGCAGAGATCTAGCTCCGCGGGGACCGATTCCGTGTGGACTTTCACCCGTTGCGTCTAGGCAAGCGTTTGAAAGTGCGGTACTCCGCCGCTGTCTTGATGGCGATCGCATGTTGGGGTCGTCAGACCCGAACAGTCGAACGCTTGTCACCTCGCAACACTGGTGGCATAGTTTCAACATCGTCGCCGTCTTGGCCTCGATTGGTAACTCGCTGAAAAGAGTCATATGACTGAGATTGCCCAGCTCTTTGAGTCTGCGCTCCAGCAGAACCGTGCAAGCCTCCTGCGGAAGGCTGCGCTCAATACAGTCGCTAGAATGCCAGCGACGATGACTCTTCGCGAGCTCCTCCAGAGTGAAGCTGGAGCGTCGATCCGAGAATTGACCATTCGTGAGCTCAGCGAGGCGCTGAAGGCCGTCGTCCGCCCCGGACGCCGGCTTCGTTTGAGCGAGAAGGCCCCCGTCGTCGTGGCGCCGCCAAACCCCGAAGAGGGGCGCGAGGCCCAGGTCTATCGCCAGATCCTCGAGGCTGTCTCCGAGGGTCCCTTGACCATCGGTCAGCTGGCGAAACAGGTCGTGATTGACACCACGGAGCTGCGCGGCTACCTAACATGGATGAAGAAGAACGGGCGTATTGCCAGCTCTGGACGGGCCCGTGCGACCCGTTACTCGCTGGTATCGGCCTAGGAGGCCGAGCTGGCCAGAGCGAATGTCCCAGCTCGCCTGACCGAGTGCAGCGAGGGTGGTCGTGGCAAGCTCTCGCGTATTCTCGGAGCTGCCGAAACATACGGTGCGGCCCGGGTATTTCGTCGGGTAGACGGGGACCAACGAGTGCTGCGCGGGAGCACACTTGAACCACCGCGTTCCTCGTGCAGGGGCTTCGTGGGGCTGGCCAATCGGGGATCTGTCGACGCGGGACCCATTGCTGTGTCAAATGTGAGCTTGTCGATTCATGACGGATCGTGACCTGATCGAGATCGTCGCCGCGCTAAAGCACGATCTCGGCAAATACTCGTCGTGGATGTCGGCGAACCTGAGCGAGGAAGAGTGGGAGGGGGCGCCCTCAGACGCCCTCGTCGACGCCCTCCGTCGCGATCTTCTGCGGACCAGGACTCGCCGCGACGGGACGCCTGAGAGCGCCTGGGAGGTCTGGGACCGGCTCGGAGATGAGCTGCCCCGGCCCCTGCCAGCGCCGGAGCTAGAGGCGGTGGAGGTTGCAGTGGAGGTGCTCCGAGGAGCGGAGCTTGCGCTTCGTGAGGACCGTGAAGCGCTCCTTACGCTACGCGCATCGCTGCGGAGTGCTCAACGGCAGATCCGCGGCGAGCTCCT
>Ga0316189_10006552_pt1 | contig 11081 bp, 10 predicted proteins | sample LowCovwburrow_MG_FD_204930 | JGI IMG/M metagenome (GOLD analysis project Ga0316189, IMG submission 204930) | Coastal sediment microbial communities from Maine, United States - Lowes Cove worm burrow | ecosystem: Environmental > Aquatic > Marine > Coastal > Sediment | place: USA: Maine... | reverse complement strand
ACGCAGGTGATAATGCCGCAACCGAGGTCGCAGGTGACACCTTGGACGCTGCCAGCATGACGGACAATGCCACCCTTGACCTGAGCCAAAATGGGGGTGCAAACCCGGAAAGCGGATTTCTTACAACAGCAACCGGTCATAGCATATTCACCGGAATGGAAAATATCAATCTGGGTTCGGGCGATGACACCATCATCGGCTCATCGGGCAACGATACGGTCAATTCAGGGCGGGGCAATGACACGATTGACGGCGGTGCGGGCAACGATACTTTCTTCAGTGCCGCCGGGGACGATACGCTGGCAGGCGGGGCTGGGAATGATGTACTCTCTGCATGGACAGGCAACGACACGCTTATCGACGATGCCGGTGTAGATACGTTGCTGGGCGGTGACGGTGATGATACCTTTATCGTCAACAACGATTTTGAGGGTACTGCCGCCAATCGCAATGTTTACAATGCAGGCGATGATGCCGCAACCGAGGTCGCAGGCGACACCTTAAACGCCACAGGCATGACGGACGATGCCACCCTTCAGCTGAACCAAAACGGCCCTGACAACCCGGAAAGCGGATTTCTTACAACGGCAACCGGTGACAGTATATTCATCGGGATGGAAAATATCCGTCTGGGTTCGGGCGATGACACCGTCATCGGCTCATCGGGCAACGATACGGTCAATTCGGGTGCAGGCAATGACACGCTAGACGGCGGTGCGGGCAACGATACTTTCTTCAGTGCCGCCGGGGACGATACGCTGGCAGGCGGGGCTGGGAATGATGTACTCTCTGCAGGGGCAGGCAACGACACGCTAATCGACGATGTCGGTGTAGATACGTTACTGGGCGGTGGCGGCGATGACACTTTTATCGTCAACAACGATTTTGGCGGTACTGTCGGCAATCGCAATGTTTACAACGCAGGTGATAATGCCGCAACCGAGGTCGCAGGCGACACATTAAACGCTACCGGCATGACGGACGATGCCACCCTTCAGCTGAACCAAAACGGCCCTGGCAACCCGGAAAGCGGATTTCTTACAACGGCAACCGGTGACAGTATATTCATCGGGATGGAAAATATCCGTCTGGGTTCGGGCAATGACACCGTCATCGGCTCATCGGGCAACGATACGGTCAATTCGGGTGCAGGCAATGACACGCTTGATGGCGGTGCGGGCAACGATACTTTCAACCTTGGCGTTTCGCCTGACTCCAACAACCCAGAAGCCGATCTTGTTATCTTTTCCGACGGGGACGGCAATGATACGTTATCCAACTTTGAAGTGCCGACCGACGAAGGTGGCGGCGTCTTTACCGGCATTGACCAGCTGGATGTCAGCAATCTGACGGATGCTACGGGGAACCCGGTAAACACCGATGACGTTACAGTCACGGCGGCCGGGTCGGATACGGTTCTGACCTTCCCGGGTGGCGAAAGCCTAACGCTGGTCGGGGTCCCTATCGGGGCTGTGAACAGTGCCGAGCAATTGCATGCCATGGGCATCCCGTTACCGACCATAAGTATGTCGGACTTGATCCAGACAGACGGCACTGTACCGATGACAGGGGAAAGTCTGACTGTTTCTGGCGGTCAACTAACCGGCGTTCAAGACAACATAATATTTACGGTAACGAATCCAACACAAATTCAGATCGGCGATACCGCAGTCATAGGCGGCACCACCTACACGGTGAATGCTGTCGGTAATTTTTCCGGCACATACAGACATGATGATATCAATGGTGACAGGGTTACAACGACAGATGTAGCATCAAGTTATATCGTTCTTGATGATGGAGCGGCCGGCACGATATCATTTATTCTGCCACAGGATGCTGAAGGTGATTTTCCAGAAACAGGGATTATTGATGTTGTCGGAGCGGTTGACACAGCCCCGGTACCGGTTTCGTCAAATGATGACGACGTTACATTGATCTGTTTTGCAACAGGTGCCGGCATCCAGACACCCGCGGGCGTGATCAAGGTCGAAGACTTGCAGGTCGGCCAACTGGTTGAAACGCTGGATAACGGTCTGCAGCCCGTTCGCTGGATCGGGCGGCGCAAAGTTGCAGCGATCGGTAAACATGCGCCAATCGTTTTTGAAAAAGATACCTTGGGGAACAAAAGAAAGCTTCTGGTATCCCCGCAACACCGTATGCTTGTATCCGATTGGAAGGTTGAGTTGCTTTTTGCCGAAGACGAGGTTCTGGTCGCCGCCAAACACATGGTGAACGGCACAAGTATAAAGCAGGTAGAGGGCGGTGAAGTCGAATATTTCCATATTCTGTTTGACCGGCACGAAATTATATTCGCAGACGGTTGTGCCGCCGAAAGCTTTTATCTGGGCGATGAATCCCTGAAAGCTTTGGGCGAAGCAACTCGTCGGCAGTTCTACAAAGAATTCCCCACGCTGATAGATGCGGCCAAAAGCAACAAAACACATACAGCACGGATTTGCCTGAAAAGCTTTGAAGCGGCACTGTTGTTTGACAGTATCAGTTCTTTACCCCGCGCGCATCCAAGCTCGGATGTAGCCTTGCAAAACACAAGAACGATCAGGCCGAAACGCATAGCACAAAAGCAGGCTCAGCAAGGTTTTGCATGAAACAAACGCCCGAAACATGAATGCAAGAAGGGATGCCGCGGAATGAACAAGATAAAAACCGACGACGGCTTAGTGTTGACACTTTACGATTCCGAAAGTCCACAAATAAAAGCTGCCAATGCAAGAGATCAAGCAAATATCGCGAATGCGGACGGTTTTACGCTTATCTTCAGTAGTTGTAATTGTTTTGGCATGTAAATCCCAACGACTATATGTGGGAAGGTTACGGTAGGCACTAAATTAGGATGCCTATTCTTTTTAAGGCCCCCATGGAACGAAAACCACATGTTTTCCTTAGCATCAACAGCATAAATTCATCTCAGGCGCATAATTTAAGATACAAATTGCTGGCCGAAGATCTTTCTAAAAACGGCTTTACCGCGGTCTTTAAGACCATGTCGGACACAAGGATTGCAAGTGTGTCAATCGCATGGGTAGCGTTCGGACAATCAGCTAAATCGCGGCTTAAAAATTAATGGGGATAGCTATTAATAAAATACAAAAAAATTGAAGCAGCTTTTACAGTCCCACTCAATATAAAGATCCATTTCCTAATTTGTTCTCCTGCATTTTTCCCCAAACCGTTCCAACTCATCCAATACTAAACGAACCGCGTCTCCACGCTCTGTCAACGAATATTCTACCCTTGGCGGTATCTCTGCATACACTTTGCGATGGATCAGACCGTCTGCTTCCAATTCTCGTAATTGATTGGTTAACATCCGTTGTGATATATTCGGAAGTAACCGCTTTAGCTCGTTAAATCGGCGCATCCTTTTTATTAAATGGCTCAATATCATCACCTTCCATTTTCCACGGATGATGTTGATCGCAGTTTCTACCGGGCCGTTTTGACAGTTATCTATATGTTGCTCAATCATGCGTCTAAATTGAATGCGCTGATCAAAACCCCGACTAAAGCCACCAACGCTTTTTTGTTTTTTATCGTCGGCGTTTTAAGACTGATCCTGATCGCACAATCCCTTTTTGCTATTTTACTTAGACAAATAGAGACTTCCGTTCTCTCATCATCCCAAATTTGATTTTGAGATCTGCACCTGTTCAGCAGGTCAATGTGTTCATCTGATTGCAATATCAGACGTTCCTCTTTCGACGCTGTGCTTGCAAATGCATCCAAATGTTCCTGTAATTTTTTCGCAGACATGTGCAATTGCGCTGCAATGGCTAGACTGTCGTCCGTTAATGACACTTCTTTTTGCGCGAATGTGCTTCTTGAAGATTCTAAAAGAACAAACTGCCCGGGTTTTTCAAAACAACCATAATCAATATGATATAAACCGCGATCTAGAATAAAAGATAAAACAGGATAAATCTCTTCAGTATTATGAGTGACGCGGTTATTCCGTACAATCATGTCCCGAAATTTATTGGAAATCTCGTACATATTTCCACCAAGCTGTGTTCGTATCCAACCTTGTTGACGAAGCACATCCAATGCGCGCCATATAGAAGACCGATGGAAAGGCAGGTTTGCGGTTAAATCTTTCAAAGAAAGAGGTCCTTCCCGTGCCAAAGTCTCTGCAATTTTCAGTGTCCGCAAAGCAGAATTGGTAAAGCTTGCGCCGCCATTTGTTTGATCGACACGCATGCTGAAAAAACGATCATTCTCTTCCACGTATGATGATTTTTTTAACAAACTTACATTTCACCCAGAACTAATAGCACAGTATTCCATAGACCCCGCAACACCTACCTCTTGAATAATGAAAGTCCCAAAAACCTACTTATTTGGCACGGTCAAAAACCTGATATTTCCCAAGTCCGCTTCAAAAGACTGTTAAATGCTGCAACGGCTTTCTATTTTTAAAATTAATAAGGCAATTTTTCAATTTCGCTGGTTGAAAGAATTTGGTGCTACTTGGTATTAATTGGTCGCATAAAGTATTACATATTGCAGTCGCGCAATTGGATAATCAATTCAGCAAGAAATAGAAACCCAGCGTTAGAAGACCGATGGCTAAGGCTGTTACCTTAGGATTTCACACTTGAATAACCCCTTGTGGTCAAGCCAAGTAGTCTAGGTTGGTGATCCTTCTCTTTCTTCAAACACGTCTAGCTGCGGTTCTTCTTGGGCGTTATCGTGACCGCTCTGTTTACAACTGCCTTAATCTCAGGCCTAGGAAATGCCTATGTTACAGCTCCCCTCACCAAATTTTTATAGGAACAGTTCTGGCAATAGTTACCCAAAAACCTAATGGGCGCGCATGGCATCAAACTCACACAGCACAGCCGGGTTAGTTCCTCTTACCAGTTTAGGTATTGTGTAATACGCAGGCGCATCCCGCTTTTCATCGACCTTACTTTCCAACCGTCGCTAGTATCGATTTAATCTGATTAGGTAACTCCATGGCATCAAATGGCTTTAAAATAACGTCCAATGCACCAAGTGCTTTCAATTCGGCAATGTCTTTGGTTTGAGCCCGCGCAGTCATGAATATTGCAGGTATGCCTTCCAGTTCGGGTATTAGCTTAAGTTGGGCATAAAGGGTGTCACCACTCATTTCAGGCATCATAACATCAAGCAAAAATAAATCGGGGCCGAAGCCAATAACTTCATCGAGTGCTTGTTGTCCAGATATGCACTGGCGGAGTTCAAATCCACCGAGGGTTTCCAAAGAAAGCTTTGCAATTTCCTGTATATCCAGATCATCTTCTACGTGGAGTATCTTAAGGGCCATTTTAAATTTCCTTATACTGCCGCAATATCGGCACCGGCAATCGATTGATCGGAAATGGTGTAATCCGCTTTTTGGTTTTAAGTTGAACTTCGCCAAACCACTTTTTACCATTACTAGTTGCGGTATGAACTTCATGCAACAAGGCATCTTCACGGTCTGCCCAATAGACAGAAGACGATTGTCCAACCAGTTCTTCCTTGCTGTAACCTGTTGTGTCTGGGAATTTATCATTTACATAAATAATATCGCGATTGCAGTCCCTTATTGTAACTAAAAAATGATCATACAAAGCTTCGGTTTGGGTAACGGTTTCGTCTTCTTTAATGATATAATTTGCTTTCAGGTGCCCATAAATTTCTAAAAAGCAAATAATGACAAATACTATCGTTACAGTTGTGGTCGTAAGAATAGGCATGATGTCAGTGATGTTGGCCGTGTTGTACATTATAAAAGCGACGGCGGTTCCGACCAACGAAAGGCAAATAAATCTTATAATAAAACTTGGTTTTTTTCTGGTCCAAGTAGTTTCTAATTTACCCATACCCATGCCTCGGCTTTATTAAGAGCGTTCGATTTATATCGCTTTAGACAGTTGTTCTGACTAATTATTTTCCATTTATTAGGTGGTTCTATTTTATAATCAGTACAAAAATATGGCAGACATTTTTCATCTATGTAAATATGCAACATTCCTGATTTGTAACTGTTTAAAGGCAGATATAAAATGTTGTGAAATACTAAGAAATACGGCCATGAACAGTGTCACTTTAACAGCAAATAAATTAACCGATTCAACCTGTGACTGAATTATGCGAAATAAACTCTTGTTTTATCATCTTTATGTGTTAGCGTTCAAGGAAGCGGTGAAAGCCGCACTTCTTCAAAAAGACGATTTATTTGAAGCAGAAAACAGGAGCAGCCAATGACTTCTATACTTGCAGGTGCAACAACAACTCGCCTCACAATCGCTTTTTGATCGCAAACCAGGCACCGCAGAATATTATAAGTCTATTCCAGTAATAGGCTTTCAGAGCTCTCTCGGATAAATGCTGAGGGGTTTTGGAGTCAGGTATTTTGTAAAAAAGTAGCCAGTAACTTTGTGCATAGTATTTACTAGTTTTATCGATGGCTCGAACAACCGTTTTGTCATAGCCATTATAATAAACAGGCAAACCAGAATGCAGACGACTACACTTTCTTTTAGCAATATGAGCTCTTACGGAGAACTCTTCCCAAATTTTTTGCGCGCCCGAAAACAATCTTTTATTGTCGAAAATAATTGGGATTTACCTGAAGCTGATGGAATGGAATATGATCAATACGACACACCTGCCAGCCGTTGGATTGCTGTACATGAATACGGAGAGATTCTTGCGGGAATTCGACTGACACCTACGATTGCACGTTGTGGAGTATACACTTACATGATTGCGGATGCGCAAAAAGGCATGCTGGATTCAATCCCTTCAAACCTTTTGTATATGCCGGCACCGGTTGATGAACATATTTGGGAATCATCGCGTGTGTTCGTTTCAAAAAGTGTCCCGGCAAAAATGCGGATCCGCGTACAAGCACAGCTTATGGGGCAGCTTGTGGAAACGGCTAAATCTTTGGGTGCGGAACAATTGTTGGGTCTTGTCCCAGCGATTTGGGAACGTTGGATTGGAAGGCTTTCGTTAGAGGCCGGTGCTGCTGGGCCCAAAATGAATATTGACGGTGTACTGAGCCAAGTCGCCTTGATGCGTTTCAAATCTTATCCGTAGAAACAAATATAAAAGTTAGCTGTCGATCATTACTTTTCATATGCACTTGTCTGCTTATTAAAGTATTTTAGCAATTTTTTACCAAGAATAATTTTATTTATAATAAATCAAAAACCCCATATAAAAGATAAAGTAACATAATAATAAGTATAAGGCCTGTTCTTTTAGGATTAATTCTTGTACTATTGGACTCTAGACTAACTAAATGCAAACTAGCACGATTTTTACCAAAATAAGCGAAATACACACACAAATGGCTATTCTTGAAAATCAAATGAAAGATTTTGCCCGGGGTGGTCTCGCATTGGTTTGGCAACGCCAGGCTATGTTTCTTGGCGCAAGTTTACTAACGGGTTATTTCATAAATATTCAAGTTGCTGTCGCTTGTTATATATTTGCATTGTCGTCAGAGATATTTGACATTCAAATCTCTAAACGTGTTTTGAAGTGGGACGGTCAAGGCGATCGAAAAGCGAACCAGTTCTTATATTTACTTATCATAAGTTCCACATTCAGTTCAATTTCTGTTAGTATATTTGTTCTTCTTGTTGCACACCTTGAAGGCAACACTTTACATTTTACACCATTATTCTTTCTTTTCGCGGCTGCTCTTTTTGCAGCAATGAACAATCACCAATTGATAAAAGTTCTGATTGTTCGGTTGGTTATTTATGGCGCCACTTTCATCTATATTCCGGCCAATGACCTATGGCAAATTTATACTATATCCGACCGCAGCGAGCTTACAATACCTGCACCAATGGAAACAAGTTTATGGTTGCAGTTCCTAACCGTACTATTTGTTTTGTATTTTATCGTCGATTGCTCGTTGATTTTTTTGCGGCTGTATAAAAAAGGTCAAGATCAAAGGGTTGCTTTGGAAGTAGAACGGGATCGAGCGAAACAAGCCTATGAATTGCAATCACAATTCGTTTCCGTAGTAAGTCACGAACTTCGCACCCCCTTGACTTCAATAAAAGGCGGATTGAGCTTGATCGACAGCGGTGTGTTGGGCGAGGTCCCTGCAAAGATCAAAAGCGTTACTGATATCGCTTTCAAAAACAGCATTCGTCTGGGTGCTTTGATCAATGATCTTCTTGATGTTCAAAAGTTAGAGTTTGGAAAACTGGAATTGGAATTGGGCCGAATTGATTTGGCTCATCTGGTGAATGAATCGATCGAAGCTAACGAAACTTTTGACAAGCCGCTGAATCTTACATTCAAGGTTACCGGAACAGACAGGCCCGTTCATGTACAAGGCGATTACAACCGGCTTATGCAGGTAATGGCCAATATTCTTTCAAATGCTGTTAAATTTTCCAAGCAAGATGGGGTCATTGATGTTTCTTTAGAAAGTCTAAGCACAAGTGTAAGGGTTTCGGTCAGAGATTACGGAAAAGGAATTCCGGAAAACTCGGAAGACAAGGTATTTGGTCAGTTTTTGCAGGTGGATTCATCCAAAGAGCGTCAAACCGGCGGTACAGGTTTGGGTATGTACATCACCAAGAAAATCATGAACGGTCACGAAGGTAGCATTAGTTACATAAGCAAAGTAGATGAGGGAACAACGTTCTTCATAGATATTCCTCTTAGTAAATAAAAGCATCCACATAAAAACGCTAAGTATAGGCCTCCTTTGGCCTTGTTCTCGTTCTTATCATGTTTCCTTTCAAGAAATACGATGAACCAAAACCCTCATTTAACAGAATATAGCTGTCACTCTCAAAGGCGATGACGGGATACTGATATAAAATATGGCCCAACATCCAGTTACACGGCAATTATTTTAAAGAAATAATACTCTTTACCTGTGCCCAAGGTTGCTCCGGCATTTGCAGAGTTCCAGGTTTATTTTTGATGGCCCTAAGCGGTAACGGTCTATTTTCCAATGCGCCCTTGACCTATCAAGCCACGGCTCAAGAGCCATCGCTTGTGGTTGCGCTAGAGCGCGTTGCCGCGTTTCATGGTATTCGTATTTTTTACAATACGTCTTCTATGCAAACTTCCTGAACATAGTATCCAACCGAACGCACAGATCTGACAGTATACTGTTCACCTAAATTTTCCCGAAGCTTTTTACGAATGCTTGTAATGTGAACATCATATTTTCGGTCTCCATAGGCCCAGTCTTTGTTCTCAATATGCCGGGAAAGTTGATTCCGTGTTACAATTTTACCTTTCTGGGCCATCAAAATATTAATAATCTTCAACTCGGTTTGCGTGAGGTTTGCATGGGCAAACGGCATTTTTATATTAGATGTATCTACCGCACTGGAAGAAGCGGTCTGCTTTAGTCGCTGCTTTAGTCGCGCCTGAAATTCGCTATTGGAAAATGGGACGTGCAACACATCATCAGCACCGGCGGATATAGCCTGAGCTACACTTTCATCAGAGTTTAAATGATCTAATACAAGTATAGTCCAACTCGCCAAGCGTGTCCGGCAAAAGCGAATTAAACTGAGGCCATCATCCAGCATATAACTATTGCCAATAACGAGAAGGCCAGACTTATTGTTCAGTATGACAGGGCGCCGTGCCAAATTAGGTGTTGCGCATTGAATAATTTGTTCCGCACCAAACAAGTTTATTTGGTTGGCAACCTCTGTACACAAACCACTCTTTTTCTCAACAAGGACGGCCAGTTTAATTCTTTTCGCCATCGTTAGATAATATTCCTTGAATTACATACTTTTTTTAAGATCAAAATCTAATTTCCGTTGTGGAAACGAATTTTTCTATCCCGAGTCCTAGTTATAACTCTGATTTTTCATTAATCCAGCTTAAGTTACATATTTTACATTAAGTTACTATTGTTTCCAAATTTCATACATAGCATGCATCAATGTAAAGATTAGTCCGGGTTTCTGCGGAAATACGTATGTTTAGTGAATATATTAATGGTTAATTAAATTATTCGCTCAAAAATATTATACAAACAAAGGATAGATGTGATATGTGTGTACTATAAATAATAATAAAATAATTCTCCGAAACCAATATAAAGATGTTTGGGATTTAAAATATTAATACCCATCCCCATTTTTAACAAAGGTAGGTGTAAATATGAATAATGAAGAATCGAAAAACAATATTATTGCAAAAATAGCTGTATCTTACGCAGCGCGTCCCGATGTGGCACCAGATGACATTGTCGAATTAATTACCAAGTTAAAGCATGTGTTTTCTGCAGAGGACAGTATAAGCCTACCAACAACCAATAATCAATCCAGCAAACCAACACCCGCTTTGCCAATCAGCCAAGCCGTCACCCATAACCAAGTATTTTGTTTGTGCTGTGGCAAAGGCTTTAAAATGATCAAACGTCATCTTGGGGTAGAGCATGGATTGACCGAAGGCGAATATAGAAAGCTATTCGATCTACCGGAAAACATGCCTTTGGTGGCACCTAGTTATTCTGATAAAAAGGCGGCGCATGCCAAAAAAGTTGGCCTTGGAAAGTACCATCGGGATACACCCAAGCATGACAAAGCCTATTCAGAATAAGCGGCCAGAGCGGCTCTTTAAAGAGGTTGGTGGCGATATATCTGCGCTCCATACGCCATGAGATACTCAATACCGGTAATGGGTGTTTTATAACCTTCATTTCACTACACGGTTATTATTCGTTAGCCCCGCACCGGGATAAAGAGTAACCTTATCGCCGATTTCCAGTCCACTTCGCACTTCGGCCTGAATACCGTTATTATCCCCTATTGTGATTTGCCTGAGTACAGCCGCTTCCGCCGCTGTAACGGCGGCACGCGCGTGCTCGCCTGTCCAAATATCCAATGCGGCCGTATACGAGGGGCAGCATACGCGCAATGATAGCTTTGCCTTCTTCAACCTAATCGCCGGACTCAATCTCAATCAGCAGTACCCTGCCCGCAACAGGGGTTGAAACCACGTAAGCATTACGTACCCGTGTCTTGCCCTCTTCATTGATAGTCATCACCATAGGTGCGCGTTTTACTTCCCCGTTATCAACCGTCAATGGGCGGGGCTAAAATGCC
>Ga0316189_10006551_pt1 | contig 11083 bp, 10 predicted proteins | sample LowCovwburrow_MG_FD_204930 | JGI IMG/M metagenome (GOLD analysis project Ga0316189, IMG submission 204930) | Coastal sediment microbial communities from Maine, United States - Lowes Cove worm burrow | ecosystem: Environmental > Aquatic > Marine > Coastal > Sediment | place: USA: Maine... | reverse complement strand
GATGCTGTGGAAGGGCCCCTCGTCCACTGCCTTGAACCAACGCAGGTAGTCTTCGCGGGTGAGTCCGGCTTTCATGTAGGGTAGGCAAATTCCGATTTTCATTGTTTTCGACTCGCTGGGTGCGGGTGTCAATGGTAGCGCAGATGCGTGCTGGCGCTGTTCATTATGCTGAACTAATGCGATCAGCCTGCTTTGCGGTTGCTGTGCTAAAACCGCTGCTTGAAACTCGGCTTCAATCCGGGGTTAAAATCAGGTACCTTTGACCAAGGGTTCTTCGGAACCTTGGTGAATGAGTACGGTCAGATAATAAACAACCGCTATGAGACGGTGTACGCCATGCCATACGAAGTGCTTCTGCCTGTCCTGGGCATTGCCGCGGCAATTGCTTTCGTCATGTATCGCGCACAATTAATGCCTTTCACTCCCGCTACACCTGCTCGAAGACCGGCTCGCGCAACGGCTGTAGAGAATCCTTATTCCGCCGTATCCATTCGCTGTGCGGCTGGCGCCTGTGCTGGGGCGCAATCGCTCGAGGGGCAGCGTTACCTGGGTGATGAAGCGCCGGTGCTGCCTCTGGAGGAGTGTACATCCAGCCGCTGTGATTGCCGCTACCAGCACCACGTAGATCGGCGTACCGGTAATAACGATCGACGCACAGTAAAGTCCGAGGAACAGGACTTTGCTCTGGCCTTTGGCAACACAGACCTGCGGGAGGGACTTGGGCGCCGCGCCAGCGACTGGCTCAAGGCCTATCAAATGAATACCTCCACTAACGCCTGAAAGTATTTCCGGTACCGATAACCCGCATTGCAGCTCTGGCAAATAATTCCGCCTTGGGTACACTAGGCGCCGTGATATCTTCCCCACAAAATTATTCGCCAGTCGTGCTGCTGCTCGCCTGCGTATGCTTGGTGCTCAGCGCTTGCGGCAGTAGCAAAACTGTGCCCCAGGTGAGCAGCAGCAATCCGGTCGATCTTGCGGGCTCCTGGGAAATGGATTACGGCCAGAGCGACAATATCCAGACCAAGCTCGATACCCTGGTGCGTGAGCTGCGACGTGATGCCGAGCGGCGCGCCCGCAGCTCCGGTAGTATGAACCAGGCGCCGGGGGCAGGCATTGTGGTCGGCAGCTCGGGGGCCAATAGTGGCGCTTCCATTATTGGCCTGGCACAGATGTCAGAATTGATTACCCGCTCACCCCTGTTGCGCATCAAGCAGGACGAAGAGCGAATCAGCGTCAAGCGTGAGGAAACGTTCGCCTTATCCTGTGAATTTCATAGCGGTGAGTTTCACACGGTGGAAACACCTTTTGGCACGGAGACCTGTGGCTGGAACGCGCACCAGCTGGTATTTCGTATCCTGTTGCCTGAGGGGCTTAGCATTCAACATGTAATGACCCTGGGGCCGGAGGGCGAAAGGCTCAATATCGCCACCACGGTGGTCTCAGACCAGGTTTCCTATCCCTTCACATTGAACCGGGTTTACAATCGTTTTGTGCCCGGTAGCAGCGGTTTCCGCTGCACCCAGACACTCACCCGGGGCAGGGTATGCACCACAGAAACAGCGGATTAAGTCTTTTTTTGGCACTGGTCAGCCTGGCGCTTGGGGTGCCGGCGATTGCGGTGGCCGAAAATTCATTGCCGCAGAGCGTGGGTACTGTGCGATTGCAACAGGATACAAGCGCTGCCGAAATTGAGATGCTGGATATAGGATTGGCGATTTTTGATGCCGGCATTCCTGCGGATAAGTCCACGCACAGCAAACTGGGCATATTTCCTGAAATTCGCAAATCAGAGGCCCAGTTCATGGCGGTGATTTTGCGCCAGACGCTGATTGATTCCGCGGCCTGGGGAGTGGTGCGTGTCCTGCCCCAGGCGGACAGCAGCGCGGAACTGCTGATCAGTGGCAAAATTGTTCACTCGGATGGATTGAGCCTGGTACTGCAGATCAGCGCACGCGACGCGACGGGACGGCAATGGCTGGACCGGCGCTATAGCGACGAGACCTGGGAGTCTGACTACCCTGTGGCGCCGGGCGCTGACCCATTCATCGACCTCTATCGGCAGGTGGCCAACGATCTGCTGGCTTTCAGGCGACAATTGAGCGCAGCTGAACTGCGCCAGGTTCGCCAGGTTGCCGAGTTGCGCTACGCCGGGAGCCTGTCACCCGAGGCTTTTGGCGGGTACCTGCAACGCAGCGAGGAGGGCCGCTACAGCGTACTGCGACTGCCTGCGCAAGGGGACCCGATGATGCAGAGGGTGACCACCATTCGCAACCAGGAATTCCTGTTCATCGATACCGTCGACGAGCAGTACGCCAGCCTGTATGAGCAGATGTCGCCCACCTATAACTTGTGGCGGCAGTATGGGCGGGAGCAGGCTATTTATCGCAAAGAATACCAGCAGCGGGTAGCAAACCGCGACAGTCGCGGCAGAAAAGGCAGCTTTGTCGCGATGCAACAGACCTACGACGCCTACAAATGGTCTAAAATTCACGAACAGGACCTGGATGAGCTGGCGCTGGGTTTCAACAACGAGGTGACGCCCACAACGCTGGAGGTTAGCGGTAAGGTGTTTCGTCTCAACGGGACCCTGGATACCCAGTACAGTGAGTGGCGTACTATCCTGCGGCAAATATTCACCCTTGAAACAGGCCTGCCGCCGCAGTAGACGCAAGCTGCCATTACGACGGGGTTTACCGCGGGTGCAAGATTGGTCATGCTTGACGCAACGCACCTTTGCCAAAAGGCCCCACCCTCGACTAGGCTACAGTTATGGCTAAAGATAAAGATAAAGATCACGATTCGCTGCTGGATTCCCTGCGTCGTCTGACTGGGCAGGTTGCCGGCGGCACGTTTGAGCTGGCCCGCAATACCGCCACCATGAGCGCGATGTTCGGCGAGAACTGGTTGCGTAATACGGTACTCAACCACATGGAACCGGAGCGCCTGGAGGCGATGGCCGATGCGGGGCACTTCCTGCGCGATGCCCGCGAGACAGCGGGTATGTCCATCAAGGACCTCAGTGAGAGCCTGGGCCTGTCTGACAAAACTGTATTGGAGGATATAGAGAGCGGCCAGACGATAATGCCGCTGGAACTGATGTTGCGCAGCGCCTCGCTGCTGGCACGGCACGATCCCATTCCGTTCCTGATCAAGTTTATGCGCACTTATAACCCCGCGCTGGAAAAAACTCTTGAGCAGTGGGGGGTCCTGGCCCTGCCCAAGCAATATGAGCGAGAGAGGCGTTTCGTCAATCTTTACCGGCAGCATGATATCCTGCGTACCTTCAGTGACGATGAATACGAACGATTTATCCATTACATGGAGAGCTCCGGTAACCTGGTGCTGGATGTAATGCAGAAAGAAAAGCAGGCCAACCAGTCCGGCGCGGGACCCAAAACGGCAGGACCGAAAGCCAAGGCGAAGACCAAAGCCAGGGCGGCGGCCAAGAAGAAATCCCCACCGCGTAAACGCAAGCGGGCACCGGTGGCAAAGCGCAAGCCTACCTGACCCCTATCTAAACTCGAAACCACTTAAATAAAATTAGATAACACGTTGAAAAAAATGTGTTTTTTCTAATTAAAAGGCCCAGTTGTCATGCTCACTAAGCAAGCAAGCCAGTGGTTCGCCACCTGCCCCAAGGGCATAGAGGCGCTGCTGGCGGCGGAACTGTCAGCGCTCGGGGCGAGCAGTACCCGGGAGACAGTGGCCGGTGTGTATTTTGACGGACCCCTGGCTCTGGCCTATCGAAGCTGCCTTTGGACTCGCCTGGCCAACCGTATCCTCTGGCCCCAGGGCAGTTTGCCTGCGGGTGACGCGGATGCGTTGTATCACTCATTGGCCAGCATCGACTGGAATGCCATTTTCGACCCCAAGCACAGCTTTGCTATCGACTTCTCCGGGGAGAATCCCAATATCCGCAACACCCAGTTTGGTGCTCAGCGAAGCAAGGATGCTGTGGTGGATTGGTTCACCAAGAACACTGGCCAGCGCCCCCAGGTGCAGCGGCGGCAACCGGATGTGCGCCTGAATATCCGGCTGGTTGGGAACGAGGCTCACCTGTCGATAGACCTGTCTGGCGGCAGCCTGCACCAACGGGGTTATCGCACGCAGGCGGGAGCGGCGCCGTTGAAGGAGAATCTCGCTGCGGCCATTTTATTGCGCGCTGACTGGCCCGGTGTTGCAGCGCGCGGCGGTGCCCTGGTCGATCCCATGTGCGGTGCGGCGACGCTATTGCTGGAGGCCGCGATGATGGTCGCGGATATCGCGCCTGGACTGGATCGGGAGCGTTTTGGCTTTACCTGCTTACGGCAGCATAACCCGGCCCAGTGGCAGGCCTTGGTGAGTGATGCCCGGGGCAGGGCCGAACGTGGCCGGCAGCGCGAACTGCCGGAAATCCGGGGGTATGACGCTGACCCCAAGGTGGTGCGCAAGGCGCAGGAAAACATTGCCAGGTTGGGTCTGGAGAAAGTGGTGAGGGTCAGTTGCAGGCCGCTGGCAGAACTGAAGAAGCCCACCCACAAACCGCTGCCCTTCGGGCTCCTGGTCTGCAACCCCCCCTATGGTGAGCGCATGGGCGAGAAGGAAAGCCTGCTGTACCTCTACCGGCAACTGGGAGAGGTCATGGTGCAGCAATTCCCGGACTGGCAGGCGGCAATCTTTACCTCGGACCTGGATCTCGGCCGGGCCACCGGCTTGCGCAGTCACAAACGTTACGCTTTGTGGAATGGCGCCATCGCATCCAACCTGTTGTTGTTTGACCTGCACGGCAACACCTTGCGTGATGAACAGCCGGCAACCTCGAAGCAACCCGCACACACTGGTGAGACTGAACTTACGGCAGGGGCGCAGATGTTTGCCAACCGTGTACGCAAGAACCGCAAGCGTCTCAATAAGTGGCTTAAACGCGAGCAGGTGGCGTGTTATCGCCTGTATGACGCAGATATGCCCGAGTACGCTGTGGCAGTGGATATTTACGCGGGACAGGTACATGTTGCCGAGTACCAGGCACCGCAGGATATCAATGAGCAGGATGCAAATCGCCGCATGGAAGAAGTGCGGGCGGCGCTGCCAGTAGCACTCGGCGTGCCAGCAGAGCACATTGCCTATAAACAGCGTCGCCGACAGCGCGGTGGCCAGCAGTACGAAAAACAATCCAGCCGTGCAGAGATGTTAAGTGTGCATGAGGGCGCGGCCCGACTGTTGGTCAACCTGCATGATTACCTCGATACCGGTTTATTTCTTGACCACAGGCCGCTGCGTCTGCGCCTTGCCGCTGAAGCGAATGGCAAGGATTTTCTCAATCTGTTTTGCTACACCGGGAGCGCCACGGTGCACGCGGCACTGGCCGGCGCGCGTTCGACCACCAGCGTGGACATGTCCAACACCTACCTGTCCTGGCTGCGCAAGAACCTGGCGCATAATGGCCTGGATGAAACGCGCAATACCGTGGTCAAGGCCGATTGCCTGCAGTGGCTGGAACAGGCCGGCACGCACTACGACCTGGTATTACTGGACCCGCCCTCTTTTTCCAATTCCAAGTCCATGACAGACAGCTTTGATGTGCAGCGCGACCAGCTAGAGCTGGTGCGTGCGGCCATGTCCGTGCTGCGCGCGGATGGGCAGTTGTACTTTTCCAATAACCGCCGGGGTTTCAAACTGATGCCGGAACTGCAGGAAGAGTTTCTCTGTGAGGATATTACAGCGGCCACCCTGGACCCCGATTTCCAGCGCAATCGCCGCATTCATTGTTGCTGGTCGCTAAGACACCGGTAAGCCGGTCTGGTGCCGGGTAGCAGGCGATAAATGCATAAGGTCAGCTCCGGAAGTAAGGCAAACTCAGGTCTGTTAAGGCCTGCGCTGTTAGTATCTACAAACTTTTGGCGCCTGAATGATATCCACATCGGCTCCGGAACCCCTTGATTTACAGTATTTTTCGCGCTGCCGCTTTACCAAACGCTATAAAAATAATGTAAGTTATTGAAATTAAATTGGTAATAGCCCTAGAGATGGATATCGCCTGGCAGTCTGCCAGGTGAGCCGGCGCCACCGGCGGCGACCGGTTTTTGACTCTGTCCCCATAGTTATCCACAGGCCGGTCTGTGGATAACTGCCCCTGGGGCGCCGTTTTGAAGCCGAGGCGGCGCTTGTTTGTGGGCATGACAGGCAGGGCGCCCTGTGGTTGAATCCCAGCAGTAGTATTTGGAGTGAAATATTCATGGCGTCCCTGTTGATCAGCTATCACAGCCAGAGCGGCAGCTGCGCACAACTGGCGCAGGCCGCCTGCCGCGGTGCCAGGCGTGAGGCCGAAACAGAGGTGTCCCTGCGGCGCGTGTGGGATGCGGGTGTTGTCGAGCTGCAGGCAGCGGATGGTTTACTGCTGGTGGCGGCGGAAAACTCTGGCTACCTCAGCGGTGGCATGAAAGATTTTCTGGACCGCGTGTTTTACCCTGCTATTGAGCGCTCCCTGGTATTGCCCTATGCGCTGGTCATCAGTGCGGGCAATGATGGTCGTGGCGCTGTGCGCCAGGCCACCAGAATTCTTTCGGGAATACCGTTTCCACCGGCCGCTGAACCACTGATCCTGCGCGGAGAAGTACAGTTGGCCCATGTGCAGGCGGCAGAGGAATTGGGGCAGGCCATGGCGGCCGGCCTGGCCATGGGAATCTTTTAATAGAGAGCCAGGCAGCATGAGCCGCTCTCGCCATACAGGAAGTTATGCAATGACAGACAGCAGCGTCCCTGAGGGCTTTGTGCAGTTGCCCACGGGGCTGGGTTATACCGACACTTTGCAGCCCAGTTACCGCAAGGTGGATGGAGACACGGTTCGTTTTGGACTGGTGGTGGCCGCGCAGCACAGCAACTCTCTGGGCATTTGTCACGGCGGTGTATTGATGACCCTCGCGGACATTACCGCGGCCTCTGGCGTCAATATGGCGCGTGGCATACGTTCCGGTAGTCCCACGATCAACCTGAGTATGGATTTCATCGCAGCGGCACGGCTGGGCGAATGGATCGAGGGTCGAGCGGAGCAGGTGTCCGTGAAGCGCCGCTTCGGTTTTTGCAGTGGGGCTATCTACAACAACAGTGGCATTGTCGCGCGGTTTAATGGCACGTTTTACCTGCCGGATCATGACGGCTTGTGGAAGGGCGGCACCATCGGTGATGGCGTACTGCGCGGGCTGGAGGACTAGCTTTTATCTTTTAGCGGGTTGTTCAAAAACAGAACTGCTTCAATCGTTGGATACGGATGTTTGCGGCCAGCGGGCGAAAAGCTGTCCCGGCCGGAGCCGATAGCAGCAACCAACAAGGAGAGTATCTGCCGCGATCCACGTTACCGGATTATGCTCAGAGCGAATAACCTGCTGAAAGCATAAGCTAGGCAGCCGCTGCGTCGGGATCCGCAGCCTGCAGCAGCGCGTCCATAAAGGCGGTTGCCGCGCGGGACAGGCTGCGATCGCGGTGGTAGACGCAACCCAGGGTGCGTTCTATGCGGGCGTTATCCACGTCCAGTTTCTCCAGACTGTGGTCCGCCATACTGCGCGGCAGAATGGTCCAGCCCAGGCCTACCGATGCCATCATGCGAATGGTCTCCAGGTAGTTGGTTGCCATGGACACCTGTAACTGCATGCCCTGCTGGTCGAATAAGCGCTTGATGATCTGCCCGGTATAGGTGTTAAGCCCCGGTAGAATCGCCGGGTGCGCGCTCAGGTCGCCCAATGTTAATTGGCCGCCGCCTGCCAGACTGTGTCCCCGCTGCACCATGAAATCCAGCGGGTCGCGCCAGATAGGGCGCGTGATCATGCTGTCTTCGTCGCCTGGCGACAGGGTCACTATCGCCAGTTCCGCTTTGCCCTGGGCTATAAGCTCGTAGGCCTGTTCCGAATCCATGAAGTCGATGTCGATATGGACCTGCGGAAAAGCCTTACTGTAGTAGCTCAGGATGGGGGGCAGCCGGTGCAGGCCAATATGATGGCTGGTTGCCAGGCGCAGCGTCCCGGCCACTTCGCCCTCCAGGTCGCGCACAGATTGCACTGCGAACAACAGTTCCTGCGCAATCCGCTTGGCGTGGGGCAACAGCGCCTCACCGGCCTCCGTCAGGCTGATGTTGCGGCCGATGCGATCGAACAGGCTGCGCTGCAGCCGCTCTTCCAGCAGCGCCACGCGTTTGCTGACAGCCGGCTGCGTCAGATGCAACTGTTCAGCGGCCAGGGAAAATGAGCCCGTCTCGGCTACCAGCAGGAACGCCTGTAGGTTTTGTGTGTCCATTTGGTATTCCAATATGGAATGAATAATATAAAAATAATAAATTTGAGTAATCTATAAATCAAGCTCATAATTCCCGGCCTATTATTGTTGAATCCTGCAAACGAACGAAGAGGTGTCCCATGAGCGGCAAAACGCTTTATGACAAGTTATGGCATAGCCACCTGGTTGAGCAGCGTGATGACGGCAGCGCGCTGATCTATATCGACCGACAACTGATCCATGAGGTGACCTCACCACAGGCCTTTGAAGGCTTGCGTATAGCCGGTCGCCAGCCCTGGCGTCGCGATGCCAACCTGGCGGTGCCGGACCACAACGTACCTACTGAAGCGCAGGAGCGCCGCGGCGGGGTAGCGGCGATTGTCGATCCGATATCGCGCTTGCAGGTGCAGACCCTGGACGACAATTGCCAGGATTTCGATATCGTCGAAATTGAAATCAACGATGTGCGCCAGGGCATAGTGCATGTGGTCGGGCCGGAGCAGGGTGCAACCCTGCCGGGCATGACCGTGGTCTGTGGTGATTCCCATACGTCCACACACGGTGCACTGGGCGCACTGGCCCATGGCATTGGCACCTCGGAAGTAGAGCATGCGCTGGCCACCCAGTGCCTGGTGCAGATGAAGATGAAAAATTTGCTGGTGCGTATCGACGGCGAATTGGCCAGGGGCGTTTCAGCCAAGGATGTTGCGCTGGCGGTGATCGGTAAAATCGGTACCGCCGGTGGCACCGGTTACGCCATTGAGTTCGGTGGTGAGGTAATACGCAACATGAGCATGGAAGGCCGTATGACCATGTGCAATATGTCGATTGAGGCTGGAGCCCGCATGGGTATGGTCGCAGTGGATGACACCACGCTGGAGTATGTGCGCGGAAGACCCTTCGCGCCATCCGGTGAACTCTGGGATCAGGCCGTAGCTGCATGGGCCGATTTACACAGTGACGCCGATGCGGTATTTGACCGCGTAGTGGCGTTGCGCGGTGAAGACATCAAACCCCAGGTAAGCTGGGGCACATCCCCGGAAATGGTGTTGCCGGTTGACGGCATTCTGCCTGACCCTGAGACCATGGAAAACGAGTCCCAACGCAGCGCGGCCCGCCGTGCATTGGAGTACATGGGTTTGCGCGCCGGCATGCGGATAACCGATATCAGGCCCGACCGGGTATTCATAGGTTCCTGTACCAATTCCCGCATCGAAGACCTGCGCGCCGCAGCAGAAGTGGTCAGGGGTAAGCATATCGCGTCGAGCATCAAGCAAGCGCTCGTCGTTCCCGGTTCCGGCAAGGTGAAGCAGCAGGCCGAGGCGGAGGGCCTGGACAAGGTGTTCCTGGAAGCGGGCATGGAATGGCGTGAGCCCGGCTGCTCCATGTGCCTGGCAATGAACGCTGACAAGCTCGGTGCCGGGGAGCACTGCGCCTCCACATCAAACCGTAACTTTGAGGGTCGCCAGGGCTTTGGTGGACGCACCCACCTGGTGAGCCCGGCGATGGCAGCGGCCGCAGCGGTCGCGGGACATTTTGTCGACGTGCGCGACTGGTAGGAGACAGGACAATGAAAAGTTTTACAGTTTTAACGGGCCTGGCGGCCCCCATGGATCGCGCCAATGTGGATACCGATCTGATTATTCCCAAGCAGTTCCTGAAATCCATCAAGCGCAGCGGGTTCGGCCCCAACCTGTTTGATGAACTGCGTTACATGGATGAAGGACAACCGGGACAGGATTGCAGTACGCGTACGTTGAACCCTGATTTTCCCCTCAATCACGCCCGCTACCAGGGTGCCTCTATACTGTTGGCCAGGGAAAATTTTGGTTGTGGTTCCAGTCGCGAGCACGCGCCCTGGGCGCTGGAGGACTACGGTTTTCGTTGTGTTATTGCGCCCAGCTACGCGGATATTTTCTACAACAACTGTTTCAAGAACGGTGTACTGCCGATTGTGCTGGATGCGGCGCTGGTAGATAGCCTGTTCAGCCAGATGTATGACCAGGAGGGCTACCAGTTGACGGTGGACCTGGCGAAGCAAACAGTTATCACTCCCGCTGGTGAGGAGTACCGCTTTGAAGTTGATGCCTTTCGCAAGCACTGCCTGCTCAACGGCCTGGATGATATTGGCCTGACGCTGGAAAGCGCCGATGCCATTCGCCGCTATGAAGAGGGGTGGCGTGAGCAGTCCCCGTGGCTGTTCGATGTAATCAAGTAAGGCAGGGAGAGATTAAGGTGGGTAAAAAAGTTCTGATATTGCCGGGTGATTATATCGGCCCGGAAATTATCACAGAGGCGGTCAAGGTTCTGGAAAAAGCCAACGCGGGTTTCCAGTTGGGCCTGGAACTGGAATATGGACTGTTGGGTGGCGCTGCTCTGGATGTCCATGGCGTGCCGCTGCCGGAGGAAACCCTGGCGCGGGCCCGGGAAGTGGATGCCATATTACTGGGCGCAGTGGGCGGCCCCAAGTGGGATGACGTTGAGCGGCACCTGCGCCCGGAAAAGGGATTGCTTGGTATTCGTTCCGAGTTGCAGTTATTTGGCAACCTGCGCCCGGCGATTCTCTACCCACAACTGGCAGATGCATCCAGCCTGAAGCCCGAAATCGTATCCGGCCTGGACATCCTGATCGTAAGGGAGCTTACCGGGGGTATTTATTTTGGCGAGCCCCGGGGAATACGCACCCTGGAAAACGGCGAACGCGAGGGGTTCAATACCTACGTTTACCGCGAGTCCGAGGTGCGGCGCATCGCACACCTGGCTTTTGAACTGGCTCGCAAACGCGACGGACGGCTGTGCTCCGTGGACAAATCCAACGTGTTGGAGGCGACTATCC
>Ga0316189_10006550_pt1 | contig 11084 bp, 10 predicted proteins | sample LowCovwburrow_MG_FD_204930 | JGI IMG/M metagenome (GOLD analysis project Ga0316189, IMG submission 204930) | Coastal sediment microbial communities from Maine, United States - Lowes Cove worm burrow | ecosystem: Environmental > Aquatic > Marine > Coastal > Sediment | place: USA: Maine... | reverse complement strand
CCTGCTCTGCTGGGCGTTTGCCAAGCAAGCCGGGGGGAGACTTCTCCTCCGTATCGAGGACACCGACCAGAAGCGGTCCTCCGAATCCTCCACCCGAGGCATCCTTGAAGACCTCGCTTGGCTCGGGATCACCTGGGAAGATGGACCCGATCTCGAATTCAACGGCCAATCCATCGGTGGCGATAGCCGCAAGGTTGGCCCGTACTACCAGGCGCAGCGGATCGATCTCTACAACGACGCGATCAACAAGCTGATTGACGAGGACAAGGCCTACCCCGCCTTCGAGACCCCCGAAGAGCTCGAAGCGAAACGCAAAGAAGCGATCGCCGCCAAGATCGGATACAAGTACGACCGCGCGGCTCTCGAAATCTCCAAAGAAGAACGCACGAAAAGATTGGCTGATGGCGAGCCGCATGTCGTCCGCTTCATCATGCCCGATACAGCGATCACCGTCGAAGACCAACTCCTCGGCGAGGTCACCATCAAACCCGAAGAGTTCGACGACTTTATCATCCGCAAACGCGACGGCTTCCCGACCTACCACCTCGCGGTAACCGTCGATGACGCGCTCATGGATGTCACCCATGTCCTGCGTGGGCAAGAACACCTGATCAACACCCCACGCCATGTTGCATTGCAGACCGCCCTTGGGTACGACCATCCGGTGTATGCCCACATGCCCCTGATCTTTAATCCCGATGGATCAAAGATGTCCAAACGCGATAAGGATAAGGCCGCTAAGAAGGCGTGCAAGGACGCCGGGCTTGAATCATCACCAGTAGATGGATTGGATGATGATGGTTACGCCGAATGGCTCAAAAACAAGACCCGCCAGCTCGAATCCGACACACTGATCGCTCTCGCCAAACACCTCGACATCATTCTTCCCGAGATCGATGTCGAGGACTTCCGCAGAGCCGGGTATCTCCCCGAAGCGCTCACCAACTACCTCGCCCTCCTCGGCTGGAATCCAAAGACCAAAAACGACGATGGCACCGACCTCGAACACTTCGATATGGACTACCTCGCGTCCCACTTCTCCATCGCGGGCATGGGCAAGGGCCAATCCAAGTTCGATCGGGTAAAACTGGTGAGTTTCAACGGCGACGCCATCGCCGCTCTCGATGATGCCGAGTTTGCGTCCCGCTGGCACCAATGGGCAAGCAGCTACGATCACCCTCTTGCCGATCGTTTCTCTGAGCAAGACATGGTCTCCCTCGCTCCCGCTGTCAAGACCCGGTGCAAGACCCTTGCCGATGGCCGATCCGTCATCGGATTCGCTTTCATCGCCGACGACGCGATCGTCTACGACGGCAAGGCTGTTCACAAAGCACTCATCAAAGGCGAACGCAAAGGCCTCGAACTACTCAAGGCATTCCGTGATGAGCTCGCGGACTTCAACGACTTCACCCCCGAAGCGATCGAAGCCAAGGTCAGCGCGTTTGCCGAGTCCAAAGAGGTCGGCATGGGCAAGATCGCTCAGCCACTCCGCGTTGCCGTCACCGGTGCCGGTGTGAGCCCATCATTGGGTCAAACCCTCGCCATCCTCGGCAAAGACGCTGTGCTTGCCCGCATTGACTGGTGCGTGAAGCACACAATGGGCGAGCAAATGAAATGACAATGGATCGAGACAAAATCATCATCATGATTAATCGCCTAGTGGAAGAGGAAGGTGGAGATTTTAATTCGTTCCAAAGGTTTCTTATAATCCGGAAACAAGAGTTGGCCACGCATACAGAAGCACGACCATGGCTTCCACTTCTGAGTTTCGGCACATTGATACTAATCTTTGCAGAGCTCAGATTGTTGTCGCCGTTTGATAATCCCGTGATAGCTCCATGGATCGTGTATTTGTTGATTGTGATAGAAATTGCTGTTGTCGCACTTGTCATGCATCGGTATGGACGAAAAACAAAGAACAGTGCTATGAGTAGTAAATATGGCATGCAAAAAGCATGCGTCTCTTGTGCTTGTGAACTTTCAGAACTCGAATCTGCACTTGGTGACAAGATATGGGTCGGTCCGAGCGTGTGTCCAGTGTGCGGATGCTCCTACCCGGCAGTTGGATAGTTTACAAAGGATGGACACGATGGGACTATCAACTGACAGTCGACCAGTCATCCTTGCCGGTGGAACAGGATTCCTCGGGGTGAATCTCGCTCGTATGCTTGTCAATCAGGGTCGAAAGGTCGTGATCCTTTCGCGGAGCGAGCCGGATCAGGGCGAATGGACATGGGCCAAGTGGGATGGCAAAGCCCAAGGCGACTGGTCGAGCATCGTCGATGGTGCCCACGCGATCATCAACTTCTCGGGTAAATCAATCGATTGCTACCCGAACCCCGAGAACAAAAAGCTGATCCTGAGTTCCCGTGTTGATCCGACGCGTGCACTTGGTGAAGCCATCCGTCGTGCAACTGTCCAACCGAGTGTTTGGGTGCAGCTCAGTGCTGTGGGGATCTATGGGAATACAACCAGCGCCATTCCGGAATCCACCCCGGCGGGAGAAGGCTTTCTACCCGATACATGTCTGAAATGGGAAGCCGCGTTCAGGGAAGCGTGCCCGAACTCCATACGGGATGTCACACTCCGCTCCGGCGTTGTCCTTGGAGCAGCAAACGGTGCGCTGCCAACGCTCCGAAGGCTTGCCCGATTCGGGCTAGGGGGTGCAGCGGGAAATGGGAAGCAAGGCATCAGCTGGATCCACGAGCAAGACATGACCTCGATCCTGCTCAGAGCGATTGATGATGCATCCATGCAAGGCGTCTACAACGCGTGCTCACCCAACCCCGCATCCAACCGCGACTTCATGCGCACCCTTCGCAAAGTGGTCGGTGTTCCGATCGGTCCGCCCGCCCCCGCGTTCGCGGTCCGGATTGGTGCCAAGCTGGTGCTCAAGACCAATCCAGATTTGGCGCTCGAAGGCCAGTACGCGATCCCACAACGCCTGATGGACGAAGGATTCGAGTTCACCCATCCGAACTTGGACGATGCCCTCAAGGACCTCTGCAAGAAAGATTGATCCACATGACCGATGCCAGTTCCATACTACTCCAACCACTGAACGCCTACGCCAACCGTATATGGATGGCCCCGCTCACGCGCTCGCGAGCCACCATGCCCGGCAACATCCCCAACGAACTCATGGCGACCTACTACGAGCAACGTGCTAGCTCCGGGCTCATCATCGCTGAAGCCACCCCCATCTCCCCGACCGCCCACGGCTACTACGCAACCCCCGGCATCCATACGGATGCCCAGCAAGCCGGCTGGAAACTCGTCACCGATCGAGTCCACGCTAAGGGGGGCAAGATTTTTCTCCAACTCTGGCATGTCGGTCGGGTATCGCACAGTGCCTTGCAACCAAACAACCAGGCCCCCGTCGGTGCGACGGATGCCATTTCTGAATCCAAGACCTACATCGATGCGTCGATGGAGCGTCATTCCAACACGCAGCCCCGTGCTCTAGAGACTGACGAGATTATAGGAGTTGTCCAGGACTTTGCCGATGCGACAACGCGTGCCAAGGCCGCGGGCTTTGACGGCGTTGAGATCCACGGGGCCAACTCCTACCTCCTCGACCAGTTCACCCGTGATGGCATCAACACCCGCACCGACCAGTATGGCGGATCACTTGAGAACCGTCTCCGCTTTCCGTTCATGGTTGCCAAAGCGGTCGTCGAAGCATGGGGAGATCCCAGCGGCGTTGGGTACCGAATCTCCCCGCTCTCCGAGCACAAGGATGTCCGCGATTCGGATCCACAGGCGACCTTTACAGCACTCGCTCGCGGGCTCGGAGAACTGAATCTCGAATACCTCCACGCCGTCGAAACCTGGGACCGGTCGAATCTTGATCCACGCGTCGAGTCGGTCATCCCTGCCATCGTCCAATCTTTCAAGGACGCCGGTGGGAGGTACTACATTGGGAATGGCGATTACGCTCCCTTGCAAGCCCAGGCCGCGATTGAATCTGGCTGGTGCGACGCGATCGCCTTTGGGCGACTCTGGATCCCGAACCCGGATCTCCCAGAGCGGATTGCAAAAACCGGCTCGTTACGCACCCCAACTCCCGAGACTTTCTACGGCGGCGGACCTTCCGGCTACACCGAGTTCTCAACGCTCCAAGAAGAACAAGAAGCCCACGAATCCTTATAACAGCCGGCAATTGGCGGCTTACACTCTCTGGTACCTGCTGTCGCAGGACCGGAGCCATGCCATGACCGAAGCCGTTGAACAACGACATTTCATCCAGCAGATCATCGACGCCGATATCGAGTCAGGCAAGTGGGGGGCGCCAGGTGATCGCTCCGTCGTCACCACGCGGTTCCCCCCAGAACCCAACGGCTACCTCCACATTGGACACGCCAAAGCACTCCACATATCACACGGCCTCGCCAAAGAGTTTGGCGGCCGGTTTATCCTTCGCTTCGACGACACCAACCCCGCCGCAGAAGAAGTGGAGTTTGTCCATTCGATCAAACACGACATTGAATGGCTCGGCACCCACTGGGACGGGGAGATCCGCTTCGCCTCGGACTATTTCGGACAGATGTACGACTGGGCCGTGGAGCTGATCAATAAAGGTCTGGCGTATGTCGATGAGTCCACGCCAGAGCAGATCCGCGAGATGCGTGGTAAGGTCGGTTCAGCGGGAACAGATTCCCCGTTCCGCGATCGTCCGATCAGCGAGTCGGTCGAGCTCTTCGCGCAGATGAAAGCCGGGAAGATCGAGAACGGCAAGATGGTGCTCCGAGCCAAGATTGGCATGGACAGCACAAACCTGAACATGCGTGACCCGGTCATGTACCGCGTATTAAACACCCCGCACCACCGCACCGGGGACGAGTGGCACATCTACCCGATGTACGACTGGGCCCACGGGCTCGAAGACTCCATCGAGGGCGTCACCAACTCGCTCTGCTCGCTGGAGTTCCAGGACCACCGCCCTTTATACGACTGGTTCATCGACGCGATCAATCAAGGGCGATCTGACGATAACGCGATCCATCATCCGCAACAATCCGAGTTCTCACGCCTCTCGATCAGCTACACGAATATGTCCAAGCGGTACATGCGTCAGGTCGTTGAAGAAAAACGTGTCATGGGCTGGGACGATCCACGCATGATTACGCTCGCGGGTTTCCGCCGGCGCGGCTACACCCCCGAATCCATCAAGGAGTTCGTGGTCGGTGTCGGCGTCACCAAGTTCAACGCGATGATGGACATGGGCCGCCTCGAAGGGGCTCTCCGTGACGACCTCAACAAGTGTGCTCCACGGCGCATGGCGGTACTCGATCCGATCAAGCTGGTGATCACCAACTGGGCTGATGGGGGCGATGAATCGCGCGTCGAAATGATGGACGCGATCAACAATCCAGAAGACGATACCGCCGGGACGAGAGAGATCCCAATCGGAAAAGATCTCTGGATCGAGCGGGCGGACTTCATGATCGACCCCCCGAAGAAGTTCTTCCGTCTTGGGATCGACCGCGAAGTCCGACTCCGCTGCGGATACTGGGTTAAATGCCACGACTTCAAACAAGACGATGGGGGCAACGTCACCGAGGTCCACTGCACCTACGACCCCAACACCCGTGGCGGGAACAACCCGCCGGCTGACGAAGAGGGCAAAGTCCGCAAGGTCAAGGGCACCATCCACTGGGTCTGCGCCAGCGACTGTATTGACGCGGAGGTCCGTTTGTTCGATCGTTTGTACAAGACCGAAAAACCAGGCAAAGAGACCGGCGACCACCTCGACGACCTCAACGAGGATTCATTGGATATCCGTACCGGATGCAAGCTCGAGCGTTCGTTTGTAAGCGTTACCCCTGATGAGCCAGCATGGCCCGACAGCGTCCGGCGCTTCCAGTTTGAGCGCACGGGCTATTTCTGCATCGACAAAGACTCAACCAATGCCAAGATGGTCTTCAACCGAACCGCGACCCTCCGCGATTCATGGGCCAAGAAACAATAAGGCGAAACTCTCGGTGCACCGTGTGAAAAAGGCGACCTACCATCGTCCATGAGCTTAATAGTCACCGGAACCATCGGAATCGACACCATAGAAACCCCAGACGGCCAGCGGCGCGAGGATCTCCTCGGCGGCTCTGCGGTCTACTTCTGTGCCGCGTCGTCTTTTTATACCCAGCCCCGCCTTGTTGCCGTCGTCGGTGATGACTTCCCGGATCCATTTATGGAGACGCTCAAGTCATTCGAAGCCGTTGACCTAGCCGGCCTCGAAGTCCGTCAGGGCTCCAAGACCTTCCGCTGGGGCGGCAAGTACATGGAAGACATGGACCGCCGCGAAACACTCTTCACCGAGCTCGGTGTGCTCGAAGAAGCGCCGCCGATTGTCCCAGACAAGTTCAAAGACTCAAAGGTCCTGTTCCTCGCCAACTCCCACCCAATGGTCCAGCTCGGGATGCTTGAACAGCTCGGTGAACTGGATTTGTCCGTTGTTGACACGATGGACCTCTGGATCACCATCGCCAAACCAGAACTCGCTAGCCTCCTCGGAAAGATTGATGGCTTGGTGCTCAACTTCGACGAAGCCGAGCAGTACACCGGACATCGGAACCCGGTCACCGCCGGGAAGCACCTCCTCGAACTCGGACCACGCTTCGTCGTGATCAAAAAAGGCGAGCACGGCTGCATCCTCGTCCACAAAGACGGCATCTGCGCCCTCCCCGCGTATCCAACCGAGCACGTGGTCGATCCAACAGGAGCCGGCGATTCCTTCGCCGGCGGGATGATGGGTCGCCTCGCTGCAAGTGGTGCAGAGGATCTGGGTTCGTTCGAGTCCATCCGCGATGCCCTCGCCCACGGCACCATCATCGCCTCGTTCAATGTCGAATCCTTCTCCCTCGAACGCATGCAGGGGATCAGCAACAGCGATGTTGATGACCGCTACAACCACTACGCATCGATGATGCGATTTGGTAAGTAAACATATGTCATCAGATTCTTCATACCTCGATCCCTACCGCGATGCCGTCGCGGAGATGGGCGCGGGATTCGAAGCCCAGCTCTGGCTCTCAAAGGACGCGCAGCGAACCCGTTTCGGTGTGATCGCTGATGCACTCGGTTACAACCCCGGAGTCATCGCCGACCTCGGCTGCGGGCAAGGCGATCTATTGATTTACCTGAATGAATCCAATCAGCTGCCCAAGCACTTCATCGGTGTCGAAGGCGTGGAAGAAATGACCACCCTCGCCCAGCAGCGGATCGACGATCTCGGGATCAGCAACGCTGTATTCCAAACCCACGACTTTGTTGCCGATACAAAGCTCCCTGCTCAGCTTGTCAAAGACGCCGGCGTCGATTGCTTTATTTTCTCAGGCTCGCTCAACACGCTCAGCATGGAGCAAGCCCAATCGGTGCTCAGCGAGTTCTACAAAGCACTCGAAAGTACCGGCAAGGGAACGCTGATCTTCAACTTCCTCTCCACCCGGCACGACAAGGCCCGCACCCCCGCCAGTGCCCCGGCCGTCCGCTTCGATCCCGCCGAGATGCTCGATTGGGCGCTCGGCCAAACCACTCGAACACAGCTCCGCCACGAATACCTCGCCGGCCACGACGCGACCATCGTGATGACGGTCCCTCAGTCATAATCAGATCCATTCCTGATCCGTCACCGTTCGGCTCGTCATCAGCTCGCCTGTGTGCTTCGTGTCCTTGGGTTCAAAGAGCAACACCGAAGCGCCTGTCGATGCCACCGGGTTATGCTCAACACCCCGAGGCACAATGTACATCTCCCCGGCTTTGAGATGGACCTCGCCATCACGGAACTGGATGGTCAGCTCACCCTCGAGCACCAAAAACAACTCGTCTTCATCATCATGCGAATGCCACATCAGCTCACCTTGAAGCTTAGCGAGCTTGACCTGCTGCCCGTTGAGCTCGCCGATGATCTTGGGTGTCCAGGTCGCATCGAAGAGCCCGAGTTTGTCAGCGATGTTGATCTTGTCGTTCATGCGATCCCTTTAGTTGTTGCCGAACCGTTTGTTGATCCAATCCGTGATAATGTTCATCGCTTCTGGGGCGAACGTTTCTTCGATGTCGTTGTACTCGCCGAGCGCGCCTGTCTTAGCGTGCTGGAACATGTGGTTAAGTTCTTCGAGTTCCATGATCGTCGCGTCGGGATGGTCCGCCAGCAGGGCACGGAGCCCGTCGAGGTTTTCTTGCGCCGGGACCTGCAGATCGAGCTCGCCGTTGAGCGCGAGGATGGGGATATTGATGCTCGGCAGATGCTCAGCGGGGTCGTAAGTAAGGAAGTATCGCATCCATGGAGCGGTATATTGGGCGACGATCATCTGCGCTTGAGCCTCAGTGAGTTCCATCGTTTCCATCACTTCTTCGGTGAGCAGGGCGCGGACATTGTCTTTGGCTTCTTCGGTGGAACCCGCATTGATAGCTGCTTGGATGATCTGGGCGTTGAGCCCCGCTCCCTTGCTGATGTCCTCCTCCGCGACCCCCTGCGAAAGAGCGATGAGCCGATTCTGAGATTTGACGATCTGTTGCGAACTCGTGCCAGGGCCGGCGAGCATGACCATGTAAGCGATGCTGTTCTCGGTTGTGTTCTCTTGGATCGCGATTGGTGCGATAAGCCCGCCCTCGGAGTGTCCGACGAATCCGATCGATTCGTGATCGATCTCGTTCCGAGTCAACAAATACGCGAAGGCCGCGTTCGCATCGGTCGCAAAGTCTGCCGAAGTTGCAATGGAGTAATCCCCAGTGGATTGAGCGGTGCCCCGATCATCGTACCGCAATACCGCGATGCCCTGCTTGGTCAGGTGATCGGCGAGCACCAAAAAGGGCTGGTGCCCAAACACGGTCTCGTCTCGATCCTGAGGTCCAGATCCTGAGATCAAGATAGCCGCCGGGAATGGGCCCTTGCCATCTGGGAGTGTGAGTGTCCCCGCGAGTGTCACGCCCTCGGCGAGCGGATTCTCGTAGGTGACCTCTTCGACCAAATAACCAAACGGTTCTATCGGGACCTGCGGGCGGAGCCGTTCTGCAGGCACGCTGGATTCATCGCCCCTCGTGTAGGTGACATCGAGCGTCTCTTGTCCAGGGACAACCCATGTGCCGGTGATGGTACTCGGATCGGTGAGTGTGCCTTTGAACTCGCCAGAGATGACTGGAATTTTGTACCCAATCTGATCATCTTCCTTTGTGAGATCGGAAACGGTGATGTTCATGTTCATCGTGTCAGGCGAATCGACCTTGGCCTTGGTGCCGTGCTCGTTGGTGTTGATGTGCAGGATCAGACGGAGGTCAACGCCGTTGCGATTGATGATCGCGTGCCAGCTGCCGTCGAGCCCCTCGATGGTCGGCAAATCCGCTGGCAACCCACGCTCGATCGTGATGGGCAGATCCATGCCCTGCGAGAAGGTGCCGACCCAGTACTCATGATCGTCGTCCCAGTCCGCTTCGATAGTCGCGCCGACGATCTCTACCGTGATCGTGAGATGGTCTTCGACGACGCTGATCTTCGAGATCGGGATCTGCTGCCCCGGCGCCTGGTCAGGGCTCTCCATCGTGGCACTGAGATTGCCATCTCCATCTTGAGTAATGGTGAAGATGAGCGAGAGCTCGCCCGTCGGGATCTGTAGGTTCGCGTGCCAGCTACCAGCTACAGGATCCGGGCCTGCCCATGAATGCATGGTTGTGGTTGCCAAGAAGATGCAGACGAGGAGTTTGCGTAGATTGAAATTCATGGGATGAGTTCCTGAGGATGATTATTGATTAGAGTTGGTTATACGGATTGCTCGTTGATCGATTTCGAGCCTGAGAGCCGGAGGTAGGCGAATCGCGCTGCGAAGATGATCGCAATGGCCGCAGGGAATGCGAAGAGGATTGCAATACCCGCTCGGTCAAGATCGAAGACGATCCAAGCTGTCGCATAGAGGATCCCTCCGAGGACAAATATCCATCCCATATGCCGTTGTATCGAAGCTGACTTTGCGGTGCCGCAGTCGCACGACCCAGATTGCCCCGTGAGTTTCTTGGGCATGTAGTTGCCCATGACGACCAACATGAGCCCGATGTTGACGCCGACGATCCGTTTGACGAGATCGCCGTCGAAGATTTCGAGTTCTTTAGCGAGAGTCGCGCTGATTGATCCGAGCATGAGCAGGCTCGCGAGGATAATCGCGAAGAGTATCTCTTGGCGAGTTTTGGAGTTGACCCAGTCGCCGCACTTTCGTTTGGCAATGTGCTTTGATCCGTTCCAGACAATGATGAAGACCGTCATCATGCCAAGCACGATCGCCGAGCCATCGGGTTTCATGGGGATAAGCACAAGTGAGACAACCGTAGTCAATGCTATAACGGTGCTGGCAACGATGGTTTGGGCTTTGGGGGTCATCATGATCGAATCTCCGGCGGTGTTTTGTCGGTAGTGCTATTGGTTGTGATGTTGGCTGTAGAGTCTGCGGATTGGTCAGCTGCTTTGACTTCGAGTCCGAAGACTTGGGCAAACCCAAGCATGGCCTCTTCGAGTACTGACATCATCAGGTGATAGGTAATGACGCGTCCCTGCTTGACCGGCTCGACGAGCCCCGCTTCACGAAGCACCGCAAAGTGGGCCGACATTGTGGGTTTGGAAACCTCAAAGTGCGACGCAAGCTCGCCAGCGGTCATGGGCCGTTCCCGCAAGAGTCCCAGCACCTTTCGGCGAGTCGGATCAGATAATGCCTTGAATACAGTATTCATGTTCGAAATTTAGCCAAACATCGAACAATAAGCAAGGGCAAAGGAACAAAATTGTAAAAAACGCCGCTTCTGAGTCAGAAACGGCGCAATTAAACAGAACAGAAGGTCTACTGATCCCAGATTTCCATAAATCGGTCCGTCCCTTGACGCCGGATCGAGTTGTCTTCGAGCACTTCCTCGGTCGATTCGATCAACTCATGGGCATTGAAGATCAGCGACTCTTGGCTCCGATCAAAGAACTCAAACAGCAACGTGTCCTCCTCGTTATCGCGGAGGATTTCGACGAGGTGTGAGACCGAGTCGATCATGATGCCGTTGACTGATTTGAGGGTTGGATTCCCGAATACCTCGTATCCCTTGGTGACAGAGTG
>Ga0316189_10006549_pt1 | contig 11084 bp, 7 predicted proteins | sample LowCovwburrow_MG_FD_204930 | JGI IMG/M metagenome (GOLD analysis project Ga0316189, IMG submission 204930) | Coastal sediment microbial communities from Maine, United States - Lowes Cove worm burrow | ecosystem: Environmental > Aquatic > Marine > Coastal > Sediment | place: USA: Maine... | reverse complement strand
GCTTGCATCTGATTTGAATGAAATTTTGTGGGGAATATATTATGCAAGCAATTGATCGTCCGTTTACAAAAATTATTAACGGGACAACACAATTCGTCATCCCTGTTTTCCAAAGAGACTACAGTTGGACAGAAGCTCAATGTGCTCAACTTTGGAAGGATACCCACGTTGTTGCATCGGGTGAATCAGACCAAGGTCATTTTCTTGGGTCTGTTGTGTACATTCCAACCGGTGATAGTTCTGCAGGATTTACACGTTGGCTACTCATTGATGGTCAGCAGCGGGTGACAACCTTGACGCTGCTTCTCATTGCCTTGCGCGACCACATTAGTGAGGCTGAATGGCAAGGGGATGACGATGATGACCCAACTGTCAAAAGGATTGAAGCGTACTTTCTTAAAAACGTTCAGGAAGATGGTGATCGCGAAGCTAAACTTGTCCTACGGCGTCATGATCACGCTACATTATCAGCATTGTTGAATGCTACAGAACTTCCGAACAATGCATCGGAACGCATAATGGATAATTATGATTATTTTCGCGAGCAGCTGACAGATGCGAATCTAAGTCAGTTGTATCGTGGAATCGGTAGGTTAGTTGTTGTCGACGTAACGTTGGACCGACAAAAGGATGACCCCCAGCTCATATTTGAAAGCTTGAATTCTACAGGCATGGACCTTAGCCAGTCTGACTTGATTAGAAACTTTATACTTATGCGCCTGCCAGAAGCCGAACAAACGCTTATGTACGATGAATATTGGTCAAAGATTGAGACATTATTTCGAGGGTCTGGAAAGAAATTTGATGATTTTGTCCGTGACTATATTGCGTTGAAATTTAAGGCTAGCAAACAGAGTAAAGCCAATGAAATATATTATAACTTCCGCAGAACGTTTCATGAGCTTGAAGCTCAACTAGGAGGTCTTCAAGAAACCCTTGCCGACATGCTCCGCTACGCTCGGTATCATGCTGCGTTCAGCTTAGGCGTGGGAACTTCGAAGGTGTTGACGGAAGCTTTATCAAACGTACGGTCCTTAGTCGATGTGCCTGCAATATTAGTGATGAAACTGTTTGATGTTCATGAACGTGTGGGTTCGCTGTCCGAGGATCACTTTCGACAGGCCCTTGAGCTGGTGGAAAGTTACGTTATCCGCCGTGCTATTTGTGGAGAACAAACGAGGGGCTACTGGCAAATATTTGCTAATCTTGCCTATAAAATTGATGATGAGAGTCCGCTCGATAGTTTCATGGTCGGGTTGGCGCGCCAACAAGAAAGCTATCGTTTCCCAAGTGATGTTGAATTTAAGCGCGAACTGTTCGAGCGTGATATTTATGGTCTGCGTGTATGCCGGTTTTTACTGGAACGCTTAGAAAACCAAGATAGTCGTGAGCCTACCGATACAAGTGAGTACTCGATTGAGCACATAATGCCGCAGAATGAGAAATTACCTAATGGCTGGAAAAGTATGCTTGGTGTAGATGCTAAAAAAGTACACGCAGAGTGGCTCCATAGACTAGGGAACCTCAGCCTTACAGCATACAACAGCACTTACAAGGACCGTTCATTCAACGACAAAAAGACAATTGCAGGAGGATTTTCTGAAAGTTCGGTGCGGCTAAATAAGTTTGTGCGCGATCAGCCACAGTGGACCTCCGTTGAGATGAGTAAGAGAGGTAATATTCTTGCTTCACAGGCCCTGAAGGTCTGGAAAGATTTTTCCGTAGACCAAAGTTTAATTGATGCAGTAGCTGAACAAGAAAAGCGTGACCTTGCAAGCCGTAGGGATGTCACAAAGGTCAATATGAGTATTAAGGCTGGAGCATTATTTAAGGAATTACGAAAAAGAATTAATGACTTGAATGAAGATGTAATCGAATTGGCTGAGTCAAAGTCGATTAGCTATCATGGGCCAAGTTTCTTCCTTGAGGTCTTGCCGCGCAAGCATCAGATTACATTGTTGCTACCGTTGGATTATAACGAGATTGATTGTTCTTCCGAAATTGCTGAGGACGCGACCCAGTGGAAGTTCTTCTTTCATGCAAAATATGAGGGTGGGGTCGCTTTGCGGATCAACTCGGTTGAAGATATAGAATCATCTATGCCAATTATACGGCAAGCCTATTCTGTTGGATCAAACTAGCTTGACCAAAATAATTTGGAGATTGGGAAATGACATTAAAGTCTTGCTTAACCTAACGCAGAGCTAATCTCTTAACACTATGTGCGCCGTCAATTTTCAAATTAACCTCCACATGCAGTTTCCAACATACAGACACAAAAGCATAGGTTTTACGGACATATTAATCCTATACTTTAATGTCCTGAAACCGTTGCCTATCATAGGCTACGAGCAAATAGGGGTGCCGTGTCGAGTATGTCCGGTAATCTGTCCTATAACGTCCTTTAATTGCCCGATAGGACAGGTTCATTTGTCCGGTGCACCCAATTTATTATCAGGGTTCAAGTAACCCAGACTTTGCAACTGTATTGCCCCATCTGTCCCATAATTCTTTGGGCTTCCAGCTGTTTACATTTGCTATCTTGAGCTGGCTCTTGAATTTCCCCGCCAATTCGTCATCAAGCAGTGCTAGGGCCGCATTTATGCCCCGCTGTCGGCAACTGTCTAAAAAGAGCTCCCATAGAATTGGGTCGGTTCCAGTCGGTGCAGGACCCGGATGAATGACTTCAATCCGCTCGAACAAGTTCGCTTTAAGTTTGGCGAGGTTTGTTAATTTGATTCCCCCGCCGTGGACCATCTCTGCACGGGCGTGATGTACACCGTCAAAAGTGGCGGTCGTTTCCGTATCGACTTGTTCCTGAAGTTTGTCATAGACGTACTGACGGCTTGACTTGCCCTTCTTCACCCCCAAATAGGCCGTCTCTATCTTGCCATCTAGACCATAATATACATGGTTCTTTCCGGGCACATTACAGATGAAAACCAAGGTGGAGGTCTGAACGTTCAACAGGTCGGCGGCAACGTCTATTTTACTTACAGTTCCCGCACTTATAACATCTGACCACGTCACGGCCCCGGTGGTTATTTCAAGTAATCTGTCTTTAAAGACATTCAACCCGATTGGCCCGAGCTTGCTGGGGTTGAATTCCAAACGTAGGAAGTTTTTAGCTGTTGAGCTGGTTGGGTCTGCCTGTATCAGCACCTTTTGTTTGGTGGTCGGCTCAGTGCAATTAATTGCAAACTTATAAGAACCCTTTTCTCCGGGGCTAAAATCGGATTCTGCCATTCCCGGTTTAATCAAATCCATTAAGGATTCCCGTATCACCTGACGTGCATCTTCATCGCCAACAGGAATGGTAATGCTTATTTTATCTATGATTGGACCCATAACCCAACATGTACCTACACCCTCTACTTTATAAGAGTATGCATTTTCATTTAATTGCAATGAGGTAAGCTGGGTCTTGTTAGAGGATGTCTTGCCTGGGACTTTAAAAGTGACCGCCATCTAACAGCCTGTATTTTGTAGCATTTTCAACCCTTTATGTAAAGATGTTTTAAGTCCACGGGCAACGTCAACTTATCAATTGCCTGTGCCAATATAGGTACGGGGATGCCTGTCGAACCATAGGTGCCGTCCATGCTTTTGTCCGTATGTCCCATAAGGGCATGCTGGATGGTGCTATCAATACCCACCGCCTGCATAGCGTCCTTAAAGTTATGCCGAAAACTATGGAAGACCGTCTTTGGTGTTTTAACGCCCACGGCCTTTACATAACGGGCAAACAATTTTGAAAAGGTATCTGAACCCGGTTTAATGTCCGGGAACAGGCGGGTGCTCAATTTTGTTTTATCTGCACGTTCTGCACAATATTCCAGAAAGCCAATCTTGATCAGTTCGGGATGCACAGGAATGCGCCGTTTAGATTGCGCTGTCTTTAGGGATTTCTCTTCACCTTCATTGACGGTTACATCAAAGAACGAATGGCCTTCATCTTCCCGGACGTCCGTCACTTGCATCTGCACAATTTCCCCAAGTCGCATACCCGTAAATAGGGCGATGAGGGGTATCCAAAATTTGCCATCTCTAAACACCTTCTCACCCGGCCAGCTTCGTCGAGCCACAGACTTACAGCCCGTATAAATCGGTGATGCGAAGAGCTTTGTTAACTGATCTGGTGAAAACGGATAACGATCCTCTTGAGGGTTCGCTTTCAGGTGTATCTTGATTTTAGCTCCGGGTACTATTGAGATATGCTCTTCTTCCTGACACCAATGCAGGAACCCCTTAAGCATGGATAGATATTTATCTGCAGTCCTAAGGGCAAGTTTGTTATCGTCTACGCCAACCTCAATAATTTTCTTAAGCGAAAGTCCGTCATATTTCTTGGCCTTGGAATAGTTCACAGGCAAACCCATCAACAGTTCCCGAAAGTCTTGCACGTCCGTTTTGCCAATAGACGTGATGGTTCGTTTTTCCCCCACCATTTCGCGAAACCACTTAAGAACCCGGATATTATCCAACTGTGTTTTCTTCACCCATTCCGCTTTGGACTTAAGCTCGATGAACTGATCGGCAAGCCGGGCGACTAGTGGCCCGGTTGTGGAGGATGTCTGACCTAAGACCGCATTCGCGGGTCCCTTAAACAACGGGTCTTTGGGTTCCACATCGTCATAACGACCTTCGAGCATGGCGGCATAGATACGGAAGCTTTCGACTCTGGCTCTTGTAAGGCCGTGGCACAGAGCATCCCATTCTTCACTTACCTTATTTGGGGTCGTGATATTGGCTTCATCCAAAAGTTCACCCGCCTCAACTTCGGTGGCCTTTTCATAGTCCCGCGATGCGAGGCGTTGCTGGAGAGCCTTGATGCTTTCTTCGGTTTGGGCCAGTTCAAACGCCTTATCAATATGTCCGTCCGTGCTGACGTCCATGACAACCTCGCGGACGTTCTCCAACCCGCGTGAAAACGAGTCCCGCACAATCCTGTCGATAATCTGTGGCGTCAGTTCCGGCATACGTTTAACCAGTGAAGTTAATTGGACAAAGCGATTGGTCAATTCACGGGTCCGCATTTCTGCTGTCCGCGAGTCGTCCGTTTGCAACGATACCTTGATTTCGGCTCGTTCAAAACGACTTTGTAAATTTAAAGGTAGGGCTCGACGGAAATAATACACCCCGTCACGCCGAACAAGGTATTTGAGTCTTATAGATGCCAAAACAACACATTCCTGTACCAGAGTTCTGTACCAGTAAGGAAGAACGTCAAATTACAGGCATAAAAAAGCCCCGGTTTCCCAGGGCTTTTTCAAAATATGGCGGAGAGAGCGGGATTCGAACCCGCGGTACGGGTTAACGTACACACGCTTTCCAAGCGTGCGCCTTAAGCCACTCGGCCACCTCTCCTGAAGTTGAGGGCGCAACCTAACGAAAGGAGGGGCTAAATACAAGCGTCTCGCTCACATTTGTGAACCTTTTTTGCTTGAAGCTCGATTTGTCTAATGACCTAATCGTTTTGCCGCTTTACACTTAGACTCATGAAGCAACTTTTCTCCCTTTTCGGCAAAATTTTATTGCTGGTGGCCTTCGCCGTCACAGCGGCAGAACTCGCCGCGCATGGCCTGTCCTCGGATTTAGGGGCGATACCGTCAAGTGGTGACGTGTGGAATGTCTTTAAACCCGATCAATACAAAGCCTTTCTCGCATCCGACCCCAACGGTTTGTTCATCATAATGCTGAAAGTCCCCGCATGGGCCTTGCTGGGTATTCCGGGGCTTTTGCTGATCATTTTTTGTCGCGATAAGGTGCCGAGCGAAGAGGCTGAGCTTGAAGAATCACTGTTTCTGTATGACGAACTGGTCAAGCGCGTCAAAGAAGAAGAGTTTGAAAATTTTGAGGGCTTAAGCCAAGACGGCACAGAACCCAATCACAACTCAGATATCTCGATCGCCGATGAAAGCTATCAAAACAGCAAGCTGGACCAAGACTTGGCCCCCAAGCGAGATTTCCTGCTTAAATAGTCATTCGCGGTCTATAGGCTAGTCGTCGCCCATTTTCAAAGCATTGATAAAGGCACTTTGCGGGATTTCGACTTTGCCGAACTGCCGCATTTTCTTTTTGCCCTTCTTTTGCTTTTCCAACAGCTTTTTCTTCCGCGTGATATCGCCGCCGTAACATTTCGCCGTCACGTCTTTGCGCATCGCCGAAATGGTTTCGCGCGCGACCACTTTGCCGCCAATCGCCGCTTGAATGGGGATTTTAAACAGTTGGCGCGGGATCAAATCTTTTAGGCGTCCGCACACTTGGCGGCCACGATTTTCAGATTGCGAGCGGTGGCAAACAAAAGCCAAAGCATCAACAGGATCGGCATTGACGAGAATTTGGATTTTCACCAAGTCATTTTCATCATAGCCATCCATTTCATAATCAAACGATGCATAACCCCGCGTGATGGATTTCAGACGATCATAAAAATCAAAAACAACTTCGTTCAACGGCAAGCGATAGACCGCCATGGCCCGCGAGCCAACATAAGTTAATTCGACCTGAACGCCGCGACGATCGGTACACAATCCCAACACCGCGCCCAAATATTCGTCGGGGACCATAATGGTGGCCTTAATCCAAGGCTCTTCAATGGCTTCGATTTGTGTGGGTTCTGGCATGTCGGCCGGATTGTGCAGATCAATCATGTCGCCGTTGTTCATCTTCAGCTTATAAGCCACCGAAGGTGCCGTGGTGATCAGATCAAGATCGAACTCACGCTCTAGGCGTTCTTGAATAATTTCCAGATGCAACAGGCCTAAGAACCCGCAACGGAAACCCTGACCCAAGGCTGCCGACGTTTCGGCTTCAAATTCAAAGCTGGCATCGTTAAGACGAAGCTTGCCCATGGAATCGCGAAGATCTTCATAATCGGCGGCATCAATGGGAAACAGCGAACAAAACACCACCGGAACCGAAGGCTGGAAGCCTTCTAGGGCTTCAGTCGCCGGATTGCGTTCGTCGGTGATCGTGTCCCCCACATTGGTGTCGGCAACGGTTTTGATCGACGCCGTAATATAGCCCATTTCACCGGGGCCTAAGTCTGGCATTTTGCAGATTTTCGGCGTGAAGATACCGACTTGATCAACTTGATGGCTGGACCCCGAAGACATCATACGGATTTTCTGACCACGTTTAAGCGCCCCATCAATCACCCGAACCAAAATCATCACCCCCAAATAAGGGTCATACCAACTGTCGACCAGCAACGCCCGCAACGGGGCATCTCGATCGCCTTGGGGGGCATGAAATTGGGTAACAATGGCTTCCAGTGTGTCTTCGATACCGATGCCCGATTTTGCGGAAACTTCCAAAGCGTCCGAAGCATCAATGCCGATCACGTCTTCGATTTGTTTGCGAACCCGGTCGGGCTCGGCGGCGGGCAAATCAATTTTGTTGAGAACGGGGATAATTTCAAGATCGTTGTCCAAGGCCATGTAAACATTGGCAAGGGTTTGCGCTTCCACACCTTGGGACGCATCAACCACCAACAGCGCGCCTTCGCAAGCCGCCAAGGAACGAGACACCTCGTACGCAAAGTCAACGTGTCCGGGGGTGTCCATCAAATTGATTTGATAGGTCTTGCCATCATGGGCTTTGTACACCAAACGTACGGTTTGTGCTTTGATGGTGATGCCGCGTTCGCGTTCGATATCCATGCTGTCGAGCACCTGCTCGGACATTTCACGATCAGCCAAGCCGCCGCAAAATTGAATCAAACGATCCGCCAACGTCGACTTGCCATGGTCAATGTGCGCAATAATGGAAAAATTTCGAATGTGTGATAGATCAGTCATGCCGGGCTTTTAGCACTCATCGTGCGCCTTGGAAAGACAGGGATTTAACGCCAGACAAGCTTCTTTGCTTCTTTGCCCAAAGATAAGACCAAAAACGGTGCCAAAATGAGCCCCGCAGCACGCTCAAGCCATTTTGGAAGGGCTTCCCCGGTGGCTTGCATTTGCCCTGAAATATTGATGTCTAAGGCAATCAACAGAGCATCAGTGGCAAGGCCGGCAAGGACTGCGCTTAACGCGAGACCCAAAAGATACCCCACCAAGGCTCGCGATCCGAGTTCTTTGCCAACCACGCCCAGCGTTGCAAGGTTGGTCGCGGGTCCCGCCAACAAAAACACCAAAACAGCCCCGGGCGAGACCCCCACGGACAGCAAACCCACGGCAATCGGGGTTGAGGCCGTTGCGCAAACATATATCGGAATACCAATGACCAGCATCATGACGATGCCGCTTAAGCCCGTGCCGTACGCGCCCAAGGCATCGGGCGGGATCAAAACGATCATCACACCAGATAAAGCCAATCCCACCACCAGCCACACGGCGATGTCGTCCAATATAGCGGTGAAGCCATAGCTGAGACCGCCCCAAACGCGTGTGGGTAAAGGTAAATCTGAATCACTTGATTTGGCCGCACAACAGGGTCGGGCGATTTTGGGTTTTGGGGTGTGGTCTTCCCCTTTCAACATTGCAGAGGTCAGAAGCCCGCTCACAATCGCGCTCACAATCGCGGCAATGGGGCGAATGATCGCCATAAACGGTCCCAATAAGGCGTAACTGACCGCAACCGAGTCCGGCCCTGTTTCCGGGGTGGCGATCAAAAATGAAACCGTCGCCCCCTTAGAGGCTCCGTCGCGCCTAAGCCCCACAGCGGCGGGCAAAACACCACACGAACACAGCGGCAATGGGGCCCCAATCAAAGCCGCCTTAACAATGGGGCCAGCCCCTCGTCCACCCAATTTCTTCGCCAACAAACCCTTCGGCAGCAAAGCATGAATTAATCCGGCGGCAATGATTCCCACCATCAGCCAAAGTGCGGCGTCCAGATACAAGTCTAGGGTCGCGATCAAAATGTCAGTCAGGGTGTCCATATTGAACTTTCACTCAGGGGAATGGCGAAACGCCGATGGCTTCAAAATGCCCGCCGATCAATAGGGCATACAACACCAATCCACCAAGACCGGGACCTAAGACAATATTTCGCCAATCCAATTTTGTCCGCCCTGAAAGGACCGCCAAAAAGGGAAAGCTTGAGGTGGGACCTGCAAGGTTGGTCCAGGCCTCTTCGCCCAACTGACGCCGCTTTTTCAGATCCAAACTTTTTGGACCGACAAGACCCAAAGCAGTAAACAAACCAAACAACACAAGCGAAGCCGTATCCCCATTGGGAACCATATGAGCCACCGACCACAAGATAAGAGCCCAAATCAATGGATGACGTGTCACCGACACAATGGCCGGTTTTTGAGGATCAAAAGAAGCCGCCTTTACGCCCACAGACAAGGGGTTCGCCTGTGTTAACGCGCCCACCAAAAGGGCACAAGCGGGATACATCAAAATGATCGTCACCCAACGCATCCAAGGCTCTTGGGACCAGATCAAATCCGTATCGGCCCGACCATAAGCCAGCCCCACCCAAACCAATAAAGCCACCGACAAAAGCGAGTAACCGACGATATAGCCGAACTTGCCTCCGGCTGAAATCAATCGCTTGCGCACCGACCCTAACGCTGGAACAAGGTGAAGGATGATAAAAACGAACAGGCTTAAAAGGAGTTCTTGCATACCTGTACCTTAATATTGAACCGCCCAAAGAGGAAAGAAGAGAAAACAATTTAAGTTCTACAGTTTTTTTTGAGCCTATAAAAATAGTCATTTTTAAGCTCAACTTCGCAAGATACTACAGCAAAAAGATTGATCATATGCCGACAAGGACATAGTATTCATGTGATATATGATACATAGTAACTACACTGTGTGGCTATGCCGGGCTTTTCAATCGGCCCGCTCAATAATAATAATGATGCAAAAATGAAATAAAATGATTTGGGCTAAAAGGTCTGGGGAAACATGAAAAATTTAAAGATTAGATCCCGCATTGCGCTCGCTTTGCTTTTGCCAATTCTTGGCCTCATCTTCTTTTCTGGCTCCCTTGTTTTAGAAAAGCGCCAAGCCGCCAATGAAATGCAGGCCCTTCAAGATATGGCCCGCATGGCCCCTGTCATTAGTAATTTGGTTCATGAACTTCAAAAAGAACGTGGAACAAATGCCGTTTTTATTGGGTCTAAAGGCAAAAAATTCAAAACTGAAATGCCGGCTCAATTCTCTGCCACCGACGCGCAGATTGAAAAGCTCATAGCAACTTTTCGCGCATTTGATTCTGAGGCTTTCAAACCCGTAGATCCTGATGTCGCTGCGGCACAAGAAGAAGCTGCAAAAGCAGATCCTGCTGCGGCTCAGGCCATGATCGATGCGGCACCCGCCGTAAGCCCCTTAATTGCCAAGATGCAGCTTGCCGTAGAAGCCCTCGGCAAAATTGAAAAAACACGAAAAAAGACCGCGAAACGTCGCCTTAAAGCGATCACGATGGCATTTTATTACACCTCGACCATTACTGACTTACTCTCCATTATCGAAGAAATGACGGTAATGAGTTCTAATGCCAAGGTCACGGTGGCCATTACGGCTTACACCACATTCTTGCAGGCCAAGGAACGTGCGGGTATCGAACGTGACATGGGTGGTGCTGGTTTTTCCAGCAGCTCCTTTAAGTTCTTTATTCACAAGAAATTTGTCGAGCTTGTGGCCCAACAAGAAGCCTTTCTAGAAACCTTTGCTGTAAATGCGACGGCCGAGCAGTTGGCCTTCATGGAAAGCACCCTTCAAGGTCCCAACGTCGAAGAAGTCGAACGTATGCGGGTTCGCGCGATCGCCAGTATCCAAGAAGAATTTAATACCAGAGGCATTACAACAGATCACTGGTACGATCAGTCCACACAAAAAATCGAACAGCTTAAAGTCGTTGAGGATAAAATCGCCGACGACCTGACCAAATTGGTTTCCGACACATACAGTTCGGCCCAAGGCGCGTTTATGACACTTTTGACAATGACAATCGTTCTTCTGGTCATTACCGGCATCATCGTTGGCTTCCTTGTGCGCACCATTACACGCCCCGTTGCCAACATGACGGACGCCATGACCAAGTTGGCTGGCGGCGATCTCAGCTTCGACATTCCGGCCATCGGTCGGACCAACGAAATTGGTCAAATGGCCGATGCCGTTCAA
>Ga0316189_10006548_pt1 | contig 11084 bp, 8 predicted proteins | sample LowCovwburrow_MG_FD_204930 | JGI IMG/M metagenome (GOLD analysis project Ga0316189, IMG submission 204930) | Coastal sediment microbial communities from Maine, United States - Lowes Cove worm burrow | ecosystem: Environmental > Aquatic > Marine > Coastal > Sediment | place: USA: Maine... | reverse complement strand
GGACGCAAGAACGTCCTCGCTTGCGATTGCGGTCACCTTGTTCGCCAACAGCGTCGATACCATGCTGGTATTCGCACCACTGCTGGCAGACAGCAACAATGAAGCGGACTTCAGGATTGTCGCGGCTTACCTGCTTGTCGGTGCGGCCTGGTTCGGGCTCGCACAGTTCTTCAGCCGTCATGCACGGCGCATGCAGTCAATCGTCGCGACCGCGCAATGGATCGCACCACTCGTCATGATTGCTGTGGGTTTCTACATCCTCAACAACACGGCGACCGACGTGATACCGGGTAGCTAGGCCGTGGCAGAAGAAACAGGATTTTTCCGCAGGGCACTCGGTACCTTCGCCTACAGTCGTCGCGCACTGGGGCTGGTGTGGACGACAAGCCGTCCGCTTACGCTGACCCTCGCGGTCCTCACGATCGTCGCCGGCGTGCTGCCGGCCGCCATTGCCTATATCGGCCAGCTGATCGTCGACGCCGTAGTCGCTGCGATCGACGCTGACGATCCTGACGTGCGGGGCATCATGATGCTGTTGCTCATGGAAGGTGGTGTGGTTATCGCCGTGACAGCCTGCCAGCGCGGCATTTCTGCCAGCCAGTCACTGTTGCGCGCACTGCTCGGCCAGCGCGTCAACGTCATGATTCTTGAGAAGGCACTGACGCTGCAGCTGACCCATTTCGAGGATTCGGAATTCTACGACAAGCTCACGCAAGCCCGACGTGAAGCGTCAAGCCGGCCGCTAAGCCTGGTCAATCGCACCTTCGGACTCGCACAAAACTCCATCTCACTCATCAGCTACGCCATTCTGCTGTTTGCATTCTCGCCGTGGGCGGTTGCCATACTGGTTGTCGCAGGCCTGCCGTCATTTTTCGCCGAGGCGAAGTTTTCGGGTGATCGATTCCGGCTGTTCCGCTGGCGCTCACCTGATACGCGTATGCAGATTTACCTCGAAACGGTTATCGCGCGCGAAGACGGTGTGAAAGAGGTCAAGCTGTTCCAGTTGGGTCCACGACTGCTGCAACGCTACCGCGATATCTTCAAGAAGCTGTTCAAGGAAGACAAGAAACTGACGTTGCGGCGTGATGGCTGGGGTTTTGTACTCGGCCTGATTTCGACCGCGGCCTTTTATGGCGCCTATGCCTGGATCGTGCTCGCGACCATCGCCAGGGAGATTACGCTTGGCGCAATGACGATGTACCTGATGCTGTTTCGCCAGGGACAGTCAGCGGTTGCGGCAATTCTCACGGCGATCAGCGGCATGTATGAAGACAACCTGTATGTGTCGAACTTATACGAGTACCTGGAACAACCGGTTCTGACGCGCTCCGGCGATGCCAAAGCAGGGCCTGACCCCAGCCGTGGCATCGAACTCGAAGCGGTGTCGTTTGCCTACCCCGGCTCCGAGAGCTACGCACTCGAGAACATCAGTCTGCAGATTCGTCCGGGCGAGAGCCTGGCAGTCGTCGGCGAGAACGGCTCCGGCAAGACAACCCTGATCAAGCTGCTGACACGTCTTTACGAACCCAGCGGCGGTCGCATCCTGCTCGATGGGCTGGACCTGAAGGACTGGGACATCGAAGCGCTGCGGCAGCGAATCGGCGTCATTTTCCAGGACTTCGGGCGCTACCAGTTTTCAGTCGGTGAGAACATTGGCACCGGCGACGTGCGTTACATCGACGAACAGGCGCGCTGGAAACAGGCCGCGGAAACCGGGCAAGCGGCGTCATTTATCGACGAGCTGCCGCAAGGCTACGACACGCAATTGGGACGCTGGTTCAAGGACGGTCGGGAGCTGTCGGGCGGGCAGTGGCAAAAAATAGCGCTATCTCGAGCGTTCATGCGTAGCGAAGCAGATATACTCGTACTCGACGAACCGACAGCTGCCATGGACGCCGCATCGGAAGCCGCCATCTTCGAACATTTTCGCAAGATGAGTAAGAAGAAAATGACCATCCTGATTTCACACCGATTCTCGACCGTGCGTGCCGCTGACCAGATCATCGTCATTCATAATGGCGTTATCCAGGAACGTGGCACCCATGAATCGCTCATGCAACAGGACGGCCAGTACGCGCATCTCTTCAATCTGCAGGCGAAAGGCTATCAGTAGCGCCGGTGGATCAATAGAAATACGAGCAATGAACTGAGGACGCAAAGTGATTGATCAACTAAACGACAAAGAGGCTCGCGTCATTGGCTGCCTCATCGAAAAGTCCGTCGTCACACCGGACCAGTATCCCCTTACCCTCAACGCACTGACGAATGCCTGCAACCAGAAGTCGGCGCGTGATCCTGTCATGGCACTGCAGCCAGGCGACGTGCAACATACGATCCGCGACCTTGAGGGCAAGCATCTGGTTCGCACAGATGAGAACTTCAAGAGCAGAGCGGAGAAATACTCACAGCGCTTCTGCAATACGCGCTACAGCCAGCTGCAATTCAGCCCGGCGGAACTTGCGATCGTCTGTCTGCTGTTACTGCGAGGAGCGCAAACACCGGGCGAGTTGCGCGCACGCAGCGGACGCTTGCACACATTTGCCGACAATGCAGAGGTCGTCGCTGCACTTGAGGGCTTGATTGCACACGAAGCCGGCGCGCTGGCCGTCAAGCTGCCACGAGTAGCCGGACGCAAGGATTCCGAATATATGCACCTGTTCTGCGGCCCTGTAGACGTCGACGCTCTGGCGGCCGAGTCTACGGCCCGCTCAGCCGCTGTACATAAGCGCGGCGGAGTCGCGGAACTGACAGACCGTGTCGAGCAACTGGAGGCAGAGGTCGAGAGCCTGAGGAAACAAATCGAAGCGCTGTCTAATCGCTGACGCTTAGAGCAACTCGCATTCGAACGGCAGCATCATCGGTATCCGGTTCGTTGTCGATAGCGGTGATGGAGACGCGGTCGCCCAGCGTCTCGTCGATCGCGATAACTGCCGCACGAGTATTTTCCGCGCGCGCCGTTGCCAGGCCTGTTAATACGTCCGGGCCTAACACCTGCAAGTCGATGAGCCTTTCACGCAGCTCTGCGGCGTAGGCGAGCTCATCGAGCACCGGTTTGCCGGCGCTGCCGTCGGCATCGGTACTTGCAGTGTGCTTACCTTGCAGCTCATCGAGATCAAGCGAAGGATCAGAGGTCAGGGCCATCTCCTTGTACAGCTGCTCCAATATCGCGGCACGCCGCTCGATCGAGGTCGCTGACACGTCTGCATCGTCGCCCGCGCGCGCTTCGATCAGCGCATCCAGTTGTGCCGCCTTGAGCGACGCTCCATCCAGTTCAGCATCAACAACCGCAGGGATTTGCAGCAGCAAATTCGGCCTCTGCGTTAGCGCCTCCGCCAATTTCGCTGCGCGCTCCATTTCAGGCGGCGTCAGGTCGGAACGTCCCGATTCAAATGTAATGTACTCGAGCTCATCGCCTTCGATGCCAACAAGATTGCCCAGTAGCGCGAATGGCGATGTGACGATCTTGCCAATCAAGGAGACCATCGCTTTACCAACTACGCGGCCGTAGCTGAACTCCGGTTCGTTCACGTCACCGCGAACGGGAAGATCGATATCGATGGTTCCGTCGCTGTCCTTGAGCAAAGCAACGGCTAACCCCAGCGGCAGACTCACAGCGTCCGGATGGGGCACCTTCTCGCCGAGCTCGAACTCCCGCAGCACAATCTTGTTTTCACCGACGAGTGCGCCATTGTCGAGCTGATAGCCGAGATCGAGGTCCAGCTTGCCGCTGGCAATTTCGCGGCCTGCGAACGGTATCGTGTAAGCCGAGAATTTCGGCATTTCAACGTTTTGAAACACAACCTTGAGATCGGTTGCCCTGGCCGGCTCGAACGGGGTCACGGTCCCGGAAATACGCACCAGCCCGTATTCATCGACCTTGCCTTCCAGCGATGCGCCGGCTGGCTCTGTACTCGCGGTCGCAATGGTCGTTATCTTGCCGTTAAGCGCTGCGATATCAGCCTCGAATGGCAATGGCAGCGAAACATCTGCAAATTTCGCACTGCCATCGTCGATGAGGATTTCGCCAATCGAAATTTGAAAGGCTGATTTCGCGGCATCTTCGGTGCCCGGCGCTGTTTCGCCGGACTCGCCGTTTGCGGCCGCAGCTCCGTTTACTGCCGCATCTGTAGCGTCATTCTGGCCTTTCCTGATGCGCCCGAGGTTAACCGTGCCGTCCGCCGCAATGAATATGTCTGCGTATGGCTCGTCAAACGTGACCGATGCGATATCGAGCGAGGCTGCTTCGAGATCCAGCCTGACGCCGTCCAATCCCAGCCTGGTCCAGCTGCCGAGGCGTGAATCTTCCTCGGTTTCCGTCAGCAGGAAGTTCGTAACGGCCACATCGCTGGTCAGCCTCAGTGCGTTGTCAGGTCCGTGATGCAGATTCCCGTTCAGGGCCAGTGTGCCGCCATCCAGGCTGATATCCGCTTGCGATTGGATGTAAGACTGCAGCATTGCCAGCGCAACGCCTTCAATGTTGAGATCGAGGTCGACCATCGGTGCCGGCAATACCGACAATTGCCCGCTGGCCGAAATGCTGCCCCCTGCTCTCGTCCTTGTAGTGAGTTTGGTCGGAAAACTCGCGCCCTGCTTATTGCTCAGCTGTTGCAGCTCAATATTGAGTTGCTCGATACCAATATCCGCAGCGGGTACGACGCTGTCGTCGATAAGACCGATCGCTGCACCGCGCAGCTGGAATGCATCCAGAGACACCGACCAGCCAGCATCGCCATTGGCGGCCGGGGCCTCTTGCTCCGGCTCAGTTGCTGCTGCATCGCTGGCAGCGGGGACAATATTCAACGCGCCATCGGCGTCGCGATACAGGCTCACAATGGCATCATCGATCGTCACAGACTCTACCGCGACAGTGCGCGCCGGCCAGGCCAGGGCGCCACCCGTGACCTCGAGCTTCGGCAGCGCCAGCACATCACGGTCCGCGGCATCATCCGGCCCGGACTGTGCACTGAACGTTCTAACCAAAAGGTCACTAATCGCAACATGCAGATTGTTGATGCTGGCTGCGAACGTTCCATCCTCGAGCGCCTCGATCGAATAATCGAGCTCGATATCTGAATCCCCGCGAGCAATGTCGAAACCCGTGTCCTGACGCAAATACTCAGACAACAGTGGCAGATGCGAGCCTGAGACAGACGCGGTTCCGACAGACTTCAGCGGATTGAGCTGCAGGCTGCCCTGCCAGCTCAGGGTTCCTTGCGTCTCGGTAGCGATAACCACCTTTTGCGCACCCTCTTTCTGCGGCAGAGTGCTTAGATCCGTGATGCTGAAATTGACCGGCCCCAAACGCGTTGTTACCGGTTGCGCCGGTACCCGGTCGTCCCAGTCAACCACACTGTCGTTGATCGCAAAATTGAAGATCACCAGGCGTGGAATCGCCGCGTCCTTTTCCTCTTCGGCCGGTGCTGGCTCCGCGTCGCCGGCTTCTGCCAGGAACGCGATGTTCATCCGGCCTTCGTCGTCTCTGGACAAATACACATGTGGTGCATCGATGCGGACTTCATCAAATGTCAGTGCCCAGCGAAATAATGAACTGAGTTGGAAGTTGATGAATATCTGGTCGATACCGAGGAGCGCTTTTCCGGACGGGTCGTCGAGAGCAAGCTGATCGACGCGCAGACTCAGAACGAACGGATTGATTGCGACCTTTTCAATCCTGAGCTCGGAACCAAGCTGGCTCTGTACCGTGTTCACAGCAGTCCGCTTGAGCAACCAGGGCGCTAACAGGAAACCTATGAGTGAGTACAACAGCAGCACGACGGCCAGTGCTGACAAACGGCGCTTGTGCCGCCTGGCGAAGTCGATTACTGAGTTCACGCTAACTCCTTATTCATTACGCTCGGCTGGCGAGTCGTTGCTGATTCCTTGCAGACGCTGACTGCGCGACAGGCTTTTCGGATGCATGGCTTTGCGCAGACCATCCAACTGGTGGCGAATGGCCAGTACGGGATGCCTTAGAAGCATCCTCGGACCTGCATAACGCATGATGCGCTTCACCTGCTCTCTGCGGGCTGGCTTATAGCAATGCACAGGGCAATTCGCGCAGGTCGGCTTGTCATCACCGTACGGGCATTTCTCGAGCCTGCGGTCAGCGTACTCCTGAAATTCCTGGCATGACGCACACAGCGAATCTGCTGTTGCAGCATGATGATCAGCGCAATAAATGCCGATCATCACCGCTACGGTCCGGCGTTCGCGCTGCAGTCTCTTATGTTCCTGCCTCATGCACGGAATTGTACATCAAGCTCATCGCTGCACGCGCCCGGAGGCATCACCGCCCATCAGGTGCTCGACCTCAGCCCTGCTCATGCGATTGAAGTCGCCCTGGATGCTGTGCTTGAGACAACTCGCGGCCACCGCAAACTCCAGTGATTGCTGGCGTTCGTCGTACAGGTTGAGCCCGGCGATTAACCCGGAAGCAAAGCTGTCGCCGCCTCCGACCCGATCAACGATGTCCGTGATCTCGTATTGTTTCGACAGGTAGAAGCCATTCGCGTCGCGCAGGCAAGCAGACCAGCCGTTGCGATCGGCACTACGGGATTCGCGCAGCGTTACGGCAATGACCGACATTTCGGGGAAGGCTTCCAGCACTTTGCGTGTCAGCTGTTCGTACTTCTTCGTATCGAGTTCGCCGCTTTCAACATCCACATCGGCGTGTATGTCGAGGCACTTCTGACAGTCTTCTTCGTTGGCGATACCCACATCGACAAACTTGACCAGCTCCCGCATGACCTCGGGCGCTGACTTGCCGTACTTCCACAACTTGCCGCGAAAGTTGAAGTCACACGAGACGGTGACCCCAGCCGCCTTGGCCGCCTTGCACGCCTCGATCGAGAGATCTGCAGCGCTCTGGCTGAGCGCCGGCGTGATCCCCGTGATATGAAACCACTTCGCACCTTTGAATATCGTTGCCCAGTCGAAGTCGCCGGGACCCGCCTCACAGATCGAAGAGTGCTCGCGATCGTAGACGACCTTCGAGGGGCGTTGATTCGATCCGGTCTCCAGGAAATAGATACCAACGCGCGAGCCGCTGCGGATAATATGGGTTGTATCGACACTGAAGCTGCGCAGCTCTCGCATAGCGGCTTCGCCGATATCGTTGTTCGGCAATGCTGTTACGAATCCGGCATCAAGACCATAGTTGGCCAGCGATACTGCTACGTTTGCTTCGCCACCGCCGAAGGTCGCTTCGAGCGCGGGTGATTGAAAGAAACGCTCGTGTGCGGGTGACTTCAGACGCAGCATAATTTCACCCAGGCTCAAGAACTCTGCCATTAGTTTTCTCCTCTTGCGCTTGCTGCAATCGCCAGTGCTTCCGCTGCGAGCGTCGTTATCTTGTTGTAGTCATCGGCCGCGATTGCATCGGCTGGCGTCAACCAGCTGCCACCGCAAGCCAGTACCGCGGGCAATGCGAGGAACTCAGCAAGATTACCTGGCGACACGCCGCCCGTTGGCATGAAGCGCATCGTGCGAAATACGCTCGATAGCGCCTTCAAAGCGGGCACACCACCGGCGATGGATGCCGGAAAAAACTTCACTACCGAAAGCCCGAGGTTAAAGGCGTGCTGCAACTCGCTCGGTGTGACGATGCCGGGATACACCGGCGCGCCGCGGTCCTGCGCAGTTGCCACCACATCATCATCGAGCCCGGGCGACACGATGAACTGCGCACCGGCAGCGAAAGCCGCCTCGGCCTGCCTGGCACTCAGCACGGTACCCGCGCCCGCGATCATTTCGGGTACCTCTTCGGCAACTGCCTTGAGGCAATCGAGCGCCCTGTCAGTGCGAAAGACGACTTCGACCACCGTCAGCCCACCAGCAGCCAGCGCGCGCGCGGTCTTCACCGCAATCGCGGGGTCGTCGGCTTGTACCAGCGGCACCACGGGTGCGGCTTCGAGAATACTGTCGATATCAATTGTCATTAGTTTCTGCCCCTTGACTTGTTCCATATTTGGAACTATGTTTCATTATTATGCTATTTAACGCCCTCAACACACCCGCTGTCAACCGCGAAATAGCGGGTCCTCTTGCATGAGCGCTCTCAGGAAGGGATTCAGTATCATTGAGGCAGTAACAGCGGCCGGCAACGACGGTTTGCCGTTCAGTCACATCGTCGCTGCAACCGGCGTCGCCAAGGCAACCGCCCATCGTCTGCTGGCGGAACTCGTCGACATGTCGGTGCTTACACTTGATCCGACCACACGCTGCTACCGGGGTGGACTGTCGCTGGCGCGTATCGGTGCGACCGTGATGGCGGACTACGACCTGCGGACCTCGGCCCACCCTCACCTGCAAGCGCTGCACGACGAATTTGGGCACGTGGCAACCCTCGGTGTTCGCAACAACGATACCGGTGTCTACATCGACAAGATCGAATCAAAGGATTTCGGGCTGCGCCTGCATTCGGAGATCGGCAAGACATTCCCACTGCACTGCACCGCGATGGGCAAAGTCCTGCTGAGTAAAGCAGACAGAGACACGGTGCGGCGTATTACCAGCAGAAAGCTGGACGCGCATACCGCCAACACAATCACAGATCCGAAAGCGTTGCGAAAAGAACTTCGCCGTGTTGCAGAAAACGGCTACGCTATTGATAACGAGGAGATAACGCGCGGCCTCGTGTGCGTTGCCGCGCCAGTGCTTGGTATCGGTGGCGAGATAGCAGGCGCTATGAGCTGCACCTTCCCCAGTTACGTCGCCGAAGAGAATGGCCTGCAGCCTGCCATCAATGCCGTCAAACGATATGCCGCAATGGCGTCGGCCGGCTAGGCAGCCGAGCTACCCTCAAACAATCCCTCTCGCACTCTTGATCCGATCATAGGCGGCATTCAACTCACGCGATCGTTCCTCGGCAACCGGACGCATGCTCTCTGGCAAGCCGCGCGCAGCAAGTTTGTCGGGATGGTTTTCGCTAATGAGTTTACGGTAGGCACGCTTGATTTCGGCAGGAGTCGCCTCCGGCATCAGCCCCAGCGCCGCATAAGCGTCAGCCAGTCTGTCTGCTGACGGCGGCGCACCGGGCCCGCCGCCCGCACGGCCGCTGGTCGCCGCGCGCAATAGCGACTCCAGCTGCGAAACATCACGTTCACTTAAGCCCAAACGGCCCGCGATGCGAACCAGCATGACGTGTTCCGCCTCATGCACTTGCCCGTCCGCCGCGACAGCCATCACCTGCAACTGCAGGAAGAGCTGAATGAGCGGCGCACGCCCGCGGCTGATCGCAGCGAACTTGTCAACGGCGGCATCGAGATCGAAGTCCGGCTGTTTGCCTTTCGCGAACGCTTGCTTTGCGAGGTCACGCTGCTCCTTATTCAGGCGCAACATGCCGAAAATCTGCTCAACCGCCTGGATCTCATCCCGCGAGACAACGTTGTCAGCCTTGCATAGCGCTCCCATGACGGAGAACACGGATTCGACCAGCGCCGTCTGCGCGATCTGAAGTCCGCCAATCAATAGTTTGCGAGCTGCCTGGCCGGCCACATAGCCGATGAACCCGCCGACGAGGAGTCCAAGCGGGCCGCCGGTAAACAGACCGATAATTGCGCCGATAAATATGAGCATGCGCGGAGTTTATCAGCCCTCGGTGCGGAGTCGTGCGAAATAATCTTTCGCGGCCTCGCGCACTTTAGGCGCGAGCAATAGTGTCGAAATCATCGTCGGAATCGCCATCGTCGCGTACATACCATCGAGCAAACCGATCACGGCTCGCAGCGAAGCTACCGAACCAAGGGTAATGAGACCGACGTAGAACCAGACGTACCAGGATTCGAATCGGGTGCCGAAAAGAAAACCGGCACACTTGCTGCCGTAGTAACTGAAAGTGAGCACGGTACTCATGCTCAGGAAGAACACCATCACGACCAGCAGGTAACCACCGAAGCCGGGGAAAGTACTTTCGAACGCGAGCGTCGTTATGGTCGCGCCGATGGCGTCGCCCTCCCACACCCCTGTCACGAGGATGGCCAATGCGGTGCAGGTGCAGACAATCAGCGTATCGACGACAGGACCGATCATCGCGACGACGCCCTCGCGAATGGGCTCGTTCGTTTTCGCTGCGCCGTGGGCCAGCGCCTCGGTTCCGATGCCGGCCTCGTTTGAGAACGCGCCGCGCTGCACGCCGATCAGGATAACCGTGCCAAGAGCGCCACCCGCGACCGACTGACCGCTGAAGGCCTCATCGACAATGAGCATCAACGCCCCGGGGATGGCCTCCGCGTGCATCACAAGCAAGACAGCAGTGATGATGAAGTAGAAAATCACCATGAACGGCACGACGCGACTGGTGACTGCCGCGATGCGCTGGATACGCCCAATGACGACTGCGAACACCAGTGCGCTGAGCACGATGCCGATAACCAGGTCAAACATGAAGTGATCGTCAGCGGCTGTGATACCTGCAGGAATCGCGACGACATCGCGGAGTACCTGCACCAGCTGGTTGACCTGGAAAACGGGCAAGGTGCCAAACAGTCCGGCAATCGCAAACAACCAGGCGAGTGGCAAGAACGCTTTCGGCAATGCTTCGCGGATAACGTACATAGGGCCACCCTGCAAGTGGCCGGCATCATCGCGGCCGCGATACATAACGGCCAGAGACGCCGTGTAAAACTTGGTTGCGACACCTACGACAGCAGTTACCCACATCCAGAAGATTGCCCCGGGACCGCCCACGGTGATGGCTACTGCAACGCCCGTGATATTGCCCATGCCGAGCGTGCCGGACAGCGCAGTCGCGAGCGCCTTGAAGTGCGAAATATCGCCCTGGGTGTTGGCCTCGTTGTCGTATTTACCACTGAGAATTTCTGCGCCGTGCCGGAAGTAGCGGTACGGCAATCCGCGTGAATGCAACACGAAGAACAGTCCACCACCGACAAGCAGCACAACCAGCGGCGTACCCCACATGAATGCAGACCACGCGTTAAGGGCGGCTCCAATTTCCTGCATAACGGACACTCTCCGGCACCAGATTCGAGTACGATGGGAACGACCATAGCGGGTTTTGAAAAAATGTGCGCGACCGAGACAGACCACATCATCGACCTACGGCGCCGGCTGCACGCGCATCCGGA
>Ga0316189_10006546_pt1 | contig 11084 bp, 10 predicted proteins | sample LowCovwburrow_MG_FD_204930 | JGI IMG/M metagenome (GOLD analysis project Ga0316189, IMG submission 204930) | Coastal sediment microbial communities from Maine, United States - Lowes Cove worm burrow | ecosystem: Environmental > Aquatic > Marine > Coastal > Sediment | place: USA: Maine... | reverse complement strand
CCTGTGGCGCAGTAGGACGGCCATGTGGCTGATGTCTCACCGCCTCGAGAATGCCGGATTCCAGGTACAGAACATCGGTTACGATTCCACCCATGAGACCCCGGAGCAGATCCTAAACAGCGTCGCTTCCCAGATCGACGCCTGCTGCAAGGCGCTGCCGCATACCGTGCACTTCGTTGGACATTCCCTGGGTGGTCTGATCATTCGTGCCTATCTGGCTGACAATGCCGTACGCCAACAGGGCCGCGTGGTGTTGATCGGTACCCCAAACAAGGGCACACCCCTGGTTGACGCGTTCCAGGACAGCTGGTGGCTGGCCCTCGCCGGACCCACCGCCAGGGCTCTGGGCACGGGTCCGGACAGCTTCCCAAAATCGCTGCCACCACCGGAGTACCCGGTGGGCGTCATTGCCGGCCTGAGCGAGAACGGTCTGGCGCAGCACCTCCTGGCGGACAGCAGCGACGGAATGGTGCCGGTGGAGTCCACCAAACTGGTTGGCATGGTGGATTTCATCCTGGTCGAATCCGGACACTCCAGCATGCGCTACAGCGAGGAAGTGGCCCGCCAAACCATCTCGTTCCTGCGCCGGGGCCGGTTTGTGCACCCACCCTAGGGAAGTTCGGCGCCGGACTGCCACTTTTATTTCGCGCCACCCCTGCCCGACCCCAGGCAGTTGGTTTATTCTTGGTAGAGTCCGTATCAACACATCTGTAACGCTGCCATGGCAAAATTACTGGTCGTCAATTCAGAGGAAGGCACCGAGGTCCAGTTTCTGAGGGGCATCCTGACTCGTTCCCTCTTAAAAGTGGGGCTCAAGTTCGACGAGGCCTTCCAATTCGCGTCGGATATTCGAGATCATCTGAGTAATACATCGAAGATCGAGAGCAGCGCCCTGCGAGACCTGGTCGCCGATCGGCTGCGAAAGAAGCTGAGCGAACGCATGGCGGTGCGTTATCTCGCCTTCGCCGAACCGGACGATATCTTTACCGTTCGCCATAGTTCGGGCCAGGAAACGGCTTTCTCGTTCGAAGCGCATCGCAAGACCCTGGAGTCCTGCGGCGTTCCGGAACGCCAGGCCAGCGAACTCACCCAGAGAATCTATCGGCACTTCGTAGACCGGAAACGAGAGGTAATCGGGTCGTCCTACCTGGGTCGATTCACCTATCGCTGCCTGCAACGCGATGTGGGTGCCTGGGCCGCCGAACGCTACCTGGCCTGGCGCAAATTCGGCAACAGCGGCATCCCGCTGGTACTGCTGCTAGGGGGTGCGCCGGGCACCGGCAAAAGCACCATTGCGACCGCCCTGGCCGCGCGTCTGGACATCTTCCGCACTCAGTCGACCGATATGCTTCGCGAAGTGATGCGGGTGATGATGCCGGAGCAACTGCTGCCGATTCTGCACCGATCGTCTTTTGACGCCTGGCGTGTGCTGCCGAAAGGCGATTGGCTCGAGGATCAGGAAGGGCGGGTGGCCGCCGGCTTTCGCAATCAGGCAGATCTGCTGAGTGTGCCCTGTAGCGCGGTGATGGATCGTGCGATTCGTGAGCGCGTTTCGCTGGTACTGGAAGGGGTGCACATCGACCCCAAACTGATCGACCGCCTGCCCAAGAATGACGAAATCATCGTGGTGCCGGTGATGCTGGGTATTCTCAAGCAGGATTTGCTGCGAAAGCGCATCCAGGGCCGAGGGGGTACCATCCCCCACAGGAGGGCGGAGCGCTACCTGAAGAACTTCGACTCCATCTGGCACCTTCAATCGTATCTGCTGGATGAAGCGGACAAGGCCAAGATTCCAATCGTGGTGAATCAGGACCGGGAAGAGACGTTGTCGGAAATACTGCGTCTGGTGGTGGACAAGGTGTCCATCGTACTCAAGCCGTCCCTGGAAAATGTCTTTCCCACCGCCGAAGCAAGCTGACGAAACCATGCCCAACAGGCAAACGAGGCCAGAGTGGAAGTGATCCGGAAAGGCATGATGGTGGTGCTGGACGGCCTGGGAGATCGATGCAGTCCAGCTCTCAACGGTATGACACCCCTGGAGGCGGCGGACACCCCGGCACTGGATCGGTTCGCCGGCAACGGTGTCTGCGGTATGGTCGACCCACTCTACCCGGGCGTTCCGGTGGGAACCCACACCGGTACCGGCGTGCTCATGGGACTGTCGGTGCGAGATGCGACACGGCTGGCGCGGGGTCCGGTGGAAGGGGCCGGTGTCGGCCTGGATCTCAAGCCCGGAGAGGTTCTCCTGCGATGCAATTTCGCCACCCTGATGGATCAGAACGGGCGATTGGCAATCGAGGACAGGCGCGCAGGCCGCATTCGAAGTGATACCGAAGCCCTGGCGGCCTCACTGCGTGATCTGGACCTGGGTCACGGCATCACTGGGTCGCTGCATGCCGCGACCCATCACCGGGCTGTTCTGCATCTTAAGGGTGAGGGCCTGTCGCCAGAGGTGTCCAACACCGATCCCGGCAGTGGCAAACAGGCGCGGGGCGTATTAATCGCCAGTCCGTTGGATGCCGGCAACGCGGCGGCGGTCATCACCGCCGAGGCGATCAACGCGTTTGTGAGTCAAGCCCATCAACGACTGTCCGCGCACCCGGTAAACGCGGCCCGGGTCGGCGCCGGTTTGCTGCCCGCCAACGGTATTCTGACCCGCGGCGCCGGCACCATTTCAAAATTCCGCAACCTGATCGAGCAACTGGATCTTCGAGCGGCGGTCGTGACCGGGGAGCGCACCGTGGTGGGGCTGGCCAGACTGCTGGGATACGATACCATCGTCCGAGACGACTTCACCGCCCTGCCGGACACCAATCTGGTCGGAAAAGTCGAGGCGGCCAGGAACGCGCTGGAGGATCACGATTTTGTGCTCTTGCACATAAAAGGCCCGGATATCTGCGCCCATGACCGCGATCCGCAGGGTAAGCGAGACATGATCGAGCGGATTGATGCCGCCATGGAAAGCCTGGAACGCTCGGACTTCGTAATCGGCGTCACCGGGGACCATTCCACCGACAGCAATACCGGCCGGCATTGCGGCAATCCCGTGCCCAGTCTCCTGTATTCACCCAACGGACGGCACGACGGCGTGTTCACCTTCAACGAAGCGGCTTGCTCCGGAGGCGGCCTGGGGCGGCTTTCCGCCACCGGTTTTCTGGCCAGCCTGCTCGACTCCATGGGTGCGATGGTTAACTACTCGCCGTCACAACGAACCTTATTTTTCTAAGGCCTCGGACGTAACCCGGCGTCCGACGGCGACCACCTGCCGCAATCGACCGGCCTGAAACGCCTTCCCTCCCTGTAGGGCGTCAGTCACGGGCCATGGCCCAGTGCGCCAACGCCCGCTCCTAGGACCGACGCCTCCGGCTGATTGACGGCCCCTTACCCCTGTATTTCGGCACTCAATCTGATTTTATGACATGTGTCAAAAACACCGGCCGCATAGCGGGTTATTGTGTCATCTGTTTCCACAATGCGTGGAATGTAAAAGGAAAAGCCCATGTCATCAACCACCAACCCCCTGGCCAATCTATTTGGCCGCTCGCCGTTCAAGCCGTTGCAGCAACACATGATCGCCGCCGCTGACTGCGCCCGCCTTGTGGTGCCTCTACTGGAGGCACTCTGCGACGGGGATCAGGCGCGCGTGGAGACCATAAAGGAGGAGATTTTTCAACACGAGGAGAAAGCGGACAGTATCAAAAACGAGCTCCGGGCCCATTTGCCCAAAAGTCTGCTGATGCCGGTGGACCGGAGAGACCTGCTGGAAGTCCTGCAGATGCAGGACTCGGTCGCCGACACCACCCAGGACATCGCCGGCCTTCTGGTGGAACGCCAGATGGAGGTTCCCGAAGTGATGAAGGAACCCCTGCTGATCCTGGCCAGGCGCTGTGTCGATACCTGTGACGAGGCCGCCAAGATCATTGCCGAGACGGATGAACTGCTGGAAATGGGGTTTCGCGGGCGAGGAGCCACCCGGGTCGAGGAAATGGCAGATGCACTCAATCTGATCGAGGACGAAACCGACCTGCTGGGCATCGAATTGACCCGCATTCTGTTCCGACACGAAGACGAGATTAAACCGGTCTCCGTCATGTTCTGGTATCAACTGATTCAGTGGATCGGCGACATCGCGGACTATTCGGAGAAAGTGGGCGACCGATTGAGGCTCCTGATCGCGCGCTAAGCCAACACCTACACAAAACGCAATCCAGGCGACTGCTGTCGTCTTGACACGTCCTGGGAGACACAATGGAAATCATTTCAGAATACGGAACCATCCTATTGGTTCTGGCGGTCATATTCGGCTTTTATATGACCTGGGGGATCGGTGCAAACGACGTCGCCAACGCCATGGGCACTTCGGTTGGCTCCGGGGCGATTACGGTCATGCAGGCGATTGTCATCGCCGCTATTTTTGAGTTTGCCGGCGCGTTTATCGCCGGCGGCAACGTCACCGCGACCATACGCAAAGGCATCATCGACCCAAGCGGCATCGTCGGACAGCCAGAAATTCTGGTGTTCGGAATGCTGGGGGCCCTGTTGGCGGCCGCAGTCTGGCTGATGGTGGCGACAGCTCGAGGATGGCCGGTGTCAACGACCCATTCCATAGTCGGCGCGGTGGTTGGATTTGCCATCGTCGGCATCGGCGTGGACGCGGTCAAATGGGATAAGATCGGGCAGATCGCCGCCAGCTGGGTGGTGTCACCGGCGCTCGGCGGCCTTATCGCCTTCCTGCTGATGATGAGCATACGCCGGCTGATACTCAACACCGACAATCCATTCCAAAGCGCCCGTCGCTGGGGCCCGGCCTATGTCTTCCTGGTGGGCTTCATCATCTCGCTGGTGACCCTGTTCAAGGGCCTCAAGCACCTGAACATCGATCTCTCGGTGGGCATGAGCTTTATATCGGCCACGGTGATCGGGCTGATTGTGGCAGGTGTCGGCTGGGTGCTGATCCAGCGCGTACAGGTGGATGCGAACGCCGATCGCGAGTTTCACTTCGCCAGCGTCGAAAAAGTGTTCACTCCGATGATGATCTTCACCGCATGCGCCATGGCATTCGCCCACGGCTCCAATGACGTTGCCAACGGCGTCGGCCCTCTGGCGGCGGTGGTGAGCATCGTCCAAAGCGGTGGCGAAGTCGCGCAAAAGGCGGCGTTGCCGCTTTGGATCCTGGTGCTGGGCGGCGTCGGTATCGTGACCGGGCTGGCCACCATGGGCTACCGGGTCATGCAGACCATCGGTACCAAAATCACGGCCCTGACCCCGAGCCGAGGCTACTGTGCAACGCTGGCCGCGGCGGCCACCGTGGTGCTCGCATCCCGCACCGGCTTGCCGGTGTCAACAACTCACATTGCGGTGGGTGCGGTGATCGGCGTGGGGCTTGCCCGTGGCGTTGGCGCCATCGACCTGCGTGTGATCGGCGGCATTGTGGTCTCCTGGGTGGTGACACTGCCGGTAGGGGCTGCTCTGTCCGCTCTGTTCTTCTTCACCCTCAAGGGCATGTTTGGATAAGCCAAACACAATTGGCAATGCGCAATGTTTCTGTCACCCGCATGGGGTATCGTGCGGGTGACAGTCATTTTGTTTTATTGCCAGCGAACACCGCGTGACCCTCAAACTATCGCCGGTCGAAGAACTCACGGATATCCGCGGCGTGCAGGTGTCCCGTGACATCAGTTTCAGACAACTGGTGATCACCGGGCCACCGGGTAGTGGCAAAACCTCCATGGTGGAGCAACTCCACGGCTGGCCCGAGGAAGGCTATCTGGATCTGACCTTACCTAACTGGTGGCGCAGCCGGCTGCTCACCTTCCGACCCCGTGAGGTTCATCTCGGCTTGCCGTTTCGAGGGTTGTCCGAAAGCCACGCGGTGTTCGACCCGGAGTGGCTGGAGCATCCCACACCGGTGGAGACAGACCGTATTCTGTTGCCCCCCCGAAAGTCCGGTTTCTTTTCGGCCAACTGGCGCGCTCGCTACGTATTCGAGTTTTTGATCCCGCCGCCGGAACAGATTTTCCGGGCACGTACTCGCCGGGTGCAGGATGGCACGCATCCCGGTGACTGGACCTTATCCCTGGAACAGATCCAATCCCAACACCGGGCCTTTGAGACCGTTGCCCTGTACCTGCACAGCAATGGCTTACGGGTTTTTGTGCGCACCGCATTGGGTGGCCCGCCACAGCGGATCGCAGACATCGGGCAGATCGCACAAAAAGTCTAGGATTCTGCGCGGTAGAAAGGGAACGGTCTGCGGCGCCGCCATTTCGGCCCGATTCCGCGATCCTCCTCGTCACATAGCCACGGCTATGCTTCTCGGACGACCCCGAAATCGTTCTCGAACTGGACTGCACCTCGCCTCATTCATTTCTACCGCGCACACTCCTAGGGCGGTTCAGGCAAGTCCTGATCGAGTTCGACGGTCACGCCGGGCTCGGCGGAGACATGCTCATTTACCCATGACAGCAGGGGTTCGACCGGATAGACCTGCGGGGTCAATACATCGTCCACGGCGGCAATAACGGCGACGTTTGATTCCGCGGAGCCGTACAGCAGGTGATGACCTTCGATATGGCCTATATCAGTCCAAACCGTGCCGTCCGCCGAGAGCGGATAGTGCCCGACAATAAACGGTGTGACCGGCGACAGATCCATAGATTTTCGAAACCGCAGGACGTCGCGGCGTCCATATCCAGCCGGAAACCCCGGTGTTTTGAGCCGACTCCAAGTCAGATCGTGGAGCAAGCGCGGCTGGTGATGCACGTTGACCAGATCATACTGCGAAACCTTGCTGCCGGGTGGTCCGGCATGGCAGGCAAGCAAACCGTCCGACATCGCCACCACCGGCGAAAGGCGATAGAACCGGGCCACCTCCGCGGCATAGTCGGCGCCACGCTGCTCGGTGAGAAAACGCTCCCAGGCCATGCCTTGGGCCACCCCGCCTTTCATGATTTCAGGTGAAAAACTGTCATGATTGCCCAGCAGGAACACGATTCGCCCGGGCAGGGCCTTCATCAGGGTGAACAACAGGTCCATAACCAACATGGACCCATCCATCCGTTCCAGCTCTCCCGGACGGTCGCTGTGCACCGCATCGCCCAACAACACCAACGCCGCCGTTCCGGACTGTAATTCGCGCAAATATGCATTGCGCGAGAGAATCGTCAGCAGGTTGTCCACCTGACCATGGAGGTCGCCCAACAGCACGGGACGGAGATCTGCGGGCAGCTGCAGCAGGCCACCGGGTGTGTCATCCGAATCCCGCCCCCTCAGGGTGTCCTCCGCCAACTGCCGGTTGACCGCCTGAATCAGGGCCAGCGCCCGCTCCGGAGACAACGGCCGCAGACTGCCGCCATAAGCTTCTGTAATCCAGCTCAGGGCCTGGCGTCGCAGGACGCTGAGGTCGATCGGATCGTCCACCAGGGACAGATAGGTCCCCAGCTCGGAAATGGTGTCGCGGAACGACAGCACATCGCCTTCGTGAACACACTGAAGATGGCGTCGGAAGGCTTCACGGCGATGGGAGAACAGTCGGGCCTGTTCCGCAGAATCGGAGTCGGTTTCGAACTCATCACCCACCCTCAACCACGACTGCTGAGCCACGGCATCAAAACCCCTGGCGGGGTCCAGCAACAGCAGATCGGGTGTTGCGGGTTCGGCACCTCCGGTCAGTCTACGATCCGGATACAGATCCAGCGTCTGCCGGCCCATCTCGATCCGCAGCGGCAAGCCTGGGTTCTTGATGCTTGTGGTCTTGCCGCTGAGCCTCAGCCTCTGCCCGGGCAAGAGTTCCAGCACATCGGCGTTGGAGCGCAAACGCTTCCTGATGTAGTTCAAGGTTTTCAGTGGCCAATCTCCCGAATCTGACACGCCCCTGATCGAATGGCGCGAGCGCCTGATCCATTGCGCCGGAGCGCGTCAGCAGGACAGCTACCTCGCGAACACGGCGTGTGGACGAAGACAGTAACACCGTCGCTCAAGACAAGTCACTTCGGGGGAAGAGGTCATCCAGACCCGGTGTGACGCATCAGAGTGATTTGACCTTGGTGCCGACCGGAAAAAAATCCGGTAATAAAGACCGCTGCTCCCACCCACAGCAGGCGCGGACACACTCCGATGCGTCCACGCCCTGCAGGATTTGATACAGCGCAGAGCAAGCCCTGGAGGGTTACTGCGTCGCCTTTGCCTCGGGCGCAGCCTCCTTCAGACTCTGTATCGCCGCCACCACCTGCTCGAGCTCCCCTTCCAATGAGCGCCAGTGATCGAGCTCAGACTGGCGCGCCTTGGCCTCACGTTGAAACTCGTTGCGACGAACCTTGACCCGTTCGAGACGCCCATTGAGAAACTCGATCTGTTTTGCCGCAGCATCCGCCGTGGCCGCCATGGATTTCGCCTCGGCCTGGAACTCGTCACGGCGCTGCTTGACCCCTTCCAGGCGTCCATTCAAAAACTCGATCTCACTATTCGCCGCGTTCAGCGCGGCGGCAGACTCCTTGGCCTCACGCTGAAAGTCATTGCGCCGGATCTTCACCCGCTCCAAACGGTCGATGTTGAACTGAAGCTCCTTGCGCGCGGCTTCAGTGGCCGCGGTCTGGCGTTCGAGACTGGCTTCGAGGGCGCTCACAGTTTGCGCAAGACCCGACGCTTTGCTGGCATGGCCGTCACGCTCGGTGGTCAGGTCGCCCGTCTTAGCCTCGAGCTCGGCCAACTGCGCCTTGAGGGATTTCTCGGATTCCTGGAGCGCCGCCACCTGTGACTCGAAATCCGCTAGCCGGGCCTCGAGCTGGGGCCGCTCCTGCTCCAGGGTGTCAAGCCTGGACTGTCGATCCATCTCCTCCTGGCTTGGCCCACATCCAACCAACAGAATCAGAGACCCGGCCATGCCGGCCGCTACCATAAATGCCTTCTGCACGTCGCACTCCTCCTGGGGCAGGAAAATACCTCTTCCACAGCGCCTGTCATCGGCCCTTGCCTCAGAACTGAGGACACGACGTGCACGTCATCGAGCAAGGCAGGCCTCGTGGCCTCTAAGCACGCCCCGAAAAACGGCGCGCCCCACTTACCCGATGGCCGGTTATGGCGCTTAAGACCGCAACGCACCCCACGCGCGGCCTCGAGGACTTGTAATTTTATGTTGACTGTTCAAGTCTGGTTCAGGCGTCGCCAACCGTCAAACCGTATCGAACACGCATGAAGCGGTGCAACAAGCGCAGCATGAAATCGCGGCTCACGCCGGCAGGGTCACCCGGTCTGCGAGAGAATCCGCTCGAGCTGCTGCACCAGCCGGCTGATGTCTCCCTCGTAATCATGACCCCGGCGGACGGGAATACCATTCATAAACGGCAACTCCGCCAGCGATGGAGGCAGTCGCTCCGATGACGGGATAGAGCCGGTGTTCACCAGCAGTGGAATTACCGGGATTCCGCGCGCCAGCGCGCTCTCCAGTTCGATCCGGACGAAGTCCGTGGGCGCGTCCAGGCGCGATTCACCACCCTCACCCAGCCAGTTCGGTCCAATGACCGCCAGCAACACGTCGCATTGCTGGATGACATTCTCGATGTGTTGTTTGAAATTGACTCCAAAGGGAATGTCATCGATGTCCTTGAATATGGTTTCCCTGCCCAGACGCACCTCGAGGCTCTCGCAGATCCGGTCGGTCGCGTGGCCGCTGTCGGATCGTCGATAGGACAGAAACACCCGGTCCTTGCCCCAAGCCCCAGCGCCAGAACCGGTGCCGGTGCCGGTGTGAATCGACGATTCATCCGATGACGCGGGGGCCGCAACGGGGGTAATCGGCTCGACCCCGGCCCCGGTCGCCCAGTTTGCAAATCCGTTCCCGCTGACCGTCACCGGGTTCGCCGCCCCAGACGCCTTGACCGATGCCCGATCAGCGATACCCTGGACGCCGGTTTCGACCCGTGCACGCAGCCCTTGCACCACCTTTCGAACATGTCCCGACTGGATCGGGCCAAAACCCGTGTTGGAACCGGAAATGGTCAATCCGGCACCGGATGGAGATTGGACAATGACCACCCGAACGGTGACCGGATTATGAAACGACAGCATATTGAGGGGTTCACCACAGGTCAGGTGCATCTGCCCGGGGCCGATTTGCTGCCAACCCGCTGCGTCGGGCTGGAGGTCCATGAGCGCGGCGCCCACAACCGCCATGGCGTCCTGCGGCGTAACCGCCAAATCCAATGCTTCCTGGTGCTTGGGCATTGTCCACCTCCTCAAACCTGGGTGGCGCACCATTAGATCAAAGACCATCGCCTGGTGGCGCACTCATCATTCTGTACGGTCGCAGAACGGCACGTCGTGCACCCGGATTATGGTGCATGGCCGGAAGGAGCGCCAAACTGGCGAATCAGGTGATCGGCGGGATGGTGCCGGATTGCAACGCAAACCGAAGATCGGAGTATCAATCAGGCTTTGGGCTCCGGACGGCCGAATACTTATGTCTTACTGGACCCGTTCCTTCTGGTCGTCCATGGTTATGAATGCTGTGCAGACGGACAAACCATCAGAAAGAGGATCGGGGTAGCCGTTGCCAACACGCCCCGATGAAAACATGAACGAGTTCAAAGAATTCACCACCTACGTCGCCTATGCCATAGAAACCTTCGGTGTGGTGATCATTCTGATCGGCTGCACGGCCGCAACCGCACGCCTGTTGCTGGCACTGCGGACACAACGGATGTCCGATCTCTATCACGAGTATCGTCGAAATATAGGACGTTCGATCTTGCTGGGCCTGGAGTTTCTGATCGCCGGCGACGTCATTCGCACCGTCATCGTGTCCCATAGCCTGACCGACGTTGCGGCCCTCGCCCTGATGGTGGTCATCCGAAGCTTCCTCAGCTTCACCCTGACGCTGGAAATCGAGGGGAAGCTGCCTTGGACCAGGGAGCAATCACGGGACACCAACCAAGCGGCTTGAGGATGCCCAGATCTATTCGCGCAGAATCAGCAAGTCACCCCGTCTGGACCGGCTATCCTGGATCGCTAATCGGTTTTCGGAAGATCGTCATCGACATCGACGATCCGGCGGCCATAGTAGAAATGGCTCTGGGAACGCAGGGCCT
>Ga0316189_10006545_pt1 | contig 11085 bp, 6 predicted proteins | sample LowCovwburrow_MG_FD_204930 | JGI IMG/M metagenome (GOLD analysis project Ga0316189, IMG submission 204930) | Coastal sediment microbial communities from Maine, United States - Lowes Cove worm burrow | ecosystem: Environmental > Aquatic > Marine > Coastal > Sediment | place: USA: Maine... | reverse complement strand
GCATGTCGTCCGCCGTTAGCAGCCCCGCTTCTCTTTTCAGTAGAAGCAGAAATTTCACGTGGTCGTAGCGAGCTCTCTGCAGGTCTCGCTCCGCGCGAAATTGATCTCGCAGTGCATTCAACACATCCACATTCGTCACCGCGCCGAGCTCAAAGCCGCGCTGCATGGCGGTAGAGGTAAGCACTGTTGACTCCAGCAGCTTGTTAGCTGCCTCGATCATGGTCTCAGCCGACTGCACCTGCAAATAGGCAGAGCGTACTCTCTCGCTGGCCTGCAATTGCACCTGACGTAACTCGCTTTCGGCAATCTTGCGCTGGCTGGTGGCCTCTCTAACCCCTGCACGGTTGCTGCCGCCGGCATACAGGGGAATCGATACATCCAGGCCAATATAGGTATTATCAGTTCTGTCCTGGGGTCTATTATCAAAACCCACATCGGAATCTTGGCGCTGAACGATGAAGTTCACCTGTGGCATATACGCACCGCGCCGTTGGTCGATACGCTTGTCGGCCGCCTCCACGGCGAACTCCCTGGCACGAATCTGATGATTATTCTGCTCGGCCTGCTGCACCCAATAATTGATGCTGTTGGCAAGCGGCGGAATTTCGACATCCTCCTTCAAACGATATAAATTCCCGCTTTCTACACCGCTGGCGGAACGCAGGGCTTCACGGCGCATTTCCAGCTCGGTTTGCAACTGCAGTTGCTGCGCCTCAACAGCGGCAAGACTTGCCTGAGCCTGGTACAAATCGGTTATCAGTGCCAATTCGCGGTCATACATACTTTGGATCTGATCCAGCTGATTGCTTACCGCATCTAACTCAGAGGCTATAGAGTTCAGGGCATCGTTCGCTAACAGCACATCAAAATACTTTTCAGCAACATCGGTTAGAAGAAATGCCAGCTCGCCGAAATACTCGGCTTCGAATTGGTTTTCTAACAGGGCCGCTTCCTTGCGGGCAGAAAATGCCTGCCAGTTAAACAATACCTGACTCAGCGTGATGGAGTAACGTTCTCCATCGAAGGTATCTAATTGACCTAGTGCATTGCGGCGATTATCAGACCGACTGGCATTGGCTCTTAGTTGCGGTAGCAATTGACCCTTGGCCGCGCTGCTGCGTGCGGAGCCAATGTTTAATCGCTCCTCGGCGATCTTCAGTTGCGGGCTGTAATCAATTGCGGCACTGAAAAAATCTTCCAGAGTCGACCCGGTTATTCCTGCAGAGTCGGATTCCTGGGCAACGCTGGCCATGGAAATGCTCGACGCAAAGCCAAGGCAAAAAAGCCATCTGAGTGAGTCTTTCATGTCGGGTTAGTCTTCAATAAAGCTGCGGCTGAGTGCAGTGGTAAAGGGTTTAAATAAATACTGCAGCAAAGTTCTATCGCCGGTGGTAATAAATACTTCGGCGGGCATGCCGGGAACAAGTACCAGGTCGCCCATATCAGCCATGCCCTCTTCAGTGACTTTCACTCTAGCGAGGTAATAAGGCGCTCCGTTATTTTGATCGATCAAGCGGTCAGCAGAAATTCCTATGACGGTGCCATAGATGGTAGGCACCAGGCCGCTACTAAAGGCAGAAAAACTAACCATGGCCTCCTGACCTTCTGTGACCCGATCAATATCGATGGGTGAGACATTGGCTTCGATAATGAGCTCGTCGCTCTGCGGAACCACCTCGGCAATGTTTACGCCGGGCCGCACTACCTCGCCTACGCCATGTACCTGCATGCCGTTAACAATTCCATCTACCGGAGTCGTGATCGAAGTTCGACTCACAATATCCTGCAGGGCGATCATTCTCTCCTCGGTATCTTTAAGCTGGGCACGGATCTCAGCGAGTTCGCTGACCACCTCGTTCAGGAAGTCTTTATCCTGCTGCAATATTTGCAGGCGCGTTTCACCTATTTGCATCTCAGTGCTGGAAATATTAGCGGTTAAATCCGCCGCCTCACCGCTGTAAGAAGAATAGTTGCGCTGCAGTTCTCGAACGCGCTGCTTGTCTGCGAAGCCCTGTTCGAGCAGTGCTTGCACGTCCACAAGCTCCTCTGAAAATGACTCAGCCAATTCAAGCTTGCTGGTACGCACAGCTTTCAGCCCGGTAACTCGAGACGCCAGTTGATCTTCACGCTGCTGAAGAACTTCCACCTCGCCATCGCGAGCGGCCTTGCGCGCAAGAAAAATTTGTCGCTCTGCGGCCATTTCTGCAGCCGCATCATACTCGGCATCCATCAGCACCGAGGCGAAGGCAATTGACTCGCTGCCGCCGCTCTCCGCAAGCAGGCGCGCCTCTCTGGCTTTTAGAGCCACAAACCGTGCCTTGGCAATCTCCAGCTGCGCCAGTGACTGCGTATTATCAAGTACAAGTAAGGGGTCTCCTGCCTTGACGACGTCGCCATTGCGAACCAAGATCTCGCCAACTATGCCTCCTTCCAGGTGTTGAATAATTTTCTTATAGGACTCCACTGTCACCACGCCCGAGGCATGTGCTGCAGCATTTATAGGTGCATAGGCAGCCCAGAAGCCAAACACGCCAAACACCAAGAAAAGGATAATTAGACCTACCCGTTTCGGAATCGCCATGCTGGTATCGACGCTCTCCAGCTGCTCAATTTTGTCCGCCGTAGCCTCTGCGGTATTTTCTATAATCACGTTTATACCCTGCTTGGTTCACCATCGAATGGCGAGAATTCAGTTTCGTTTTTAAAGTTTCTTCAGGCCGCGCTGCCGCCACTTGCTATAGCTGGGACCGGCGCCTTGGAGGGAGTCATTAGGCTGGCAAGAACCTGATCTCTTGGCCCAAAGGCGGCGGCCAGGCCATCCTTCATTACCAGTATCTTGTCCACACACTTCAACACCATGGTGCGGTGGGTTATCACTATCACGGTGCAGCCGGTTTGCTTGATTCGCTCTATGGACTCGACTAACTCTTTCTCCCCCTGATCGTCTAGGTTGGAATTGGGTTCATCCAAAACCATCAGTTTGGGGTTATTGTAGACTGCTCGCGCCAGCCCTATTCTCTGTCTCTGACCACCGGAGAGAACTCCGCCGGCACTGCCAATCACCGTGTCGTAGCCCTGGGGCAGGCCTAATATCATTTCATGTACGCCGGAAAGTTTGGCGGCCGCGACGATCTTTTCTGGCGAGTGCTCACCAAAGCGCGAAATGTTCTCGGATATAGAGCCGCTAAACAGCTCAATATCCTGTGGCAAATAGCCAATGTGTGGGCCGAGTTCGGCTCTATCCCAGGTAGCAATGTCAGCGCCGTCCAGGCGAACCTTGCCGGAGTGCGCTGGCCAGATGCCGAGTAAGGCCCGCGCCAGGCTGGATTTGCCCGAAGCACTTGGTCCGACAATGCCCAAGACCTCTCCTGCATTCAGTTGCAGGCTCACACCATTAACAGCGACTATTTGTGATCCTGGAGGCACCACTACAATCTGTTCTACACTGAGGTTTCCTTCTGGAGCCGGAAGGCTCATGGTCTCCTGTTCAGCCGGTATGGCTACGAGTAATTCCCCCAGTCGCGCATATTGCGCTCTAGCAACGGAAAAGCCCTTCCATGTGCCTACCAGCAAATCGATGGGCGCAAGCGCTCGCCCCAAGAGTAAAGAACCGGCGATAACCATTCCCGGAGAAATTTCACCCCGAAGAGCCAAAAGCGCACCCATACCGAGCAGCAGCGACTGCACGATCATGCGGAAGGACTTCGAGACATTGGCCACTATCGCCGCCCTGCTGCTGGCCTCTGTCTGCAGCACTAAAACCTGATCTGAATCCAAATCCTGACGCTTTCTTATGTCATCCGCCATGCCCATGGCGGCGACGACCTCGGCGTTACGCAGGCTGCCGCCTAATTGATTCGATGCTCTGTTTGCGAGGCCGTTTGCCTCCTGTAGTCGCTTGCTGGTCATGACCTCATTGGTATAGGTCAGGGCAACCATTATGATTCCGGCGATGATTGCGGCGACACCGAACCAGCTGTGAAACATAAACATAATGCCGACGTAGATGGGAAACCAGGGCGCATCAAAAAAGGCGAACAGGCCATTGCCCGTGAGAAATTGTCTTAGGCCTGTGAGGTCGGCTAGCGGCTGAGCGCTACCACCGCCGGACAAGAGTGCGTTTTTAAACGCGGCCTCTGAAACCCGTTGACGCAGATTTTTCTCGAGTCGATTACTGGCGCTTATCAGTATTCTAGTACGAACCCACTCGAAGCCACCCAGCGCCATTAGCAAGGCCGCCATCAGCAGGGTTAGCATGGTGAGAGTGGAAAGACTGCCGCTGGACATCACCCGGTCGTAGACCTGCAGCATATAGATTACTGGAACCAGCATTAGAATATTAATGGCGCCGCTGAACACACCGGCCAAGAGAAAGTAACCCTTAACATCCTTTAAGGCGGCGACGAGTTCTGGGTATTTCGTGGTTTTGCTATTCTGGTTCATTTAGCTAATTCTTCTTGTCTTTAATAAATCGCAGCTTCTGCGAGATTTGCTCGTAACTTCGAACAGTTTCCAATATTGTCTGTCTAGACGCCCTTTAATTGGGGGCATGCACAATTATTCAACCCTGCCGCCAATTCTTAGCCCTTTTAATCCTTAAACGGAGGAAACACAAACATTGATCTGAGCCTTGGGTTTAGGAAGTCAAACCAGAGCTCGCGTGAATATCTTTAGTTCCAGAATCAAAATCCCAAGGACCAAATTCCTCAAATCGATTCGTTTCCCTCAGCGAAGTCCTTTAACTTCTTGACTTCGTTAATAACCAAATTCGTAGATCCATCCCGTCTTACTATCTGCCGCTTCTGTAAAGTCTGAAACACACGGGTTACCGTCTCTCGACTCACATTTAGCATGATTGCTATTTCCATATGTGTTGGCGGGTTTGCTATGGCGCTGCTGACATCGGCTTCTTTATCCTTATTGGGCACCAGTGCCCAAAGCTGGCAGCACACACGTTGCGGAATATTCGGCAAGCCAAGCAGAGAGCGCTGAAAGATCATCTGTCTGACTCGGTCTGCCAGTTTTAATCCCAAGGTATTTGCAACATTCGGGGTTTTGTTCATGATCTCCCGCAGGCCGCTCATTGGAACAAACACTACAACCGATGGCGTTAAGGCAATAACGTATTCCGGTTGTGGGCCATGGTCGAACAAACCCAATTCACCGCAAAATTCCCCAGGCTGTACAAAATACAGACCTACTTCACGGCCATCGATGGTAAAATTAACGCCTTGAAGTCTGCCTTCAAATAGCAGGCAAACATGCTCTTCTGACTTGCCGGCATTTAGCACGATGCCGCGTCTGCTAAACTTGCGCAGGGATGATTGCTGGGCCAAGCCAAGCAGGTCATCTTCTGCAAGAGTCTTCAGAATTGAGAAAGAGCGCAATAATTCGGGAGTGACTACCATCAATATAGAGCCCGGTCATAAACCTGATAACAGCTCTCAGTAGGGCTGGTGACGCATTATAAGTGCTTGAAATGAAATAGTAAAAGCAGGAATGGGGGCGCCATGTGATTTGAATCACGCCCCAGCCTCAGACCCCGAGGTATCTTATCATCTATCAGAATTCGGTCGTAATCTTGTACCAAGGCTATAAGTGATGCTGGTAATCGATAAAATAGCCCACACATCTATACTCTGTTGGGCGCTTTTTTAGCAGTTAAGCTCTAATTTCGGCTAATTCTCAAATAAATTGACACGTAAACTTTAGAATATGACTAATCAACTATTCACCAACATCGCCAAAAGTGCCAAAAACGCTAGATTCATTAGCGTCAAAGCCTTGTTTGCCTCAACCGGGCTCGTTTTCGCTCTGCTCGCGATGCCTGCCTATGGACTTGAAGCGGCAGAACAGCAGCAAGCTGCTGACAATTCCGCGGCAGTGGTAGGCACAGTTCAACTGGTTCTTGGCAAGGCAACTATCGAATCCGCTTCTGGCAAGTTGTCCCGGGCCGCGAAGCCAGGCTCTGAGGTTAGAGTTCACGACCATATCGTCACGTCCACTAATGGCCATGTTCACATTGGCTTTGATGATGGTGCCTTGGTTAGCGTACGGCCAGATAGCCGCCTTGAGATAACTCGCTACGACTATGACCCTGCGCGCCCGGAGCTTTCAACTGTTAAGTTTGACCTGATCGAAGGCATAACCCGAGCTATCTCCGGTGATGCTGCCAAGTCTGCACGGCAGCGCTTTCGCCTGAATACACCGATTGCCGCTATCGGTGTCCGCGGCACAGATTTTACTGTCAGTGCGAAGGCCGGCAGTACTAGAGCCTTGGTCAATGAAGGCACCATAGTCCTGGCGCCGTTTTCTGCAGACTGCCGCGCCGATGCTTTCGGGCCATGTGCCACCGATTCCATAGAGCTGTCCGGTGAAACCATGGAAGCTATTGCGCTGGATAGCAGCACACCCCTGCCACGTCTTGTGCCCGCAACCGATGCACAAAATTTGACAGCAATGCGAACAGGGCTTCAGCAAGCCATTGGCAGGCCCCAAGGCGCTGAAGAAGCCTCGAGAGCTGAGGACAGTGGATCGCGTATCGAAGAAGTGTCGGCTGTTCTTGTAACCAATGATGCTGCTAGTGATCTTGTAGATTCAGCGAGTGTGCAGATATCAGATTTTACACCGCAGCAGGCCATAGAGATTGCCGATGTGGCTGATCGACAGCTGATCTGGGGGCGATACAGCGACAGTGGGCTCGATGGCCAGGAGCGCATTTCCCTTAGCTTCGATGAAGCTCGAAATGGCAGAGAAGTCACCGTAGGCAACCTCGACTATGGCTTGTTTCGCACAGAAAATGGCAGCAAGCGTCTAGATAGCGGCCTTACCGTTGTCAGCTTTGGGTTAAGCAGTGCCCAGGCGTTTTATAACTCTTCCAGCGGTGTAGTGGCGATGGAAGTCGGCGGCGGCACACTGGGCATCGATTTTCAGGAAAACAGTTTTGCCACCCAGCTTAATCTCAATCACAGTCTGACCGGTGAGCTTGAATTCGTGGCCAGTGGCCGCTTGTTTGATGGTGGCTATTTCCATAGCCGCACAGAAGGCCAGACCATCGCCGGAGCGGTTAGTCTCGACGGCTCGGAAGCCGGATACTTTTTCGAGCAACAACTACTGCAGGGAGACATCCAGGGTTTAACGCTTTGGAATAGCCAGTAATATGTCTGACCCCAAGCAACTAGTAGCCAATCCTTTGAATTTTCTACTGCAACTCGCGCCGGGAATGGCGCGTGTGTTGGTGTTAATTGCGGCTCTATTGCTGTGCTCGGGCCTGTTCCTCGTTTCAGGTGCTAGCCTGGTAAATCTGGAAGAGCGTCTCGGCGCCAGAGGCTGGACCCTGTCGCCACAGATGGCCCGTGAAGAACGCATTATTGTAGTCGCTATCGATGAGGCAAGTCTGGCGGAGGTCGGCCCCTGGCCCTGGACTCGAAATCAACTCGCGACCTTAGTAGACGCTATCGATGGCGCCGGTGCCCAATTGCAGCTGCATGATATCGTCTACCCAGAGCCACGATCCGGCGACGATGTATTTCTTGCTTCCCTGCAGAATGCGCGCGGTGCCGTGATTGCACAGCTGCCGGCTGTTCTGCCCGGTCAGGGTGACACTGCTGGCCAGATGACACACCCAATTGCAGGCATTAGCTGTGATAGTGCTGGCTCAGGCATACAGCTGCCGCTTGCCACTGGCTATCTTGCGCCCCCTAGTGGTTTCGCCTCAGTCGCCAAAGGCCACATCACAACGCTTATCTCTTCCGATGGTGCGGTGCGTAAGTCCCCCGCACTAATTTGTGCAGACGGGCAGGCCTATCCATCGCTTGCACTGACAGCCTTTCTTCAGGCAAGCAACTTCAGTCCCTGGCAGGCGTCTATCGAGGCTGGCAGTTCCATCTTGGGTCCGGCTTATATTCTCCAGCTCGACGGCTATCCCGGCCTCGATATCCCACTGGACCGAGACGGCAACCTGAGAATCTCCTTCGCTACGGAGCCCTCAGCATTTACCGCTGTCTCTGCAGTGGATGTCATCAATGGCAATTTCGACAGCGGATTACTTGAGAATGCTTGGGTGCTAGTTGGCGGCACTGCCTTTGGTATGGCTGACATAGTTCCCACGCCTTATAGCGGCGCCGCCACTGGTGTGGAGCTGCAGGCTCGCCTGTTGGGCAGCCTATTGGATATGGCAGTGCCCTATACGCCGCGCAGTGCCAGCATGCTTCAAGGCATTCTCTGTTTATTGTTTGCGCTGCTGCTCTACCGCCTGGCTCTAAGCGGCGATCGCATCAAGGCCTATGGCTTGCCCGTCGCTTCCGTGCTGTTGCCCGTTGCTGCGCTGACACTTCACTTGGTTCTATTGCAAAGTGCAGATCTTTGGCTCGGTTGGTTCTTCCCCGCCCTTTATGGTGTCTTTGCCGCCAGCTTTCTGCTATTGCTTGAGCTCAGCAGGGTGCGTTCTGAACGCAGCCGCGTGTTTACCAATTTGAATAGTTACCTGCCAGACAATATCGCCAAGGAAATAGCCTATAGCCTGCCCAGCTCCAGCATTAACGCGCAGCGCCGCGATGTAACCCTGTTAAGCGCCGACCTGCGTAATTTTTCCGCCTTTAGTGAATCCAGGCCGCCGGAAGAGCCCGCCGCCGTGCTTCATTACTTCTTTACCCGCGCCGCCGAAATCATCGAAGGTCACGGTGGGCGAGTTCATGAATTCAAGGGCGACAGCCTGCTAGCCGTCTGGGATGGCTACGATCAACAGTCTGCCGCTGCCGCGCTCGCCGCAGCTCAGGAGATGCAAGACTCGGTGTATCGAAACCTGTTACCGGAACATGCTCTGGAAGGTTTAGAGCCTATGGCCTTGGGTATAGGCATAGAGCAGGGTCCGGTGTTAATAGGCTCTATTGGCCCGGCCCATCGCCGTACCCATGCCCTGCTTGGTGAAACCGTATCCATTGCCCTGCGAATTCAGGAAATGACAGCCGAGCTTGCGCAGCCCATATTAATAGGCGAGTGTGCAGCAAGACAGCTTAGTGACGAATCCCTGCAGTCTCAGGGCAGCTACCTGTTAAGCGGGCTGAAGACTCCCCATGTTCTCTTTGCGCCGTCCTACGACGAGTTAGAAGATGCTGGCGACTCCTCTTCTCAGCCAAACCTGCGTTTGCTTAGCGGCGGCCGGCGATAATTTTTCAATCTAGTTTCCCGTGCACATTGCAGGCTGCCCTGTGATTAACCATAATCGCCGCAATGACTAATGAGCCCGCTAAATCAGGGATGACTGCTGAATTGAATAAGGAAATCAGGCTCGCCAGATTTGTGCCCAGGCGACTCAAGCTGATATTTCTATTATTTCTCGGCGCGCTCCCCATCAGCTCCTTTGCTGCCTGTCCAGATCTATCCGCCTTCTATCAGGTCGAAGTTACCGATTCGGCTGCCTTGCAGCAGCAGATCAGCCAACTGCTACCCCAATGCCTGGAAAGTTCTGAATTTTTTGCGATCTACGGTGCGGCTCAGCTCAGCAACTCGGATCTTGCAGGTGCGTTGGAATCACTGGAGAGAGCGTTGCTGCTCAATCCAGACAATGGTGCCGCGGCCATCGACTATGCCCAGGCACTGTTTGATGAGGGGCAGCTTTTTACGGCTCTTGAGATGAATCAGCGCTTGCTGGGCCGAGAGGATCTGCCCCCAGGCATCGGTGACGCATTACAGGGCCGACAGCAGCTATGGAAGTCTTTTACCCGTCAATCCAGCCTACAGGCGGAAGTGCTCGCCGGTTATGACAGCAATCTCAATGGCGCACCCGATTCCTCACAAATCACTCTCACCCTGTCCGGTGAGCCTATCTTACTGGGCCTTGATTCTGCATTCAGACCTCAAAGTGGCGGCTATTTGAGCACGCGGGCCGCTTACCGCCAGCGGCGCCTGGCTCCCGAGAGTCAGCAGAATTGGGGTGTGGAAGTTCGCTCTCGTAATAGTGATTACTCCCAGTCCGACTTACTGCAATTCGCCGCCAATTATCAATTCCTGAAGCCAAGCAGAACTAACAGTTGGCAGGCTGCTACCGGCGTGAACCATCTCCAATACGGGGGGAGCTCCTTGTTTACTGGGCTGGATACCAGTTTTCGCTATCAGCCGGGAAGCGAGCGCCGCTGTAACCCCTATACCCAGCTCGCCGCCCAGCACCAAGACTTTCACCGGGAAAGCCGCCTAGACGGCTTGGAAACCAAGGCCTCACTGGGCCTTAGCTGCCCGCCATTCGGCAACGCTGGGAGACAACAGCTGAGTGCAGAGCTAAGCCGTATCGACAATTTCGCTGCTAACAGCGGCAGGTTAGGTGGCGATAGGGCGGGTTGGCAGTCTACTCTAAACTGGCAATACAGCCTGCAAACGGCATCTGTGCGTGTCCAGCTTAGCCAGACTGATATAGAGGATAGGAAAGGCTACAGCCCCTTGCTGAAGGACGGGGCGCAGCGATCGGTAAAACGTAGCTATTTCTTATTGCAGTATCGTCGACCGATCCGACTGTTAGGCAGCAGCGCCAATTTTATGATTAATCTCTATCATCAGCGGCAACGTAGCAATCTGCAGCTGTTTCGAAGTAAAGACACCAGCGCAGCACTGGGCTTTGGCTGGGTTTTTTAGTCCTAGCGATAACTATTAAAACCTTCGAATTGGTAGAACAGGACAAAACAGCAAAAATTGATGAAAATTTCAGCAAAAATTTCAGGCAAATGAAGAAATTAGCGAAATATTGTGAGAAAAAAGAGCCAATAGTTGTTTTAGCCCTTAAGAGCTTGTAACATCCCGCCGATATCTACAGTTGCTCGTACTGTGTGCGCGCTGTATTTAAGCAGCATCAAGAATTTTCTGGGCATCCGATTTCTGTGTGATTACGATCACAAGGATAATGGGGTGTCTTGATTATGATAGTTAAACCGATGATGGGAGCAATGGCTGAGAGGCTGCTACACCATCGGAACAAAAAAATTTGAAATCGATCTCAAGGAGTTTTTAAATGGCTATAACAGCTGAAACACGTAAATCCATTATAGATTTAGTAGTTGGCGCGACAGGCGCGGCACCTGGCACAATTCTATTGTC
>Ga0316189_10006544_pt1 | contig 11086 bp, 10 predicted proteins | sample LowCovwburrow_MG_FD_204930 | JGI IMG/M metagenome (GOLD analysis project Ga0316189, IMG submission 204930) | Coastal sediment microbial communities from Maine, United States - Lowes Cove worm burrow | ecosystem: Environmental > Aquatic > Marine > Coastal > Sediment | place: USA: Maine... | reverse complement strand
TTTTATGTCATCGCTCTTTTTGAAGTTATTTAATACAACACTTTGGTGTTGAATGTCTCTAATTCCTGTAATCCACAAATCTTTAGCATTTCCAGTCAAGTTTTGTTGCGCTTGTTTGTTTAGTGATGGAATTACTTTGAGGTCTGTTATTAAACGTGTTCTTTCATCAGCTGAAAGCGGAAAATTATACGTCCATAATTCAGTTGTGCCATGATGTGTTGGACCTTCATGCGCAGGAACATCACTTTTAGCTGTCCAAACTGATTTGTAAAATGCAGGATCGCGAACCCAAGGTTTTAATATGTTGTGGTTAAAATCATAGCCATTCATCTCAGCCCAAACAATCATCCAATCTACTTGATTTTCAATAGACCAATTGGTGGTGTCAATAGATTTTAAATTTGCCTGTAGTCCTTTAAAAGTTGACCAACGCTTCTCAAACGTTGCTTTTGTATAATCTGGAGCTCCATCTTTTAAAGGAGGTTTTTCAAACGTTCGCCAATCTTTGAATAATTGTACTAAATCAGAATATTCATTTGTAGTAAATGATACTGATTCTTCTGGTTGAACATTTTCTGTTGTGTTCTCATTTTTACAACTAATAAATAGCAGTATTACTAGAGAAATAATAATGGTTGGTAAGTGTTTCATTTTTTTAAATCTGATATTATTTTAATACTTCTTTGACGAGTCCTTTTGCCCATTCATGAAAATTTTGTTTTTTGTTTGTGCTTGGATAAGGAATTTCTGGAATTGGTTTATCTAAAAATTTGCAAAGCGGCTCCCAACCGTCTTTAGCTTCAAAAATTATAAGTTGATTTTCTGGAACGATAGCTTTTACTTCTTCAATATGTGAATTGAATTTATTTATCGCATAGTTTTTATCTTTAAACTTACCTTCAAAAAACTTAGCCCAAATGGATTTTTCATTGAGCTTAATAACCTTAAAGAAGTTTCTTGCTGTAGCGGAAAAAGGCATTTTAAGCAAAAGTTTTATTTTTACAGCTGGTCCAGGATCAAAAGCGAAAATAGTAGTTAAAGCACTGTGATACCATTTTTCAGGATCACGAACACTCAAAATTACTTTGGCATCTGGATAGTGTTTAAAAAGTTCTTTGTAGTGAATACTTCCTGGAAAATCAACAATAGAATTGTAGTTTTTAAAAAGGTCGTCCCAGTCAACAGATATTTCATTGTAAGCATTAGTCCAATGTTTTACACCTTCAGGATTTCTGAATAACTCTTCCATATGGTAGCATTTACCATATCCAATTGTTTCAAGAGCAAGTTGTAGTGATTTGGTTCCTGTTCTACCAAATCCTGCTCCGATAATTTTCAAACTCATATGTCTTGTTAGTGGTTAGTTGTTAGTTAGCTACTAATTTACAGTATTTTAAATAAATTGATAATAAATAGAAATTGAGTTAGTTATAATTTTTACCTACTAATTATTTAGATTTTTATGCATAATAATTTTCTTATTTTAGTAGAATGCAGGAAGATTTTTTACACTACATCTGGAAACATAAAAAAATAGACGTATTAAAGCTCAGTACAGCAGAGTATGAAAAGGTTGAGGTTATTTCAGTTGGACAGCATAATAGTAATACAGGACCAGATTTTTTTAATGCGCAGTTACGAATTGCGAATCAAATTTGGGCTGGAAACGTAGAAATTCATGTAAAATCTTCTGATTGGTTTTTGCATAATCATGAGACTGACCAAGCTTATGATAATGTTATTTTGCATATTGTTTGGGAACATGATACAGACGTTTTTAGAAAAGATAATAGCAAACTTCCTACTTTGGTTTTAAAAGATTTTGTTTCTGAAAACACTGTAAATAACTATAAGGGATTACTCAATAATTCAAAAGATTGGATTAATTGCGAAACTGATTTTTGTGATGTTGATGATTTTGTAATTCAGAATTGGTTAGAGCGTTTATTTTTAGAACGTTTAGAAGAAAAATCAACAGGTATTGAATTGCTTTTAAAACAATCAAATAATGATTGGGAAGCTGTGTTGTTTAAATTGTTGGCAAAAAACTTTGGACTAAAAGTTAATGGAGATGCGTTTTGTAGTGTTGCCAATTCTATTGACTTTTCAATTGTTAGAAGACTACAATTTAGTGTGATGCAGTTAGAATCCTTATTATTTGGCCAAGCAAATATGCTTAATGAAAGTATTCAAGAACCTTATTATTTAGAGCTGCAAAAAGAATATGTTTACTTAAAACAAAAATTTAAGTTAGATAATCAAGGTGTTTTGCCAATCCAATATTTTAGGTTGCGTCCAAATAATTTTCCAACAATTAGATTATCTCAATTTGCGATGATTTATAATTTGCACTCTAACTTATTTTCAAAACTTATAGAATTGGACACATTAAAGAATTTTTATAATCTGTTTTCTGCGAGTACAACTGAGTTTTGGGAATCACATTATATCTTTAGTAAATTATCAAAAACTTCAAAGAAAACAATATCTAAATCGTTTATAGACTTACTGCTTATCAATACTATTATTCCTATCAAGTATTGTTACGAAAAATACCATGGAAAAAATAATAATGAAGATATCCTAAAACTTATTCAAGGCATAAAATCTGAGAAGAATACTATTATTAATAAATTCCAAACACTAAAACCTGTTTCAAATTCTGCAATACAATCACAAGCCTTATTGCAATTAAAACAATCATATTGCGATAAAGATAAATGTTTGCAATGTGCTATTGGAAATTCACTTTTAAACAGGAATTGATTAACTTGCATCGATGAATATTTTCTATAAGGCCTTACTTTATTTTCAAAAACATGGTTTTTACGTTTGTCAGCGTATTGCAGATCGTTTAGGTATAAGAGCAAAAGTGGTAAGAACCTCCTTTATGTATCTTACGTTTGTAACACTTGGTTTTGGTTTTGCCCTTTATTTAGTTATTTCATTTTTAATGCGTATAAAAGATTTATTGTATACCAAAAGAAACTCAGTATTTGATTTATAACCTATGACAAATCCCTTAATAAAAGTATTCAGATCAAAAATTAATACAGCAATTATTCTTTTAATAACATTACTTTTTATTGGTGTTATTGGATTTAAAGTGATGACTAATTACAGTTGGATTGACTCCTTATATATGACTGTAATAACAATTACTACAGTTGGCTTTGGAGAGGTCAATCCGTTAGATGATGAATCTAAAATTTTTACAATATTTTTAATTTTAACAAGTGTTGTTATTGTTGGTTATGCTATAAAAGTAATTACTGAATATATTCTTACTAAGAATGATATTGAAGAACTAAAACAAAAAAAGATGCAAAAAAAGATTGATGCGCTTTCAAATCATATTATTATTTGTGGTTATGGAAGAAATGGAAAACAAGCAGCAAAAAAGTTATTAGCTCACAAGAGGTCTTTTGTTGTTATAGAAGCAAAAAAAGAAACAGTAGATAAGCATCAAAGCGAAATGGTTCCGTTTATATATGGAAATGCTAATGAAGACGAAGTATTAATGAAAGCTGGTGTTGATCGTGCAAATTGCCTAATTTCTGCTTTGCCTAGTGATTCTGATAATGTGTTTGTAGTGCTTTCTGCTAGACAAATAAATAAGAATATCAGAATTATTAGTCGTGCCTCCCAAGAAACTACATATGGTAAATTAAAGCTTGCTGGAGCCAATAATGTAATTTTGCCAGATAAAATTGGTGGAGATCATATGGCTTCTTTGGTAGTTGTTCCAGATTTGTTGGAATTTATTGATAACCTTTCAATTATTGGAGAATCAAATATTAATATCGAAGAAATTTCGGTAGAGAAATTATATAACACTTCTGAAATTAAAACCATTAGAGATTTAGACTTACGTAAAAAAACTGGTTGTAATGTTATTGGATATAAAAATGAAAAAGGAGAATACCTAATTAATCCAGAAGCAGAGCTTGAATTAATGCCAAATTCTATGGTAATTGTTCTAGGAAGACCAGAACAAATTCAGAAACTAAATTCACTTTATAATATAGAAGTTGAGTAGGCTTTTTAACAGCGGATGTTTTAAAAACTCATTTTTTTTTAGCATCTTGCTAGCTTAAACTAACATTTTTAATAAATAAAACTAACTAATATTATCAATTATGAAGAAATATCTTCTTTCAATGTTTGCATTAATTTTACCGCTTATTACCTTTGCTCAAGAAGCTGAAAAGGGTATAGATCAACGTATTGATGAAGCATTTAAACCAATTTCAGATGCTATTTCTGGCGTTATATTTTTTGAAATAGCAGGCACACCTTTCGTTTTAATTTTGCTTGTAGGTAGTGCTGCATTCTTTACACTTTACTTTGGATTTCCAAATTTCAGATATTTTGGTAAAGCCATAAATACAGTTAGAGGGAAGTATGACGAGATTGAAGGAGGTCATGAAGCTTCTGATACATCAATGACTATTGATGGAGATATTCGTGATACAATTAGAGATGAAAGTCAAGAAGGAGAAGTATCTCACTTTCAGGCTTTGGCAACAGCAGTTTCAGGTACTGTTGGTAATGGTAACATTGCTGGTGTAGCTTTAGCTATTGCACTAGGTGGTCCAGGAGCAACATTTTGGATGATTATTTGTGGATTATTAGGAATGTCAACGAAATTTGTGGAATGTACTTTAGGAGTGCAATATAGAGATGTTGGAGAAGATGGAACTGTTTATGGAGGTCCAATGTATTATATTACTAAAGGATTAAAAGAAAAAGGATTTGCCACATTAGGAAAAATTGCTGCTGTTTTATTTGCGATTTTCTGTATTGGTGGATCGTTTGGTGGAGGTAATGCCGCTCAATCTAATCAGGCTACAATTGTTTTAAAAGAATTAATGGGACTAGAGAGTACTAGTGCAGGTGCTTGGATTGGTGTTGTTATGGCAATAGTTGTTGGTATAATTATCATTGGTGGAATAAAGCGTATAGCTTCTGTTACTGAAAAAGTAGTACCATTTATGGCTGTACTTTATTTAGTAGCTTGTTTATATATCATCTTAAGTAACTTCTCATTAATTGATGACGCAGTTAGCTTGATTATATCAGAGGCATTTAATCCAACGGCAATTGGTGTTGGTGGTATTATAGGTGTGTTATTAGTTGGTTTTAAAAGAGCAGCCTTTTCAAATGAAGCTGGTGCTGGATCTGCATCTATTGCGCATTCTGCAGTAAGAACCAAATACTCTGCGTCTGAAGGTTTAGTAGCTTTATTAGAACCATTTATTGATACTGTAGTAATCTGTACTATGACAGCTTTAGTAATTATTATCTTTAATTTCGGTGGAGCTTTTGAATATGGAGGAGATGGTCTTGGAGCTGTAATGATTGATGGTGTTTCTTATGAAGGCGCTGGAATTACATCACAGGCATTTGCAGAATACATACCTTATTCTAATGTATTCTTAACTATAGCTGTAGTGTTGTTTGCTGTGTCTACAATGATTTCTTGGTCATATTATGGATTGCAATCTTGGAAATTCTTATTTGGTAGAGGAAAAGCTGCTGATATTACTTATAAATTATTATTTTGTTTATTTGTTGTTATAGGTGCTGCTGCAAGTATGAAATCTATTTGGGCTTTCTCTGATGCTATGATTTTTGCAATGGTATTCCCTAATATGGTTGGATTATACTTCTTATTTCCAGTTGTTAAGAAACAACTTGCTAGATATCTTGATGCTATTAAAGCAACTAAAGAATAAACTAAAACAAAAATATTATGAAATCCCATTTCAAGTTCACAAGAGGACAGCGAAATGGGATTTTTTTATTGATACTCATAATTATTGCATTACAATGTGTTTATATGTTTTTTGATTTCCCTAAGAAAGAAATGTTATTCAATAACAAAGAGCTTACGAGATTCCAAAAGGAAATTGATTCACTTAAGTTAGTGCAACTTGAAAATGATAAACCAAAAATATTTCCATTCAATCCAAATTATATAACAGACTATAAAGGCTATACTTTAGGAATGTCTTCTGAAGAAATTGATAGACTACTTAAATATAGAGCTCAAGACAAATGGATTAATTCTATAGCGCAATTTCAACAAGTCACCAAAATTTCAGATTCTTTGTTGAATGTAGTTTCTCCTTATTTTAAATTTCCAGAATGGGTAACTAATCCAAAACCAATAACAAGTTTTTCTTATTCAAATAATAATACTCCAAAAGACTATTCACAAAAGCAAGATTTTAACACAGCAACAGCATCGCAATTACAAAGTGTTAATGGAATTGGCGAGAAACTGTCAGATCGAATTATTAAATTCAGAAATAAATTTAGAGGTGGTTTTATAGCTGATGTACAATTACAAGATGTCTATGGGATTTCACCTGAAGTGCTAGAACGCTTGCTCAATGAGTTTACTGTAAAAACTCCAAGACAAATTAATAAAGTTAATTTAAATCTAATTACTATTAATGAGTTGGTCATGATTCAACATATAGATTATGAATTGGCTTACGAAATTATTGACCAAAGAACACTAAGAGATGGTTTTAAGTCTTTGGACGAATTAACAAAAGTAAAAGACTTTCCTGTGGATAAAATTGAGATAATTAAATTATATTTGAGGCTTGATTAAAACGTGAGTTTATGAGCAGTATGTACTTCACAGAAGAGCATCAATTATTTAGAGAAAGTTTAAGAGATTTTTTGCAAAAAGAAGTGGTTCCACACATTGAAAAATGGGAGCAAACAGGAGCTATCGAACGCTTTATTTGGGAGAAATTTGGTGAAATGGGATATTTCGGTCTTGCCACACCTGAAACTTATGAAGGTTTAGATTTGGATTTATTTTATACTGTAATCTTGCTAGAAGAACTTCAAAAAATAAACTCTGGTGGTTTTGCAGCAGCAATTTGGGCACATGCTTATTTAGCAATGACCCATCTTAATAAAGAAGCAAACCACGAACAGAAGTTGCAATATCTTTTACCTAGTGCTCTAGGAGAGAAAATTGGAAGCCTTTGTGTAACAGAACCTTTCGGTGGTAGTGATGTTGCAGGAATGCGAACAACTGCTGTTAAACAAGGAGATACATACGTTATTAATGGTTCAAAAACCTTTATTACTAATGGTGTATTTTGTGACTACATGATCGTGGCTGCTAAAACAAATCCTGAGCTTGGTAATAAAGGCATAAGTATGTTTATAGTTGATAAGGAGACTAAAGGTGTGTCAGTTTCAAAATTAGACAAATTAGGATGGAGAGCGTCTGACACTGCTGAGATTGCTTATGATAATGTAATTATTCCTGCTTCTAACTTAATGGGAGAAGAGGGTAAAGGCTTTCCATATATAATGCAACATTTTGCTTTGGAGCGATTAGTAATGGGAGTCAATGCACATGCAAGATCTGAATATGCTTTAGAATATACATTGCAATATATGGCAGAAAGATCAACCTTCGGAAAAACTATAAATAAATACCAAGCCTTACGTCATCGATATGCTGATTTGTATGCTGATATGGAAATGTGTAAAACTTATAATTACTCTGTAGCATACAGATTAAACAAAGGAGAATATGTTGTTAAGGAAGCTACAATTTCAAAATTACGATCTACCAAAATGGCAGATGAGGTAGCTTACGAGTGTTTACAATTTTTAGGAGGTTACGGTTATATGGAAGATTATCCAATGGCACGCTTGCTTAGAGATAGTAGATTGGGACCAATTGGAGGTGGAACCAGTGAAATCTTAAGAGAGATTATCGCTAAAATAGTAATTGATAAAAAAGAATATAAGCCTGCAACATAATTTATTACTTATTAATTGTCCTTAATAAATAAGTTTATATATTTGCATCCCGTTAATTATCGGGAAGATATTCTAAAAGAGAGGAGGTTAAGACACTATGTTAATAATACCAATTAAAGAAGGAGAAAATATAGATAGAGCTTTAAAGCGCTTTAAGAGAAAGTTTGATAAAACTGGAACTAAAAGAATGCTACAAACACGTAAGCAGTTTAACAAACCTTCAGTTGTTCGTAGAGCTCAAATACAAAAAGCTCAATACATCCAAGGATTAAGAGATGCTGAAGAGATTTAGTAGCTTTTTAAAATAAATTCTTAAAAACCCACAATTGATATTGTGGGTTTTTTGTTTTATAGATTCTACATGAAATAAGTTTTGTATTTTTAAATAATGAATTTTTATATATGACTTTCAAATCATTTTCAGACTATTTATTATTAGAAAAAAATTATTCACCTCATACAATAACTGCGTATGTAAAAGACTTAGAAACGTTTTATGAATTTTGTTTAAGAGAATATGAGATAGAAACAATTGAAAATGTAAATTATTCTCAAATTAGAAGTTGGATTATTAAGCTTGTAGAATCAAATATTTCTAATAGAAGCATTAATAGAAAAGTATCAGCACTCAATAGTTATTTTAAATTTCTCTTAAAAACTGAATCAATAACAGTAAACCCATTAGTAAAACATAAAGCACTAAAAACAGATAAAAAAATTCAAGTACCATTTTCACAAGCTGAAGTAGAAAGCGTATTAAATGACTTCCAATTTGAAAACACTTTTGAAGGGTTAAGAGATAAATTAATTATTGAACTGTTTTATTCAACAGGAATAAGACGTATAGAACTAGTTAACCTCAAATTAAACGATTTAGACCTTGGAAATAGAACACTTAAAGTTTTAGGGAAACGAAATAAAGAGCGAATACTGCCATTACTTAATTCTACAGTTGAGGTCATAAACGATTATTTATTAGAAAGAAATAAACTAAGAATTGTTAATGATAATGAAGTGTTATTTTTAACAAAAAAAGGAGTTAAAATTTATGAAACACTTGTTTACCGAATTATAAATGAGTATTTTAGTTTAGCATCTTCCAAAATGAAAAAGAGTCCGCACATACTGAGACATTCTTTTGCAACACATTTACTAAACCAAGGTGCAGATTTAAATGCAGTAAAAGAATTACTTGGTCATTCAAGCTTAGCGGCAACTCAAGTTTACACACACAATAGTATAGCAGAATTAAAAAAAGTATACGCTAATTCACATCCAAGAAATTCAAAAAAGTAAATTATTGTCTAACTAAAAAGTATAAACACATGAAAGTACACACGCAATCAGTTAACTTTAATGCAGACCAAAAGCTCATAGATTTTATACAAAATAGGATGGATAAACTTGATCGTTATTATGATAAAGTTATAAAATCTGATGTTTTTTTAAAATTAGAAAATACAAGTGACAAAGAAAATAAAATATTTGAAGCAAGAGTGAACGTTCCAGGCGACAGTTTTGTTGTAAAAAAAGTTTGCAAAACCTTTGAAGAAGGTGCAGATTCAGCGGTTAGTTCTCTAGAAAGACAATTAAAAAAACGTAAAGAAAAATTAAGAACACATTTATAGAGAAAATTTTTCAAAAAATGTTTTGAAACAAAAAAAATATATATACATTTGCAGTCCGTTAGAAATAGCGGACTTTTTTGTTGCCTAAAAGTAGCAAAAATAAGCCGATGTAGCTCAGCTGGCTAGAGCAGCTGATTTGTAATCAGCAGGTCGTGGGTTCGAGTCCCTCCATCGGCTCAAGTTCTTTTAAAAGAGTGAAATAAGTTTAATTGGGGAGATACTCAAGCGGCCAACGAGGGCAGACTGTAAATCTGCTGACTACGTCTTCGCAGGTTCGAATCCTGCTCTCCCCACTTTTTTCTAGACTAACCAAGCGTAGCGAGGTAAGTCTAGATTAAAGGTTTTAAACTTTGGATTATTAAATAATTGCGAGAGTAGCTCAGTTGGTAGAGCGTCAGCCTTCCAAGCTGAATGTCGCCGGTTCGAACCCGGTCTCTCGCTCTAATATTTAAGCCGGTGTAGCTCAGGGGTAGAGCGTTTCCTTGGTAAGGAAGAGGTCACGGGTTCAATTCCCGTCATTGGCTCTTTTATAATATTGAAAATATAATTGAATACTAATATAAATAAGATTAAAATAAATTAAACATGGCAAAGGCAACTTTCGATCGTTCAAAACCACACCTTAATATAGGTACAATTGGACACGTAGATCACGGTAAAACAACTTTAACTGCTGCTATTACTAAAGTATTAGCTGATGCAGGAACTTCAACAGCAATGAGCTTTGATCAAATTGACAACGCTCCTGAAGAAAAAGAAAGAGGTATTACAATTAATACTTCACATGTTGAGTATTCAACAGCAAATCGTCATTATGCACACGTTGACTGTCCAGGTCACGCGGATTACGTAAAAAACATGGTAACAGGTGCGGCGCAAATGGATGGTGCTATTCTTGTGGTTGCGGCTACAGATGGTCCAATGCCACAAACTCGTGAGCACATCTTATTAGGACGTCAAGTAGGTATTCCACGCATGGTTGTATTCATGAACAAAGTGGATATGGTTGATGATGAAGAGTTAATTGAATTAGTGGATATGGAAATCAGAGATTTGTTATCATTCTATGAATATGATGGAGAAAATGGACCTGTAATTGCTGGTTCAGCTCTAGGTGCTCTTAACGGAGAACAAAAGTGGGTTGATTCAGTTTTAGAATTAATGGAAGCTGTAGATACATGGATTGAAGAGCCATTAAGAGAAGTGGATAAAGATTTCTTAATGCCAATTGAGGATGTATTTTCAATTACTGGTCGTGGTACTGTTGCAACAGGTCGTATTGAAACTGGTATAGCAAACACTGGAGATGCTGTAGATATTATTGGTATGGGAGCTGAAAAATTGGCCTCTACTATTACAGGTATCGAAATGTTCCGTCAAATATTAGATAGAGGTGAAGCTGGAGATAACGCAGGTATCTTATTAAGAGGTATTGAGAAATCTCAAATTTCTAGAGGGATGGTAATCTGTAAACCAGGTTCTGTAACACCACATGCTAAATTTAAAGCTGAGGTTTATATACTTAAGAAAGAAGAAGGTGGACGTCACACTCCGTTCCATAACAATTATCGTCCACAGTTTTACGTACGTACAACTGATGTAACTGGAAACATTGCGCGTCCTGATGGTGTTGAGATGGTTATGCCTGGTGATAA
>Ga0316189_10006543_pt1 | contig 11086 bp, 12 predicted proteins | sample LowCovwburrow_MG_FD_204930 | JGI IMG/M metagenome (GOLD analysis project Ga0316189, IMG submission 204930) | Coastal sediment microbial communities from Maine, United States - Lowes Cove worm burrow | ecosystem: Environmental > Aquatic > Marine > Coastal > Sediment | place: USA: Maine... | reverse complement strand
ATCAAATATTGAAGCCTGTTCAACCTGCCACGTAGGCTACGACTGGAAAGATAAAGAGTACGATTTTACGGTTGAAGAGAATGTTGACTGTCTGGTCTGCCACGATGAAACCGGTCTCTACGACAAAGCGAAATTGCGTGGAGGAAAGGTATCTAACCTCAGTAAGATCGCTCAGAATGTTGGAGTGACCAGCCGTGCGACGTGTGGTACTTGCCACTTCAAGGGCGGCGGAGGCAAGGCGGTTAAACACGGCGATCTTGACCCAAGCTTTGATGCGCCAGATACCTTTGTCGATGTCCACATGGACGCCGATGGCTTGAATTTCAGCTGTTCAACCTGCCACACCACAGATGCTCATATGGTTACGGGTAGCCGCTATACACCGAATGCCAAAGACGTCAGTGGCATTGATGTCCCCGGCATGGGCGACGGTAGCCGAGCCACATGCGTGTCGTGCCACGGTCTGCGTCCCATGAAGGATGAAAAACTGAACGATCATACGGACCGCATTGCCTGCCAAACCTGTCACATCCCGCACTTCGCGCGCGGTGATTATGCCTCCAAGATGTGGTGGGACTGGTCAACCTCCGGCAAGATGGATGAGAATGGCAAACCGTACTCAACCTTCGATGCCGATGGTAATGAGATCTATAATTCCAAAAAAGGGGACTTCGTCTGGCAACGTGATGTTGTTCCTGAGTACCGCTGGTTCAACGGGTCAGTCTATTACACCCTGTTGAATGACAAGATCGATCCAACAAAAGTGCTCGAGATCAATCACTTCATGGGTGATGCCAATGATCCGAATGCGCTGATTTGGCCGATCAAACTGATGCGCGGCAAACAGCCCTTTGATAGCGGTAACAATACACTCGCGATCCCCCACACCACTGGCAAGGATGGATACTGGAAACAGTTTGACTGGCAAGACGCGATCACCAAAGGCATGGCTGCTGCGGATCAACCTTACAGTGGCAAGTTCGGTTTTGTCGAAACGGAAATGTCATGGCCGCTGGCTCATATGGTGGCCCCTGCCATCGAGGCACTGGACTGCAACGACTGTCATGCCAAGGACGGACGCCTGAGCAAGATTGAGGGTGTCTATATTCCGGGCCGAGACAGCAACCCGTGGCTCGACATCGGCGGTTTCGCGATCCTTGCCCTGACAGCCTTTGGTGTTGGCACCCACGGCGCGTTGAGATTTGTTTTCAACAAACGTAACAGAACACAGAAATAGGAGAGCTGTCATGACCGTATCCACAACGACAACTCCTGATAAATCACTGGAGAACAAGTCAGCGCCAACCCGCATCTATATGTTCAAACGCTTTGAGCGGTTCTGGCACTGGTCTCAAGCCCTGCTGATTATGGGAATGGCCCTGACCGGCTTTGAAATCCACGGCACCTATGCGCTGTTTGGTTTTGAAGACGCCGTGTTCTATCACACCACATCGGCATGGTTGCTGATCGGCTTATGGGTATTTGCCATCTTCTGGCATCTGACCACAGGTGAATGGCGTCATTACATTCCGACGATGGAAAAACTGGTGGCCGTCGCTACGTTTTACTCGTACGGCATCTTCAAGGGCGAACATCACCCTTACAAGCCAACCCAGTTAAGAAAACACAATCCGCTACAGCTTCTTGCCTACCTTGGCTTCAAGTTAGCAATGGCCCCGGCCATCTGGATTACCGGATTGTTGTACCTCTATTACAACAGCTGGAGCGCCTGGGGGTTGGGCTGGCTCGACCTGGAAATTGTGGCCCTGTTTCATGTGGCGGCTGCTTTTGCCCTGATGATCTTCCTTGTTGGTCACGTTTATCTGACGACAACCGGCCCCACCGTTTTTGCTCATATCAAAGCAATGATCACGGGCTGGGACGAGCACGAAGCAGAGGAGTCAGAAAATGAAAAGTGAAATCCATATCGACTCATTAGAACACTACAAATTACCCCGCAGGCAGGTGCTTGCCCTTGGTGGCGCGGCCTTCGTGACGATGGCGATCCTGGGACTAACATCCAGCAGGTCAGAGGCCTCTCCCCTCAAGACCAAAGAACGATTGGCCCAGTTGACCCACGATGCTGAATTACAAAAAGGCCGCGTCGCCATCACCCTGCCAGCGCTCACGCAAGATGGAGCACGGACCCGCCTCAAGGTCGAGGTTGATAGCCCGATGAGCGAGGATGATTACCTCAAGGCTCTGCATGTTTTGGCCGAGCGCAATACGGTGCCAAATGTGGCAACCTATTACTTCAGCCCGCTCAGTGGCAAAGCCGAAATCACGACCCGAATTCGTGTTGCCAAGTCTCAAACAATAATCGTCGCTGCTGAAATGAGTGACGGCAGTTTCTATCTCGCCAAGGCCCGGTGCAATGTTGCACGGGGTGCCGGTGGTTGCGGTTGAGGAAAGGAGATCATGATGAAACCCCAAGCTCCAAGAATCAGAATGCCATCAATCGCCAAGCTTGGCGACGTCATTCAGATCAAAACCAAGATTCGTCATCCCATGGAAACGGGGTGGCGCAAGGACGGTGAAGGAAAATCTGTCCCCAGAAACCGGATAACCCGGTTCGTTTGCACATTCCAGCACCAAGGCCAGAACCATGAGGTGATCAGTGCCGACTATGACTCAGGCGTCTCCGCTGACCCCTATCTTGTGTTCTACAGCAAAGTGATTGGGGCGGGAACGTACACCTTTGAATGGCAAGCTGATGGTGGAAACGTCTATTCCACCTCAGTGCCCATGAGTGTTGCAGAACTACCATCGAGTTGAGATTCACGCCCGAAGAATATGGGCATAATTAGGAGGACTTACCATGAGAACCACGTTCAAGATATTTGCCACTATGGCAACTTTGGTGGTCATGGTCTTCGCCAGCTATCCGGTTACGACATCCGCTGCCGAGCCGGGTTGGTACCCGAAGATCGTCGACTATAAAGCGTTCCAAGCTTACGCCGTTATCCCGGTCAGGGACGATGTCGTTGTTATCGATTCCCGTCCCATGAAACGGCGGTTTGATGTCGGGCATATTCCTGGTGCAATCAGCATTCCCGACAGTCAGTTCAAAAAAATGACGGCAATGCTACCCAAGGAAAAATCAAAAACACTGATTTTCTATTGCGGTGGTGAAAAGTGCATGTTGAGCCATAAGTCAGCTTTCAAGGCTGAGAAACTAGGTTATACCGACATTCAGGTTTATGCCGCTGGTTACCCTGAATGGATGAAGCAAGGTCACTTCTCCTCGGTCAGCGCCGCTTACGTCAAGAAGGTGCTGGACGCCGGTAAAGCGACCGTCGTCGATGCTCGCCCCATGAAGCGCAAATATGCGAAGGGGCACGTTCCTGGTGCGATCAGCATTCCCGACAGCTCATTCAAAAAACTGACCCATATGCTGCCTACCGATAAAAAATCTCCTTTGATTTTCTATTGTGGCGGCATGAAGTGCCCCCTCAGTGTCAAGTCGGCAATCAAAGCCAAAGGCTTGGGTTACAGCGATGTTAAATTGTTCCAGGGCGGCTATCCAGAATGGAAAAAAGCTTATGGCGCGGGTGCAATGGGTGACAAGCCTTATGCCACACCTAAGGCAGCCGGTATCGAAGCTGGACCAGAGGGCGACACCATTACGGTCAGCTCATTCCAGGCGATCCTCAAAGACAACCCTGACAGCGTCTATCTATATGATGTTCGTGATGCAGTCGAATTTGACAAAGGGGCAATGGCTGGTGCGATCAACCTTCCGGTTGATGAGTTGGAAGACAAGATCGATACCCTTCCCACCGATAAGCCAATCGTATTCGTTTGTGCCACAGGCGCAAGAAGCGGAGAGGCCTATGACATCGTCAAGATGTTGAAGGAAGATATGAAAGTCTATTTCCTCGACGCAACGATTACTTATCACAACGAAGGCAAGTTTGAGCTTGCTCAGAACTAACAAACTTGGGCGGGTCGATAATGCCAGGACGGCCCGCCCATTTTTTGCTCACCTGTTTATGGAAAGGGGAGAGATATCATGAAAACGGTCCTGCAATTTCTAGCCGTCGCTGCGGTGGTTATTTTTCCTCAGATCGAACAAGCCCTGGCAGCCGATAAAGCCAACTGGAAAATTGGCAGAGTCTATAATCGTCTGGTTTGTAATTCCTGCCATCGTCAGGACGGAGGCAAGGTTGTCTCCCCGTATGATCGCAACAAAGTCGACTGGACGGCTTATTTCCTTTCAGATGCTCATGACGTCACCGGTAAGACTAACCCTTCCGTTCGCCACTACATGAGCACCGATTACCGTCAGAGTATTAAAAGTGTAAACAAGGCGGCTGCCAAATTTGTCGATATGCCGAATGCCCAAATGGAAGCACACGTTATTGCATTTTACCATCACGGTGCGAAAGATTCCGATACCCCAGCCAAATGTCAATAAAGTTTGATTGAGAGGCCAACATGACCAGCAAAAGTATCTTCAGTGGATTTCAGGAAGATTACAAGGCCGTCTTTGTTGAGCAATGGTCACCGTATTTTGGCGCTCTGGCATTGGTGGCTGTTGTCATCGCGTTAATGGCACATGGCCTGTTCTGGGGCGTGTTTGGCGGGGTTCGCCTGTGGGGGGACTGGCTAAATGAGGTGATCGGGCTGAATGCTGCGCTTGGTTATAAACCTCATCTCGATAATCCCCTAACCCACCGAATTTCCTTGCTCGACATCACATTGTTGTTCGGCGCTTTTTCAGCTGCATTGCTAGCCGGGCAATTCAAGATCAACCGACCTCCGCCCATCGAATATGTTTGGGGAGCGCTCGGCGGAACCTTGATGGGAATCGGCGCCTCGCTGGCCGGTGGCTGCACCGTTGGCGGGTTCTTTACACCGATTGTTTTTTCATCACCTGCCGGATGGATGATGCTTGTCGGCTTGTTGGCAGGAGCCGCAATTGGCATCAAAGGTTTGCTTTGGACGATGGAGAACATCACCTGGGGTATGCAAGCACCAAAACCATTTTCATATTCTCAGAAGGATCAAATTGTCCTCGGCATCCTCGGGTTGATTGTTTTGGTTGCCATCATCTGGTGGGCCAGTATGTGGTACCAGAGTGAAGATAGCGTGATTGCCTCGCGCGGCATTATTATTGTCGCCGGGTTTGCCCTCGGCTTTATTCTGCATCGCTCCCGCTTCTGCTTTTCGCGCGCGATCCGTGAGCCCTTGATGACCGGAGACGGTGAGCTCACCAAAGCCACCATCCTCGCCCTTGGCGTTGGGCTGTTGCTTGGCTCAATTCTCCTCAGCAAAGAAGTGCTCGATCCCTATATCGCCATCCCGGCAACCTTCTGGATCGGCTCATTAATCGGCGGAACCATTTTTGGAATTGGCATGGTGTTCGCCGGGGGATGTGCCTCCGGATCTCTGTGGCGCATGGGGGAAGGGCATTTGAAATTGTGGGTCGCCGTATTGTTCTTCGCCTGGAGTGGATCAACAACCAACGCCGTTCTGGGGAAATGGGAAATCCTGAAAAGCGAAATGACCCTCGATCTGGTTGAAGCGACAACGGTCGGCTATCAGGCCTTCCTGCCTGTAATGATCGGCAACTGGTCGGTTACATATCTGATCAGCTTTGCCTTGCTGGCGCTCTGGTATGGTCTCGTGCGCTATAATGAAACGACGGATAAGTTCACTGTCTTCTAATCAATAAGCTTTTAACGCCTGACAAACATCGTCCAGTCGGGCAAAGGCTCGTCGGTTCGGTAGCTGACGTCGCTCGACAGGCGGGTCGAGCAGAAGGTGAAGAACTCCTGCGGGTCGGCATAGAACAGGGTATCAAATATTTCGGCGCTATCCGGGTGCAGCATATTGAAGGCCAGCCCTTTTCGGGTTTTGCTCCACAGTTGGACCAGGCTGTCTTTAACATAGGCCGCCCACTCAAAAGGGTCGCTGTCCAGATGCATGTTAAAGGTGCCGCAGACGAAGGTATAATCAGCAATCTCGACAGATTTTACATGGCGCACAAACCGGGCCCGAGGGTCGGTGATGCTACCTTGCGCCGCATCAATCATTTCCTTGGACATATCGGTGCCGATATACTGGCTGTGCTGCATCACCGGCAGGTCTTCCAGATAATGAAACAGCGCGCCGTAGCCGCAGCCAAAGTCGTGGATGGTCAGCCCACCCGCCTGATCGGCCTCATCGAAAATCTGACAAAGAATTTGATAGCGGCGAAGCTGCATCTCCTCGTTTCGCCAGAACGCCCCTTTGGCGCTCAAGCCGCATTGTCGTAATCGACGATCATAGGTGCCCGCGATTCCGGCCAGCAGTCGGGTCGGAATCTTCGGCGCGCTCACGAGCTTCAGGCCTTGTATGGAAGAACAGGGGTTAGGGGTGTTCCTTCAACGCTCAATTCAGCGGTGCCCTGCTCAAGAAACTCAACTCGCAACAAGGCCAGACCGATCCCGCCGATAGAGGAGCGCATTTCCCCGGCGTCGCGTTCTCCCGCTTTGATGATTGAGCCAGCGGGTGGAGGCCGCCCGTCGAAGGTCACGGTAGTCATTCGTTTTTTGACCAGCCCCCGGTGCTTGGTTCGGGCGGTCAACTCCTGACCAATATAACAGCCCTTGTTCCAGTCGATGCCGCTCAGGTCATCAAACCCGCTTTCCATCAGGGTTGATTTGTCGATCATCAAATCACGGCTACCATCGGGAACGGTGAGTTTGAGGCGCTGTTGGTCATAATCCTCGCGCGTCATCGGTGCGTAGCCAGCCTCTGCCAGAACCTGCGCCGCCTCCGCTTTGCTGACTATGGCCCGCAACCCCATTTCAGGATGGCGCGGGTCTTCATATTGACACCCCTGAATAGCCGAATCGCTCAAAGATTTACCAAACAGGGCGGCAACACTGAACTGCTCACTCACATCCTCCAGCTCAACATCGGCCCTCAACTTATACATTTTCAGGCGTTTGAACAGATCAGCAAGGCGCGCCTCTTCGCAGTCAATCAGCAACGCCCCCTCGTACTCAATGATCAGGAAATCATGCAGATATTTACCCTGAGGCGTCAAAAAGGCCGCATATATGGCGGTTTGCTCGGTTATTTTGCCTGTATCGTTGGAAATCAGTCCTTGTAAAAAGGAGCGAGAATCGTCGCCGCGAGCTGAAATCAGGCCGCGATCTTCCAGGATCAGAGAACTTGGATGTATATGTGTCATGACACAATATTGGGTCAGACCAGCCTTCTATTCAAGGGCGGCTTTTCAAAGCGTGTTTGCAGCCGCATAAACGGCCCTCTCTGAAGAGAGTTCAGGAATAGCGGGAGAACAAAATCCTTGAAGTTAAGTATACACATAGATAAACAATAAATGTTTTGTTCTTATTAGGAGAGATGAATGACATTATTAAAAACGATAGTTGGTTATTTGATCTTAACGTTGGTTGTCGCATGTGCGTCAAACAATGAGTTAGACAAGACACAATCATCCTCATCAACAGCACCGATTTCCGATTATAGGAAGGGATTAAAAGCTTACAATAATGCTAACTATAAAGACGCCTTCATACACTATCGAAAAGCAGCTGAAAGGGGGGTGGCCGATGCACAGAACAATTTGGGTGAGTTGTATCAAGGACACCCTGGGGTTCCTCAAGATTTACAACAAGCTTTAAAGTGGTACAGGCTGGCTGCAGAACAGGGTAATATTAAAGCTATGACGCATCTTAGTCTGATGTTCGAAATGGGGAGAGGTGTCCCACAAGACATCAATGAGTCAATCAAGTGGCTCCGGTTGGCAGCGTATACCGATGACAGCGCCCAGTTTCGCTTGGGCAGTATTTATCATTGGGGGCTAGGGGTGCCAAAAGACATTGATGAAGCTGTAAAATGGTACAAATTGGCAGCTGCTCAAGGGCACGGTAATGCAAGGAGTGCGGTATGGTGTATCTCTACGCCTAACAGTGGATGCTATTTAAAGTAACTTGGATCAGATTTTGAAATTTCATGGTGGGCAAATCAGCCACGATCCTACGGGATCGGGCTACTTCGCTGTGCATCTTCCCTGACACAATATTGGGTCAGACCACCCTTCTCTTCAAGGGCGGCTTTTCAAGGCGTGCCAGCAGTCGTATAAGTACGTCTGAATTGGGTATCTATGGAGCCGCCAGAGTTGACGAAAATATTGTTCATAACATCGACCCGGGTTGGGGATGCGGTCCTGTCTACCGGATTGCTCAATCATTTGATCGAGACCCATCCTGAAGCCCGTTTTACCGTGGCCTGCGGACCGGCGGCGGCGCCGTTGTTTGAGGCCACGCCCCGGCTTGATCGGCTGATCGTTCTGCACAAAATGGTCTATTCCCTGCACTGGCTTGGCTTGTGGGCCTCGTGCGTGACGACATTCTGGGATCAGGTGATCGATCTGCGCCATGCGCCGCTGAATTATTTGCTGCCCGCTCGAAAGCACCGTCGAGTCTACAAGAGCAAAGAAGTGATGCACCGGGTTCCTGAAATGGCAGCGGCCCTTGGATTACGCGAAACGCCACCTGCACCGGTTGTCTGGTCATCAGAAGAAAACGATCAAATGGCGGCGCGTGTAATTCCGGATAATGTCCCGGTACTGGCCATCGGCCCGACCGCCAACTGGAAAGCCAAAACCTGGCCACCAGAGTTTTTTGCCGATCTGGCAAAACGGCTGTGTGGGCATGAGGGAATTCTGGCAGGCGGCAAAGTGGCGGTGTTTGGCTTGGATGAAGAACGCCCGGCGGCTTTGCCGTTTCTCGAAGCGTTGCCAGAGGATATCAAGATCGACTTGATGGGGCAGGCGACCCTGCCGGAAATCCATTCCTGCCTGAAACGCTCTTCCTTGTATATTGGTAACGATTCCGGGTTGATGCATATCGCTGCTGCCTCAGGCGTGCCGACGCTCGGACTTTTTGGCCCCAGTAGAGAAGAACTGTATGCCCCTTGGGGTGAGCACTGTGCCTTTGTGCGCACACCGCAATCGTTTGAGACAATCCATCCGGAAGGGGTTCACCATCGTGATTTCGACTCGTTGATGAGCGGCCTGACGGTTGAGCGGGTGGAGCGGGCGGCGAACGGACTGTGGGCCAAAACCCGTCGGGGGGCCCCATGAGCAAAATCTCTGCAGTGATCAGTGTCCATAACGAACAAGCGCAGTTGGCGGCGTGTCTGGAAACCCTGTCTTTTGCCGATGAGATTGTCGTGTTGCTGGATAAATGCACCGATGGATCAGAAGAAATTGCCCACACCTTTACCGACCGGGTGATTTCCGATGCCTGGACCATAGAGGGAGAGCGCCGCAACGCCGGGATAGCCGCTTGCACTCATGACTGGGTGTTTGAAATTGATGCCGACGAGAGGGTGACGGAGGAGTTGGCAACCGAGATTCGGGCGATCGTTGAAACGACGACTTTCGACTGGCATGAAATTCTGGTCGATAACTATGTTGGGGACCGGCTGGTACGTTGGGGTTGGGGTGCCTCCTTTGGCAAGGCGGCTTATCCGGGCCTGTTTCGCAAGACGGCCAAAGTTTGGGGGCCGCAGCGGGTTCACCCGAGTTTGCAGTGGAATGGCCGCAAGGGGCCGATGCTAAAAAGTCGCTTGATCCATTATGTTGATCGCAATATTTCAGACATGATCCGCAGGCTGGATAATTATTCGACAGCGCGGGCGCGGGACCTGCGCGAAAGTGGTGATATCGGCTCAATGAGCAGTAACATCCGCCGCCTGTTTTCACGGTTTTTCAAATGTTATGTGCGGCGCAAAGGTTACCGGGAAGGTGGACACGGATTGCTGGTGGCGATCTTTGCCGGACTGTACCCGCTGATTTCACACCTCAAGGCCAAGCTGGAAGACGACTAAGAGATGGCACGTATTGTTCTGGCCGATGACGGTATTGAATTTGATGGCAAGTCGCCTGAGGCGGGGCCACTGGGTGGGGTCGAGTCGACCATTGTGGCGATGACTGAAGAGCTGGCCCGGCGCGGACATGAAGTATTTGTCTATAACAAATGCAAAGCGCCGCTCGATTATAACGGTGTCAGTTGGCGACCTTTTGACCAGACACCGCCAAGCGACTGGCCGAGGGGTGTTGATCTGTATATTGCCAACCGGGGGGATCGTCTGATTTCTCTCATGCCGAATGCAAAACGTACGGTGTTCTGGATTCATAACCCGGCCCAGTACCTGATGAAATGGCGCTACCTGTGGAAGCTGTGGCGCCACAAGCCAGCAATTGTGTTTATCGGTGATTATCACGCGACGACCTATCCGGGCTGGGCACCGGGGGGAGAGCGAGTGGTGATTCCCTACGGCTTGCCGGAAGCTTTTTGCAAGGCCGAGGTCCGCCCGACCCCGCCGCCACCCCGTGCCGTGTTTACCTCAAATCCGCTGCGTTCACTGGATTGGTTGTTAGAAGTCTGGGCCGAGTTGATTGAACCAAAGGTGCCGGGGGCTGAGCTGCATCTGTTTACCGGCAGCGCCACCTACGGCCGTGTTGGCGATGGCAAGGCCGACGCCATGGGACAGGTTCTCAAACAGGCCGAGGCCTTGTCTGGACAAGGGGTTGTCCTGCGCGGCCCGGTAGCCAAAGGGCAATTAATTGAGGAACTCTCACAAGCCCGCGTCATGCTCTATCGAGGTGACCTCAATGAGACATTTTGTCTGGCTGTCGGGGAAGCCCAGGCGATAGGAGTTCCGACGGTGGTCGAGAGTAAAGGATCGGTGACCGAGCGGATTATTGACGGCGAGACCGGGTTTGTCGCCGATGGCAAAGCGCCTTTTGCAGCCGCTGCGATCAAACTCCTTACCGACGATGCACTGTGGCAGCAACAGCACCAAGCCGCACTTGAAAAACAACGCCGTTGGCTGTGGCCAGATGCCGCCGCTGCCTTTGAGAAATTAATTCCGTGAGAGCACCCGTTAGGTCTGAACGATGACAAGTCATGAGCTTTTTTCAGTAGATTATTTTGAAGCCCGAAAACGCTTTCTGAATGAGGCGGACACACTGGGTTTAACAGTAGAAACGATTGTCCATCCTCTAGAGAGTGACCCGCAAGGTGACATTGCCATTGATGTGATCAGGATCGGGCCAACCAAG
>Ga0316189_10006542_pt1 | contig 11086 bp, 8 predicted proteins | sample LowCovwburrow_MG_FD_204930 | JGI IMG/M metagenome (GOLD analysis project Ga0316189, IMG submission 204930) | Coastal sediment microbial communities from Maine, United States - Lowes Cove worm burrow | ecosystem: Environmental > Aquatic > Marine > Coastal > Sediment | place: USA: Maine... | reverse complement strand
CTAAACCTGGTAAAGGCAAATAAGATAGCCATTAATAATACGGGTACTCAGCTGCGCTTCGCCACTGCCACATTATTACGCAAATACACGGGTACGGCCTCTTCCGCCCTGACACTTACCCCTTGATGAAAGGCATGCACTGCCAGCCGTGCCACATCAGCCGCGCGCGGTTCAAGGTCAGGCATCAGCCGGACGACCCGCTCGCCCAGGCGCCGTATCAATTGTTCGCCATAAGCCTCCCAGCCACTGCCCACTCCAACCCAGTCACCCTGGCCAGATTCCGGCACGGCATCCGGGGCACAAACACACTCGCTGCCCTGCAGCGTCATGACATCATCACCGCTGCTGGTGTAGCAACCCCAGTAGACCTCTGCCTTGCGCGCATCCATGACGGCCATTATCCGTGGCAGCTGCGACTCCCGCATACCACCCAGCGCCAGGGCAGCCAGTGTCGAGACCGGAACAACCGGCAGGTCAGCAGCAAAGGCGATACCCTGCACCATGCTGGCCGCAATCCGCACACCGGTAAAGGAACCGGGGCCACGGCCAAAGGCAATGGCATCCAGCTGCGACACCGCCAGCCCCGCTTCCAGTAACAGCGATTCAATCATGGGTAACATCAGGGCCGCATGTTGACGCGGTGCCAGTACATAACGTTCAAGCACCTCTCCATCCACTGACAGCGCAGCTGAACAGGCGGGTGTTGCTGTTTCAATGGCCAGAAGTCTGAATGACATATTGCAGGCAGTCTGTTACAGGTTTAAGCCGCGGGTTCTGCACGGGATGATTCAATACCCGCAAAGAATTCATGGACCTGATCACTGTCGCTGGTATGCGGCATCTGCGGCAGACTCTTCAGGAATATGCGACCGTATGCCTTGCTGCGCAGGCGCGGGTCGCACAGAACCAGTACCCCGCGATCACTGCGGTCACGAATCAGACGGCCAACACCCTGTTTTAAATTGATGACGGCATGGGGCAATTGATAGGCCATGAAGGGATTGATGCCCTGCTCCCGCAACGCCTCAATCCGTGCCTGCAGGATCGGATCACCGGGTGAACTGAACGGTAGCTTATCAATGATGACACAGGACAGCGCCGCACCACGTACATCCACACCTTCCCAGAAACTGCCGGTTCCCAGCAACACGGCATTGCCCAGTTCCCTGAAGCGTTCCAGCAGCTCCCGCCGCGGGGCCGTTCCCTGCACCAGTAGCGGAAATTCCAGCGTATCGGCAAGCTGTGCCGCGGCTGCCTGCAACGCTGCGTGACTGGTAAACAGGACAAACGCCCGCCCGGCACTTGCTTCCAGTACGTCACGCACACAACTAACCACCGCATCGACATAGAAGCGTTCATTGGGTGCGGGCATGTTATCCGGCAGATAGAGCAAGGCATTTTTCTGGTAGTCAAACGGACTATCCAGTTTCAGCTGCCGGGCATCATCCAGTCCCAGCTGGCCGGAAAAATGTTCAAAGCTGTCGCCCACCGCAAGGGTTGCCGAGGTAAACACCCAGGCACTGGACAGGTTGTCCAGGCAATTCCTGAAGATGGGTGCAACGTTCAGGGGCGTCAGGTTCAGACGAAACGAGGTGCGGAACGTCTCGAACCAGTGAATGTATTCACTGGCAGAGTGTTTCATTAACATGGCCAGACGATCTTTCAGCAGCACGGCACGTACCCGACAACTGTCCAGTCCCTTGCCCCGTTCTGCTGCAAGCACCAGCCAGTCGGTCAACTGCTGCAGACAAGCGGACAAGTGCTGCAATGCATCCTGCAAGGCCTGATCAGCCGAGACCTCTGACCAGGCAGCACGGCGGTCGGTTTGGCCGAGCGCCAGCCGCAGTTGATGCGTCAGGGCTTCAAGCCGGTCAGCAGCCTCCGGTAAATCCTGCATATCACCGGCCTCGCGCACATGTTCCAGCCGCGTATCACGTACCAGGTCACGCAGTTGATGGCTGCTGAGTGTCGTGCCAAAAAATACCGAGGCCACTTCCGGTAACTGGTGTGCCTCGTCAATAATAAAGGCATCGGCACCGGGCAGCAGCTCGCCAAAACCCTCTTCTTTCAGTACCATGTCAGCAAACAACAGGTGGTGGTTAATCACCACGATGTCAGCGTCCAGCGCATGACGCCTTGCCTTGACGACAAAACAGTCCTGGAAATATTCACATTCCTGTCCGAGGCAATTCTCCACCGTGGAGGTTACCCGTGGCCAGATAATGGAATCCTCCGGGACCCTGCCCAGCTCGGCAATATCACCGCTTGCGGTTTGTGCCGACCACGCCCGTATTTCTTCCAGCTCGTGCAATTGCCTGCCGGATAACTTTCGGCCCTCGCCGGCAGCGGTCCCCATGCGATGCCAGCACAGATAATTGGCACGGCCCTTGAGCAAGGCAGACTGTACGGGTGCCTGCAATGCTTCACGGACTACCGGCAGGTCTTTACCAAAGAGTTGATCCTGAAGATGGCGGGTGCCGGTTGATATAATGATCTTCTTTCCCGATTGCAGCGCCGGCATCAGGTAGGCAAAGGTTTTACCAGTGCCGGTACCTGCCTCAACAATCAGGGTTTTATTTGCCGCGATGGTGTCAGCCGTTGCTGCAGCCATCAGCTGCTGCTCTTTCCTCGGGAAAAACCCCGGCACACAATCCGCTAATGGTCCGGCATCACCCAGCAGTTCTGTTATTCCCGACACTAGTACTCCTTCAAGATGATATTTACGGGTTCAGCACGGCGAGAGGCGGTCAGATGCAAGGCGCTTGCCCGCCGGGGTAGCCATTCTACCTCAAGGGCAAGCAACGCAGCAGATGGCCGCTTCTCGCCTTGCCCGGAGGGAGTCACCGAGCCGCGCCATTGCCGCGTTGCAGTTCTTGGCAAGGGTCCGGCCATTGCCTGCGAGCTGCGCCTTGCACTGACGCGGCTCGGTGACTCTGAATCCGTAAATATCATCTTGAAGGAGTACTGCTGCTTACCGGGCACCCAGTTCGCGTGCACGCTGTTCAGCCGCAGCGGCACCCGCACTGTTGTTCAACTGTCGTCTCGCCTGCGCAATCAGCAACCAGTTGCGCGATTGCTGGGCATAATTGCCGGGTGCAAGACTGTTTGACTTGGTGGCCAGTTGCTCTGCCTGTGAAGGATCGCCCTGCGAGAGCCGCACCGTTGCCAGGTGAAACCAGATGACCGGGTTGCGTGGATCGATACGTATAGCGCGCTCCAGTGACGCCGCTGCGGATTCCAGGTCACCGGCATTGGCCTGTTGTTCAGCCTGCTGCAGCAAGGCAACGACGGCCGGCGGCTGCGTGGATGCCGTCACCGTGGTTGCCGTACCCTGGGGGGGCACATACCCGGGGGCATGATACTTTACCGACGGCTGTTGCGCGGCTACCGGCCGTCCCTGCTCAACGACAGGCGTCGGGTTTTGTTGTGACGGGGCCGTGCTGCAGCCATGAATCAACACCACCAGCAGGACAGCAGTCGGCACGCTATAGAATGATGGCAACTTCACTGAAATAACTCCTTGAACCAGTCAACCGGGTCGGGCAATGCCTTCCCTCCTTTAAAGCAGGGCGCATGTTTCACCGGCCCACTGCCGGTTATAAAAGGTAATTGTACGGCATCCTTGCAACCGGTATCTGCCAGCAACCCGGATTTTGGATCAATCTGCTGATATTCGATATTCTCAACGCCAGCCTGTACGCGGCCGGTGTTATTAAATTTCGCAAACAGATCTTGCCACACACGCAAGGCACCACTGGAGCCCGTCAGCCCGGATGACTTGTTGTCATCACGACCGATCCACACGACACCAAGGCGCTCACCGGTAAACCCCGCAAACCAGCTGTCACGGAGATCATCGGTAGTACCGGTCTTCCCGGCAACGTCCTGACTATCAGGCAGGGACTGGTAGATAGCCCGTCCGGTGCCCTCGCGCATCGCGAAACGCATGGCCGTGTTTATTAAATAATTCGGCGCCGGCTTGATGGCAGACTGCACACTGAGTGGATAGCGGTGCAGCGGGGTTTTATCGGCAGCCAGTACCGCATTAATGGCGCGGACGGGTGTTCGAAAGCCGCCGCTGGCAAAAGTCTGGTACATATGCGTCACTTGCAAGGGTGACATCTCAACCGCACCCAGCACCAGCGAAGGATACGGATTCAGGTGTTGCTCCACACCCAGTCGCTGCAGTGTTTTGATGATCGAGTCTATACCCAGTTCCAGACCCAGGCGCGCAGTACTGACATTGTAGGAATGCGCCAGCGCATGATACAAAGGCACCTTGCCGTGATTTTTTCTGTCATAGTTCCCGGGCTCCCACACCACGCCGTTACGCGCCGTGAACGTCAGCGGGCTGTCATCCAGCAGGGTTGCCAGCGTATAACGCGTCGGTTGTTCCAGCGCCGTCAGGTAGACAGCCGGCTTCAACAACGAACCCACCTGCCTATGGGCGTCCAGTGCGCGGTTGAAACCGGCAAACGCAGGATCACGACCGCCGGACAGCGCCAGTACTTCCCCCCCCTGTACCGAGGTGACGACTGCAGCTCCCTGCAAGGTGTTTGCCTTCATACTGCGGTCACGCTCAAGACCCTTGAGGCGTGACCCCAGCACCTGCTGCAATTGCCACTGCACCTGGGGGTCCAGCGTGGTAAATATACTCAAGCCTTCGGAGGTAATGTCTTCATCACGGTAGTCACGCTGTAACTGACGTCGCACCAGGTCGAGAAAAGCCGGAAAGGTGTTAATCGCCTTTCTCTGGTAATGGCTGACACCCAGCTTCCTGGCCCTTGCGCGCGCGGACTCATCCATTGTGATGAGCTGCAGTTCGGTCATCACATCGAGCACCAGGTTGCGCCGCGCCGTTGCACGTTCCGGGTGTCGCCTGGGATTGTAGTAAGAAGGTCCCTTCACCATACCGACCAGCAGCGCATACTGATCAACGGTCAGTTCAGCCAGCGGTCTTTCGAAATAAAAATAGCTGGCGAGACCAAAGCCATGAATGGCGCGATTGCCATCCTGACCGAGGTAGACCTCGTTCAGGTAGGCCTCAAGAATTTCGTCCTTGCTGTAGTGCCACTCGAGCAACAGCGACATGATGGCTTCGTTAATTTTTCGTGTCAGCGAACGTTCACTGCTGAGAAAGAAATTCTTCACCAGTTGCTGGGTCAGTGTACTCCCCCCCTGCACCACACCACCGGCACGAATATTCGCATAAAAGGCACGCGCAATCGCCGCGGGTGAAACACCATGATGTGAATAAAAGTGACGGTCCTCGATAGAAATGAGTGCATCCGTCAGGCTGACCGGCACCTCGTCGAGTTGCAGCAATACGCGATCTTCATTGTGTGCCGGGTAAAAGCTGCCTACCAGGACCGGGTCCAGCCGCAGCAGGCTCACCGCTTGCCCACCGCGGGCATCAGTCAGTGTAGCCAGTCGTCCACCGGAAAATGACAAACGGACATTGCCGGGGGCTTCCTGACCATCCCAGAAATCAAAAGGCCGGGAAATCAGGTGAAACTTATTATTGTTTCTTGAGAACTGACCGGATTCACGCGGCGACACGACAGGACGATAGTGTAATGCCTTCAGCTCATTGACAAACTGTTCGGCTGTTAACTGCAGTCCGGCATACAGTTCCAGCGGACGGGCATAGACACGCGCCGGCAATGACCAGCGTTTACCGTCAAACTGGTGACGCACCTGGAAATCAAGATAGACAATATAGCCAGCCAGCAACACGGCCAGCAACACTGCAATACGCAGCCAGAGTGATCGATTGGCACGGTGTCTTGCAGCCTTCCGCCGCGTTTTCTTGCGCCCGCGTTTGCGGCGTTTCACCATGGTGAGGGGTGTCCTGCTGAAAGGGATGGTCCGGGTAGCGCGCCATCATACCCGATTTACTAAAAACTGCATCTATCGCCAATCTGCAGGCAAAAGAAACCCCGGACTGGCCGGGGTGAATTTATGGAGACTTGAATTTTGTTTATAGCTTGCGACGTCGGGCTATGCCTATGAGCCCAAGCAGGCCGGAGCCAAATAACCATACGGTGGCAGGTACCGGCACAGCACTGAATTCAGCGCGTACCAGCATGTCATCAAAGTCGGCATCTCCGGTGCCTAGCGCATTATCGTTGTAGGCAAGCACGAGCTCCGACATATCACCACCGGTCATGATGCCGAGACCTTCAAGACTGGTGCCGCTGGCGTTATCCACCGGGGTCAGCGCATGGGCGGTAGCACTGGTGAAACTGAAATCCAGTACTTCATCGGCGGCAACACTGATGGTGAAACTGCTCCAACCATCCCAGTCAAAACCTTCATTGTTTTCGGTGATGGTGTTGGAACCGGAATTGAAGCTGTTGGTGTATCCTGATTCGGCCGCGATGTAGTAAAATGTAACAAAGCCTTCCGTGTCAACACTCAGTTGTTCACCGGTAGTCATATTACTAATGCCTTCGCCAATCAGGTCATCGTTAAAATCGTTACCGGCGATTGGCAGAGACTCACTCGCAGCACCTGTAATAACAAATGCTGCATTTGCAGACAGGGAGGCGATCAGGGTAACCGCACCCGCACATACTGCTGTAAATCGCCGCGCTTTCGAGGTCCCAGTCAGTTCTGTTGCTACGCTCATTATATTTTCACTCCTCAATGTTGTTAATATATTTTTCATTTCAACTCCTACGACATTATTGTTTTGCTGTCAGCACTCGGGGTTTTGATTCTGATTCCACTTCGGCATTCTCGGGATAGAGCTCATGCACATCTGCTTGATGGAATTCATCTCTCCCGATTAGCTGTCTGATGGTTGTCACCAGCCCCGAAATTGTCTGGAACGATCGCCTTTGGTCCGTTCCAACTTCTTCCACCAGGCCTGCAACCTCTTCGCCTGACTTACTTTTGCTTCTTCGGTAAACCCGAACGATATAACTATCCATATGGACTCCACTCGCAAATATTCGTGCTTGTGTTATGGTTTTTCTACTCGTGTTTTGTTTTTTTACTGCAAATGAGTGTATGTGACAGGAACTTAGAGATAGCTAACGGATTCGTGATTCTTTAAATTCAAATGACGGATAGCCGGAGTGATAGAGTCTGCAGGACAGCATTCAGGGAAAACTGGCGGCCAGTACAAACCGCCCGAACATCAAAAACAGGATCATTAAAGAGTTGAGGTTCTTGCAAAACCCCGTCATTCCGGCATGATTTTAGCCGGAATCCATTTGAATTAATCTGTAAGCAACTGATTCTCTGGATTCCCGCCTTCGCGGGAATGACGTATTTTGGGGTTTTGCAAGAACCTCAGTTTAATAACAAGCAGTGGTGTCAGGCAGACCGTTTTTCGAGACGTGAGTCTCTGAGTAAACGATGCAGCGATTCCGTTTCTGGCTCAGGCTGCAGACCCAGCGTGATCGACAGAACCTGGCAACAGCGGCGATAAACAGACAACCCTTCTGACAGGCGGCGTGTCGCCAGACAACACACCATCAGCCGCTGATAAAACACCTCGACCAGGTCATCGACATCGATGCCCTTCCGGTAGCAGTGCATGGCCTGTTCCCAGTAGCCATGTTTTTCCATGTAACGCCCGACTTCCAGCAGGTGGTGGATATATTTGCTGCGCAGACGTTCGTATATGGATACTGACCAGGAGGTTAATTCCTCTTTGGCCAGGAAGTGATCCTGATACAGACCAATCAGATTTTCAGTCAAACGTTCTACACTGAACATCTGCTTGCCCGTGGCATCACTCATCAGGAGTCGATGCGACTGACCCAGCAGGCGCTCGAAGGTCCACACATCAACCCAGCAATACCGCCCGTCCAGTGACAATTTTCCCTCTTTCAACGTGAGGACACGGCTATCACCCAGTATTTTCCGCAAGCGGTGCAAGGTGGTGTCAAAAGAACGCTGCGCGGTATCACCATCAACATCTGGCCAGAGCGCAGACATCAAACTTGCAGTACTGATCTCACGGCCACCAAGCGCAATAATCGTCTTTAACAGCTCGAGCGGACGACGCGGTACCTTGCGGCCAAATTCAGCCGGCTTGCCATTCAGTAACAGTGAAAAACGACCTAGAGTGAACACGCTGACCAGCGGCGCGTCCTGAGGCGCCTGTGTTGAATACCTTGCATGCGCAGGAATATCCAGGTGACAACGATCACCTTGCGGCTGATCCGATTGGCGACGGTTTAATCCCGGATGACTGGAACCTGTGAGTTGCAGGTGCTCAAATCCTTCAAGTGTAATTTGATCAATCACTATATTTCATCAAGTAACCGGTTCATACCGGATAACGTGATGCCTCCCTGAGTCAGTTACTTATTAGTCTTTATGAAAGTCAGTCCGCCTGTGAAGATCCTGCTTTAATTACCAAACTCTTTGTTATATGAATTGAATACTATGATTGAATGACTTACAGATAACTTACAGATTCGTGATTCCTGGAAAAAAGGTGGCAGCTCGCCGGAGTGACAGAGTCTGCGGGACGGCATTACAAACCATCAGAAATTGCCCGAACAGCAAAAAGCGGGAGATTAGCCAGATTATCAGTGTGGTGTAACGAATAACCGCCAGGCGGGTCAAATAGACTGTTTTTCGAGACGTGCATCCCTGAGTGAACGATACAAAGATTCTGATTCTGGCTCGGGTTGCAGACCCAGCGTGATCGACAGAACCTGGCAACAGCGGCGATAAACAGACAACCCTTCTGACAGGCGGCGTGTCGCCAGACAACACACCATCAGCCGCTGATAAAACACCTCGACCAGGTCATCGACATCGATACCCTTCCGGTAGCAGTGCATAGCCTGTTCCCAGCAGCCATGTTTTTCCATGTAACGCCCGACTTCCAGCAGGTGGTGGATGAACTTACTGCGCAGGCGCTCATGCATGGACACTGACCAGGACGTCAAATCCTCTTTGGCAAGAAAATGGTCCTGGTACAACCCCATCAGATTTTCTGTCAAATGTTCCACGCTGGAAACCTGCTTGCCCGTGGCATCACTCATCAGGAGTCGATGCGACTGACCCAGAATGCGCTCGAAGGACCACACATCAACCCAGCAATAACGCCCATCCAGAGATACTTTCCCCTCTTTCAGCGAGAGGACGCGGTCATCACCCAGCATCTTCCGCAAGCGGTACAAAGTGGTGTCAAAAGAACGCTTGGCCGTATCACCGTCGACATCCGGCCAGAGCGCCGACATCAAACTTGTGGTGCTGATCTCACGACCACCAAGCGCAATAATCGTCTTTAACAGCTCGAGCGGACGACGTGGTACCTTGCGACCAAACTCAGCCGGCTTGCCATTCAGCAGCAGTGAAAAACGACCCAGGGTAAACAGGCTGACCAGCGGCGTGTCGTGTTGCCCCTGTGTTGAACCCTGCTCAGCTGCAAGTCTGACGTAACACCCTGTGTCATGCGAGTGATCTGACGCGCGCCGGCACAAACCCAGGTTACTGACACCTGTAATACGCAGCTGCTCAAAGCCCTCGAGTGGAAATTGTTCAATCATTATTTATTTCATCAAGTAACCCTGGATACCAGATTACAAAATGCCTCCATAAGAATGATATTTTTGTGTCTTCTTAAATTCCTACTTATTTTATTATAGGCATATCGTAACATTCTTTATTACTAAACAACAAAACCTTATGTGCTGCGCGTTCATGCAAGTTAACCCCATCACCCGTCATGGCACGCACTTTAATACTAGCAACAATCAATTACACAATATAGCTTAGAGTGCACATTGCCACACACGATTACCGTTATTTACAGTATTCCTGATTTAGCCCACGGTGATCAATAACCACAATTGTAGCATGTCAATACTGATGTTTTACGCGTTCATATGGTTCGTTCGAATATTTGCAGCGTACGGTGCTTTTTCCTGTGGCCGGGTTGAGAAACAGCCTGAAAAGTAATGTATTTTTTGTGTATATGTAAGATGCTCATTGCGTGACGCTGCACCGCCCCGTTCCCTCGCAAAAATACCCGGAGACTGGCGTGCAAGGATGCGAACAGGGAACACGCCCCCTGACGGGCCACAGAGTTTGCTATCATGCAAGTCGGCACTGACTCAGCAAAACATGGCAGTTGTGGAGTCGTTACAGTGGGTTGTCGCAAAGCTGACATTCAACAGCCCGTGAAATGGCTGTTAATAATAATTAAGGCCGTTAGTTTTTAAGGTTAATCCGATGCATACCCTGAGACAGTATTGGGAAAGACTTTTCTCCAGGCAGAGAACGTCATCTGTGCCCGACGGCCAGCAGCTGCCCCGCCCGGAAGAACTCGAGCGCGAGATTTCAATCATCAGCAGTGAAGGTCAGGCACTGGCAAAGAAAGTGCAACAGATTAGTTCGGATTTGGAGCATGCCAGGGACGAAGATCACCGGAAACTGACCGGAATCGAGTCGCTCCGTAATCGATTCACGACCGCCATGGAATCGGTCAGCAGAAAAAACCTCAATCTGGATAAGCGGATTGCAGAGCTCGAATCCGAACGCAACAAGGCGCATGACAAGACCCGGGCGCTTGAAGACGCTCTGGCTGAAACCAGCACCCGGCTGGAAAAGATTGTCCTGCAGGTCAATGGCATGCAAGTCGGTTTGGAGGCGCAGGCAAAGCAGTTCAAAGCTTCTCTGTCTGATGCCAGCAATCGCCTGGAAGCCACGGATAATTATGTCAGAGAACTGGAAAACAGCCTGAAAAGCGAACGTCAGGATTATCTGAGTACAATCCAGGACATGCAGGGCCGGTTCCGCAAACAGGATGTGCGCATGAACTGGGCGATTGCGGTCGCCGCTGTCGCATTACTGCTGGGAGCTGTGGCCGGGGCAGTCCTGATCTGGGATGCACAGAAGAATAGCCGGCTGCTCTCCAGCATGAGCAATGACATCAGGGCGTTGATGACCTCCATGAACGAGCAGATGGGCATGCAGGATGCGCAGCAGGTAGAACAGCTGCAACCGGCAAGCAGCCCACCTGAAAAAACCGTCGTGCCGGCATCACCGTCTGCCGCCGCAACCATCAGCAAACCTGAACCCAACCCGTCTTTGCCTGACAGCGCGCTCGATCGTG
>Ga0316189_10006541_pt1 | contig 11087 bp, 8 predicted proteins | sample LowCovwburrow_MG_FD_204930 | JGI IMG/M metagenome (GOLD analysis project Ga0316189, IMG submission 204930) | Coastal sediment microbial communities from Maine, United States - Lowes Cove worm burrow | ecosystem: Environmental > Aquatic > Marine > Coastal > Sediment | place: USA: Maine... | reverse complement strand
ACGATGTATCCTGTTTTTCTTTTTTCGCCATCACTCCTAATTTTTTTAATTTTTAACATGTACCAAATAATTATTACTATACGAATTATAATTGCTAATAATATTCCAATTATAGCACCTAGATTATTTTCATTTGGCAATGTTTTAGTATAAACTCCGGGTATAATTATTATCATCAATAGAACGGAAAGCAATAACATTCCAGTTGCGATAATTAAAATTCTTTCTTTTCTCTGAATTTTTTTCATATCGTTGATTTTAATTTTATTACTGTATGAGAATGCCTAAATACTTGAGCAAAAGAGTTTGTGTATGATTTCGTTGCGTTAAAATAAGCTATATTATTCGGTTAAACAAAAGCTAATTTAGCGGTTTTAACCTTTTAAAGATAATTTTGGTTGGAAACCTGAATTTAAAAATAGTATACTAAACGGCTTAACTAGCGTAGATTCAAACAAGACCAAAACATTGGCTAGCCCTTAGCAGCAATTAATTATATACGTTGTTGGCGGTAGTTATATTCCATAAATTTTCTTTATAATATTGCCTTTTATCTTTTGTAAAGGCTTATAACTTGTAAAAGTTAAGCTTTTTATATCATCAGGACAGTTTGTAAGAATTTCATACCCGTTTTTTGTAATCAGGACAGTATCCGAATGTCTAAAACCTCCAACGCCTTCAATATAAATTCCAGGTTCAATACTTACAACCATATTTTCTTTTAGAATAGTTTTGTCTCCTTCTGCCAAAAATGGTCCTTCGTGATTACCTAATCCAATTCCGTGACCTGTTCTATGCATTAAGTTTTCTTTTAGTCCTTGGTCAGATAAAAAATGTTTAGCTGCTAAATCAACATCTTCTGCAACCACACCAGATTTTAAGATAGCATAACATCTTCTTCTTGACTCCATCATTAATTCAAATGCTTCTTCTTGTTCTTTATTTGGTTTACTTGTGAAAAATGTTCTTTCTAATTCTGCTGAATAGCCATTTACTCTTAAAAAAGCTAAACTTATATGAGATCCTTCAACTAAAACATCTGATACTTTTGGAATTCCGTGAGGCTGATAAGAAATTCGGCTAGGCCAAGCTGCTACTAAAATATTTGTGGCTAAATAATCAAATTCTGTTTCCTTAATCACTTTCTGTTGCATTGTGCGACCTATAGAAAACACTTCAAGTTCGGACATTCCGAAATAGGCATTCTTATTTAACTTGTCAATGCTAATATCACAATATTTTGAAGCTTGTTTTATTAGTTCTATCTCTGAATTACTTTTAATCCATCTTTGCTCTTCGATTATTGAATTCTCGATTATATTGAGGTTTACTGAATTCAAAAAATTAGAGATTTCGAAAGGTGTTTTACATCCAATACCAATTAAGTTACTTTCTTTTACTTTTTCAAAAAGAATATCTTTCCAGCGTTCTGGTTTTTGGGCAGGATATTCCCAATAACTTTTTATTTCGGTAACATTATCAACTTTTTTAAGATGGGCTAATTCCATCTTTGGAACAATAAAAATTACTTCATTCTCTTTAACTATTAATAAAAATAATCTTTCAAGACTTTTATAGGTCAATCCAGTTAAATAATAAATGTCTTCTTCTTCAGAAATGATTAAAGTGTCAATTTTACTTGTTATTAATTTTTTCTGTGTTGATTTTATTCTCTGTGTGTATTCTGATTTAGTTATTTTCAAATTTTAATCTTGGATTTAATTTCGGTTTTTAATTACTGCCAATGTGTTCGTGTATGGTTAGTTGCGTTGACTGGAACGAAGTTAGCAAAAAAATTACCAATAGAAAGTCTGCGAGGACTTTCCAAACAGGCGAGTGCTAGCAATGTATTATAGACGTTATTCTATGCAGTTTTTATTCTGCACTTTTGTTAATTTGTTCTATTCCTTTTTCGAGTGTTTCGTCTTTTCCGTTTGTCGTTTGTTTAACAAAATTTGTCGGCACATAATTTTCTCTGGGCGTTCCATTAGTGTGAAAAATTTTAGCTGTCGAAAGTCGATAACCATAACTTTGGTTTTTAAACGAAAATCCGTTTATTTCTCCTGCTAATCTTTCCATTTCTGTACCTACGATTTCGGCACGTTCCATTCCCTCAAAACCAATCGCAAGTCCTTCTCCCATGCTTCCTGTCCATCGACCAACCAAAATTACTACAGGGTTTGTATATTGTTCTTTTCGTGGGGTTACATATTCAATCCAACTTCTTTCAATAATTGGGTTGTCGTCATATTGCTCGGTTATCAAATGTTTTTGATAAGGTCTAGGTTTATCAATAAACCGTCCCATAATTCCACGAGCAACATAAGAATTTCCGCCACCGACTGTATTTCTTAAATCAATTATTAGTCCTTTAGTGTTAATTAATTTTTCAAGTGATTTGTCAAACTCCTTTATTAAGCTGTTATTACCTAACGAATTATTTAACCTTATTATTCCGATATTGTCTACGATGGTTGACGTTAGAGTTTCAGAGCTTTGTTTAAATTTGAGTTTATCCAAATCAAATTCTATAGTATCATTATTTACCAATTTTAAAGTGAGTATTCTTGGTTGATTATAACGACCCGCCAAAATTTTGTTGATAATCCACTCTTGAACCTTTTCAGAACTTTTGTCATTGCAATGTGTTGGAAATTGTTCAATTGCTTTGTTAAAATCAGTTCCGTTTATTTTTAACAATTCTGCTCCAACTATGTCTTGTTCGAGATTTTCTATTTGGGTTTGCCAAACATTAGAAATTATTGGTCTTCCATTTACTAGTGTAGCATAAATTGGTGAGTGAAGTCGAAACGAAGAATTTCTGTTTGTGTTTAACATCAAATGACTATCGTAAAATTCGTCTAATAGATATTCGAAAAACAGTACTGTTTCTTCTTCTGTTTTTATACTCGGTATTTGGCTTTCATAATATTCAAGAAGGCAATTCAAATCAACATTTTTGTCTTTTTGATAAACATAATACTTTGAAATATCATTCAACATTTGATACAAGTCTTCCTTTATTTGGCTGTGGTTGATTTCACTTTTTTGTGAATAAACACATGAAAAATTGAGAATAACTATTATTAAGATTAAAATATGTTTTTTCATTAAGATTCAGTTTTTTTAATTATACACAACGGTTCGGCTATGGTTAGTACGGGATTTCAGAGAAATGAACTTTCGGACTATCACTTAGCCAAATTTTTAATTTTTTCTTTATTTCAATACATATGCAAAATTGAAAATTTTGCATACCTTTTTCAAGGAGCTTCACTTTGGGTCAAACACCAAAACCCATATTAATTATAGTCATAGTTATCTACTTTTTATTTGTAATTCCAATCTCCTTTATCAAAACTTAACATCAGTTCATTACGCCATATCCGTCTTGATAGATATAGGTACAGTTGCCCTTGGGTTGAATCCCTTAAATATCAGCCAAATTGGTAGAATTATTTCGAATAGGCCGACAGGAACAAATGTAATCACTGATATATCATAACCGTAAAGCGCAGTTATGGTTCCTATAAATAATGCTACATATCCTATTATACCCCATACCGCAAAAAATCTCGGGACAAGCTTTGATTGATATAATAAATAACAGAAAAGCGAACTACCTATACTAAGAGAAATCATGCCAATTTGAAAAGAATAATAATTACCATTCATAGCCACTACGCCTAAAGCTTTAAAATAGGAAACATCATCAGCGTTCAATTTTATATATTGCTTACTAATGGTTAACAGTGATAGGTAACTGATTACACCAAAAATAAGGACAATGGACTCTATTATTCTGGAGCTAAGATATACCAAAGCTATATTTTCATTATGTCGCTTTAAAATTGGAAACATCACAATCGCTATGCCTACAACAGCAAAGCAATTCACTAACATAAGAATCACTCCCGTTATCATTTGTGTTTCATTTTTAGAAATAATAGTAAGATAATTCGGATCATGTCGAAGTGAATCTATTATCAAATTACCCACTATATATCCAGCAGTTGAAATTAGAAATAAAGCACCAACAATTCGTGCAGCAGTTTTGTATGAATTCATTTGATTAATTATTATTTGTGTTAACTTAATGTTTATTCTTTTCAAAATGTGATAAAATAAAAAATGCAATTAGTATTGCGTATTTATTTTTGATGGATTTAATGTTTTTTAATATCATAGATTGTCTTGTTTATAATTTGCGTTTTATTTAGTTCTAGCAATGAAGCCGCTATTATTTTTATATTGTTATGTACAGGTATTTCTGTTATTCTTTTTTTGTTCCAATTAATGATATTAGTCCGGCTGATAGGGTTCCGCGCCAATTCACATAATTGTGTCCTCCTTTAAACTCGTGATAATCTACTTCATATCCTTTTAGATCAAGAATATCCCTAAATTGTCTGTTCATTCCTAACATAGATGCTCCAGCGTCATAGAGTCCAATATCCATATAAAATTTTACTGGTAATTTTTTACTATTCTTATAAGAATTAATCAGTTTGCCATTGTCTTCAGGATATATCCAATGATTTTCGTCTTTTGTTCCTTTAATCCAGTAAGAACCAGATTGAGAAAGAACATTTCCTACAACATCCGAATGATTAAATGCAATAAAACTCGAAGCAAAACCTCCTCGACTAGAACCTGCTAAAACAATTTTATCTGCCTTAGGATGGATATTGTATTTTATTCCAGCCCAAGGAATAAGTTCTTTAGCAATAAAGTTTGCAAAGTCAGTACTCATTAAATCCTCACTTCTGTTTTCCATGTTCCATACCAAAACTGCAATAGTTGGCGTAATTTTATTTTCAGCTATTAAATTATCAAGAATGGTAGGAGTTGGTACACTTGAGTTTCTTGCTGTTCCACCTCCATAAGTTTCCCCATCAAAGACAATCAATAAATTATGAGGAGTTTTTCCATTATAACCAGCAGGAGTATATACCGTAATTTTTCGTTTTTCATTTAAGAATGAACTACTAACTGTCAGTTCTGAAACCTTTCCCTTCACAACGTCATCTTTAACAATTGTATAAGGTTGCTTTGGGGCATTTGGCATTTCCAAAGTTCCATCATAAGAATGTTCAATTTCTCGAGACTGAATTTCTCCATTTGGTCCCGCCTTATTAAGATTAAAATAGTTAAACCCATAATTGAACCGAGCATCTTTTGGAACCAATTGGGTCACAAAAAACAATTTGGTATTAATCAATCTTTGAAATCGTAATCCTAAAAAATCAGGTCCACCACTTAACATTACGTATTCTGTGTTTTCATTTGGTACACAAAAGTATGTGACCAGCATATCGGAATCGTTTCCGTCAATCAGTTCGATAATGTGCTTTTCGTTATGATTACTTACAAATTCGTCAATTGCATTGTGATCGATCAGAGAGGATTCCCATAAGTTGTATAATGTCTCTGTTTGAAGTTCTTTTTTTGTAATCCGCTTCGTATTATCTTCCAATGACATAATCTGTTCAACTTTTATGGAATACTTACCTTTTTTCGAGTCTTTATCAAGAGAGTGAATTACAAATTTATATTTCCCGGATTGATTTGAAGTAATATCAATTGGCTCAGAGCCATTCACTCCATTTGGACTATCAATTTGTTTTAGATGTTGCCCATTCGGTTTATACACATCAATTACAAGGTCTATTCCTTCTTGTATAACCTCACCAATTATTGCCATTCCATTTTCTAAATCCACAGTATACGTATGATTTTCTGATGCAGATATGGTTTCTTCTAAATTTATACCAGTCTTTAATTTTTTTTTACCATCTGTTTGAGCGGAAACAGAATAAGTAAAACTTAAAACGAAAAAGAGGAGATTTAAAAGCTTGGTTTTATAAAATATGTTCATTTAGTGATGATTTTTTAATGCTGGTTGTTCGACTTGTACATAACGGTTTTGTTATCGTAATTTTCGATGTTTAAATTTAAGTTTTTCATGTTTTAGAAACATTTTTTTTGTTGAATTAAGCAATTATTTTTACCCTTAGGAATAGTTTTTATTTTTCAATGAATAAATATTCGGCATACCTCAAACCAGTTACAACTATATTATTTCGATCTCGAGCATTCTCTGTAAATTCATTCAATAGTGTTTTATTTATTTTTCTACCTTTAACCATAACCCATTCAGGATTATTCAACACACTCAGATCTTCAAGAGGATTTTTAGATGTCAATATAAAATTTGCCAATTTACCTTTCTCAATCGATCCAATCCGTTCCAATTCATTATGTGTTTTCGACGGATTAATTGTTGCAGTTTTTAATGCGTCATAGTTACTTAATCCTGCTTCTTTGTATAATGCAAGTTCCTGGTGAATAGAATACCCGGGTGATGTTATACCTATGCCTGCGTCTGTACCACAAATTATATTTACTCCAGCATCGTTCATTCTTTTTACTATATATAAATGAAATTGATGCTGCTTATAAATCGATGCTTTTATTCCGCTATTATTTTCTTTTTCGTTTGCCCATCTATCGAATTGAACTTTACTATCTACTTTTTGAATTAGTGGATTTATGTAATGTACAGGCTCAGATATCAATACATTTTCATCTGAATCAAGCATTTCAAAAATCTTGTAGTAACCTGTTAATGTTGGGCAAAATGATTTCTGGGTACTAACAAATTTTTGAACTATCTGGTCAAGTTTTAAACTATCAAGTTTGTATTCGAGGGCTTGTTGAACAATTTCTTCTGCATGTTCAATACTCGCTATTTGAGGATGAAACTGTTTTAAATAAGGTATTTCTCGACTAGGATGAGCAGTAATCGAAATATTCGAAACAATCGATTGCTCTATAATGGCATTTCCAATGTTTTCTGGCAAACCAGCGTAGGTTTTTATAAAATCGAAACCTCGTTTTTTATATGCTATAACTAATTGTTTGGCTTCTTCTGGTGTGCTAATTTGCATTTTGTCATCTCCAAAGTCATTTTTACCCGTTAGTTTTGGGCTTGAAGTAAAAAATAAAGGACCAATAATATTTTCAGCGTTTATTTCTTTTTTTATTCTTAAATGCATTGGATATCCCCATAGATTTCTAATTGTGGTAACACCATTGGCAAGATAGAGACCAAGTTCTTGTTTGTCCCATAGATGCATATGCATATCAATTAATCCTGGTGACAGAAATTTGTTTTTACCATCTATGATTTCGATGTCTTCTAAAACAATAGAATCTGCAATATTTTCAATAATTCCATTTTTTACCCATACGGTTTTATGTGCCAATATTGTGTCTTTTGACATCGGTACAATATTAATATTAGTTATTAGGTATGAGGTTTTATTTAAACTAGGGTTATTTTTAATCTTGAAATATGCTGTATTAGATACATCAACTAGTACGAAAACAATAGCTACAATAGTTAATGCTAATAATAACGCTGAAATTATTTTTAGTACTTTTTTTATGTATTTCATTTTTATAATTATTGCTATTATGATTGTGAATGTTTCGTTGCGTAGCCTAGGACGTAGTTAGCAAAAGAAAACGAACCAGAGGAAAATCCATAGGGTTTTCCACCTATCGCCTGTTTTGTTTAATGATTTGTTGCCCTTTGAGAAGGAATGCTATAGTCCATACTGATTTTCCATTTTCCATTTTCTTTTTTCCAAATAAATAATTTTTCACCGCCAGTACGTTTACCACCTTCACTTAGTATTTCGGAATGTTCGGTTATATGAACTGCAAGATTTTCAGTAATATCTAAACTTTTTGTGGTTACATCAAGTTCAAAGATTGTCAAGGTTTTGTAGATTGGTATAAGCAATTCTCTTAGTTCTTCCTTACCTTTAATATCACTATTTCCTTCAATAGATCTGCAATCTTCAATCCAAAACTCAAGGACAGCTTCAACATTCGATGTTTTAATGGCCTCAATATAGTTTTCTAATGTTTTTTCGATTTCCATTTTCAATTCTTCTTCAGATTTTTCTGGAACATTCTTGCTGCAGGAATAAATTCCCAAGAATAAAATAATCAATAAAAAATTCTTTAATATTTTCATAATTTTTAATTTTTAATTCCTGTTTTTAACAATGCATTTTTACCATTGTTTTTGATTAATCATTATTTGTGTTAACTTAATGTTTATTGTTTTCAAAATAGGCTAAGACCAACAATATGACACACAGCGTTGTTGTACACCGTTTTATCTTCCGTGGTACTCCATATTCGGCAATTGTTCATCGTTCTTTAAATACTTGTCAAACCAACTTATTACTTGTTCGTTAACTTCTTTTCTATGTTCAGAAATTCCGTGGTCACCACCTTCAAACATTATTAGTCTATAAGGAATTCTGTTTTTTTCAAATTCCAAAGCAAGTTTTAGACTTTGTTCTGGTTTTACTCTCCAATCAGAATTTCCGTGTAACATTAAAATAGGAACATCTTTTGGGAATTTGTCAGCCCACTTTATAGCAGACCTTTTTATTAATTCGGCATTTTTATTATCTGCGTAATTTGGAATTAATTCTGATAAAACACCAGTTTCCATTTCTGGTCTATCCTTAATTGAACTAAAATTGTCTGAAATAGCACCTCCAACAACAACAGCTTTTATCTTATCGGTTTTTGTTAATGCGATATAAGTCATCATTCCACCGCGACTCCAGCCATACATACCTATCTTTGCTGTATTTGCTCCCTCAATTTCTTTTAACACATCTGTTAAAATTGTTACGTCATTAACATCTTTTCCTCCAAACTCTTCTTTTCCTTCGCTTCCTGCATTTCCTCGGTATTGACTAGCAATTACAACATAGCCTTCTTTGGCTATTTGACCGAGTGTAATCGCTCCGTGAGCAATTTTAAGTAAGCCAAATTCTTGATTCCCTCCTCTATTGTATATAATACAAGGTAATTTTTTATCAATTACCTTAGGCTTAACTAAAAGGCCTTTTATCTTTAATTCATCACTTAAATAAGTTATTGAGTATAAATCAATATCCTCTAAATATTTAAATTGTTTTTTAAATTCTATTTGACCATCTATATCCTCGGTTATTTTAGAATAAATGGGTGTTTCAGATAGTGATATTAATTTTTTGCTTAAAAGTAGTTTTGTGTCTTGGGCATAAGCACTTGTAAAAATTAATAGTAAAATTAACACCTTAAAATATCTCATGTTTTTAATTTTAGATTTTTATATTTCTTATTTGAAGGACGATTTAAACATTTTTTTGTTACCTAAATTCCTTGATTTTTAGTCAACCTATTTCAGGAAAGTACAAGCATATGAATTTCTTGTAATGGTTTTGTGTATGATTAGTTTTGTGCTTAGGCACCTAATTTAGCAAATTCAAAATCCGAGAGGGTTTTCTTAAGTAGGCGAGAACAAGCCATTAATTATACAGGGTGTTGCAAGTTTTATTTATATAGATTATTCTTTTTGTAATTTGTCAATCATCTGTTTTGCATTATCGTTTTTTGGGTTTAATGTAAAAGATTCTTTGTAGTTTTTTATTGCACTTTTTTTATCACCTAAAAGCATATACACCTCGCCTAAACTATCATAAGCATTTGAAGAGGTTGGATAATTAGTAGCATTTAATTTAAAAAAAGCCAAGGCTTTCTTTTTATCTTTTCTCAAATACTCATAACCAATAGCATTGATGTCATTCTCTGGAGGTAAAAACGCCCCATTGTAATTTGTTTTATAATACGATGCTATCTCATCAATAGAACTATTGCTCATGTTTTTCATTTTAAGATCCTTATAAATGAACTGCATACCGTGATACAAACTCATCAATGCTACAGTCCAATGATTTTCTTCTTTAAAATATTCTAGTTCAATATTTGAAGGAGATACCCCTTTATTTTTTAAAGTTGTATTAAATAATTCATGACTGTTAATATTTGCTTTGAAAACATGTGGGACTCTATCAAAGTTTTCAAATTTATCTGCCGTAGATATGTAGATTCTCTTATTTTTTATTTGAGGAAGATTGGTGCTGCTTATTTGCTTCACAACATATTGATTGTCCCACCAAAAGCTTGGATCCATAGAAACAAAGCCATTAAATGAAGATGTCTTAGAAAGATACGATGATCCTACTAACAAACCACCATGTGAAATTCCTACGAGTATTTTAAATGAATTTGTTCTGTAATTTTTTTCAATTTCTGGTAATAGCTCCTCCTCAATAAAGTTTAAAAACTGAGAACTTCCACCACTCGTTTTATGGTTTTCTACAGCACTTGATCCATTTAAATTCGTCAAATACTTGGTTGGTGTAAAATCCCTTACTCTATCTACATTTGTTATAGCAACAATAATCATTTCTGGAATTTGTCTTCCTTCTGTCATATGCTTTAAAATTCCAGAATGAGAATGGTAGCTTACTTCTCCATCTAACAAAACTAATACCGGGTAGTTATTGTTACTTGTTTCATATGAACTCGGGAGTTCTAGTATATAGTTTCTATCCTCTTTTAAAATTTTAGAATGAACTTTATGGGTCTTTCCTATAGAATAAGGTGTTATTGTTTGTCCAAATGCATTGTATTGCAAGAATATCAAAATTGCTAGAAGTACTTTTATAATTGTATTTTTTGTCATCATAAAGTTTGTATTTACAAGCTATTCCAATTCTTAAATTTTACTGATTGTCGACTTGAAACTTCTAAGGTTTCACCAGTAGTTAAGGTTATTTGAAGTTTATTGTTAAAATATGGGTGAATTTCTTTTATGTAGTGTGTATTGATAATTTGACTTCTATTAATTCGGAAAAACACTTTTGGTTCTAGTTTTTCCGCTAATAAATTCAAAGAACGTTTGATCATTGCTTTTTGATTGCCAAAATATAAACGCGCATAGTTTTCTAATGATTCTATAAAATAGATTTCTGTAAGTGGTATGAAATGACATATTTCTCCATCTTTTATAAAAATCTTTTGATGCATTGGTATAATTTGGCTTTTAAATTCTAATTTTTCAGCCAATTCTATTTTTACTTTTTCAATGGTTTTTGCAAAACGTTCATCACGCAAAGGTTTCACTAAATAATCCAACGCATTCAATTCAAATGCTTTTACGGCATATT
>Ga0316189_10006540_pt1 | contig 11087 bp, 9 predicted proteins | sample LowCovwburrow_MG_FD_204930 | JGI IMG/M metagenome (GOLD analysis project Ga0316189, IMG submission 204930) | Coastal sediment microbial communities from Maine, United States - Lowes Cove worm burrow | ecosystem: Environmental > Aquatic > Marine > Coastal > Sediment | place: USA: Maine... | reverse complement strand
CATGCCCCTGGACGATGAACCGAAGTCCAAGGTAGCAGAGCATGTGGCGTCGCTGGTTCCGGATGATTCGTTTAAGACCGGGGTGCAATTGCTCGACGAAGACGAAATGACCGGCGACGACGAATTTCAGTCCGCCCTATTCGGTGGGCTTACCGAAACCGGTGTTGTTGAACGCGCCGCTGAAGTGGTCGAAGAAAAGATCGAGGCGCCGAAGTACCACATTCCCAAGGAACTCGCCGAGTCCGATCTGGTTGCGACCGACCTGATCGATTCGTTCCTCGATGGCGTTGGCATCAACAGGGCCGAGTTGCACGATTCTGTCGACCTCGGTGAACTCATGCAGAATGCCGGCGAGGTATTGCGCGAGTTTGTCGAGGGTACGACCGCATTGCTTGCGAGCCGCGCCAATCTAAAGAATGCGTTTCGTCTCGACCAGACAACGGTTCTGCCGAGGCATAACAATCCGATGAAGCTGTCGGCAAATACGAAAGACTCAGTCAAGCAGCTGCTGGTCGGAAAGGCAGGCGAGTACCTCGGGCCCCGGGATGCAGTCCGCGAAGTTTGCCGCGACCTGCTGTTTCACCAGGACGCATTCCTTGATGCGATGACCAGAGCGTTCAGTGATTTTTCGGACCGCTTCGAACCCACCGAACTGCAGGAGGACTTCGACGCGCACCTGAGCAGGAATCCGCTGTTCAGCTGGATGAATAAATCGAAATACTGGGGCCTGTATGCCGACCTGTACCCGATACTGACCGAAAAAGGCACGGGTCGATTCCCACAGATGTACGCCGAGGAATTCGTGAGAGCGTACGAACGCCAGATTGCGGAGTTCAAACGACTCGGCAGTGGCGAGGAGCAGCTCAAGGAAACCGTTGTGATGCACGAATCTAAGCTGGTGACAGATTCGATTGTGGAATCCCCTGATGAGACGCTCGACGAATCATCGATCGAACCCATCATCGAAGAAGACGACTTCAAGGAAACAGTCGCCTTCGAAGGCTTATCGCTCGACGATCTCCCCGACGAAGAGCCGGATCAGGCCAAAGCCTAAGCCGCCCGGTTCTGCCGGTTTTCAATCAGATCATCTACAACGGCTGGATCGGCCAGCGTTGAGGTGTCACCGAGATCCCCGAAGTCGTCAGCAGCAACCTTGCGCAGTATGCGGCGCATGATCTTGCCGGACCGCGTCTTGGGAAGCCCCGGTGCCCACTGGATCAGATCAGGTTTGGCGATCGGACCAATTTCCTTCCTCACCCACTGCTGCAGTTCGCGGCGAAGCTCTTCACTGTATTCGACGCCATCCATGAGCGTGACGTACGCGTAGATACCCTGCCCTTTAATGTCATGCGGATAGCCTACAACAGCGGCTTCGGCCACATTGGTGTGCGAGACAAGTGCGCTCTCGACTTCGGCGGTGCCCATGCGGTGACCGGACACGTTGATCACGTCGTCGACCCGACCTGTGATCCAGTAGTAGCCGTCTTCATCGCGACGCACGCCATCGCCCGTCGTGTAGGCATTGTCGAACGTGGAAAAATAGGTGTCGACAAAGCGCTTGTGATCACCATAGAGCGTACGCATCTGACCAGGCCAGCTATCCGTAATGATCAGGTTGCCTGACACTGCGCCTTCCAGCTCATTGCCCTCGCTATCGACGATAGCCGGCTGGATACCAAAAAATGGCGTTGTCGCGGATCCGGGCTTCAGCGCCGTTGCACCTGGCAAAGGCGTGATAAGAATGCCGCCCGTCTCTGTCTGCCACCAGGTATCGACGATCGGACAGCGGCCTTCGCCGACCACATTGTAGTACCAGGACCACGCTTCGGGATTGATCGGTTCGCCCACTGAACCGAGCAATCGCAGTGACTTTCTCGACGTGCTCTTGACCGGTTCGTCACCCTCACGCATCAAAGCACGGATCGCTGTCGGCGCCGTGTAGCAAATATTGACGCTGTGCTTGTCGCACACCTCCCAGAAACGCGCCGAGGTCGGGTAGTTCGGCACGCCCTCGAACATCAGCGTGATAGCGCCGTTCGCAAGGGGTCCGTAAACAATGTAGCTGTGGCCGGTAACCCAGCCGACGTCGGCCGTGCACCAGTAGACATCACCCGGGTGATAGTCGAACACGTACTCATGCGTCATTGCCGCATAGACGAGGTATCCACCCGTCGTGTGCAGTACGCCTTTCGGCTGACCTGTCGAGCCCGACGTGTAAAGAATGAACAGCGGATCCTCGGCGCCCATCTCTTCGCACGGGCAATCCGCGTCGACCTCAGCTTCGAGGTCCTGCAACCACTCGTCCCTGCCCTCTACCCAGTCAATGTCATTGCCGGTATTTTTGACGACCAGTACTTTTTCGAGTGTTGTGACGCCCGGCCTCTCAGCTGCGGCGTCAACATTGGCCTTGAGCGGCACGATCTTGCCGCCGCGGAGGCCTTCATCTGCGGTAACAACGATGTTCGACTCGCAATCCTGGATGCGACCTGCCAGCGCGTCGGGTGAAAAACCGCCAAATACAACCGAGTGCACAGCGCCGATGCGCGCACAGGCGAGCATCGAAATGGCGGCTTCAGGAATCATCGGCATGTAAAGCGTAATGCGATCGCCTTTCTTCGCACCCAGCGCCTTGAGCGCATTGGCGAACTTGCAGACACGCTCGTGCAGTTCACCGTATGTGATTTTCAGGTCGCGCGACGGATCGTCACCCTCCCAGATGATGGCAACGTCGTCCGCCTTGGTCTCGAGATGCCGGTCTATGCAGTTGTAGCAGACGTTCAATGTACCGTCGTAATACCAGCGAATGTGCACGTCGTCTTTTGCAAAAGAAACGTCTTTGACCTTGGTGAACGGCTTGATCCAGTCGATACGGCTTGCCTGGTCCGCCCAAAACGCCTCGTTGTCATCGACTGAGCGCGCATACATCTCCGCGTAACCCACGTCATCGATCAACGCACGTTCCCGGGTCTCCGTACTAACAGGATAGATTTCGTTCATTGCTTACGCCTTTTTATCAGAGCGCAGCCAGCCGATTGGCAAGCTGCAGAATTCGTTCTGCCTGCACCAGGTGCGGCCGGTCGATCATCTCGCCGTCCATCCCGAGCGTCCCGGCTCCCGGGTTCCCGGCAAACAAAGCGACAATGCGCTTCGCCCGTTCGAGCTCCGCAGTCGTGGGTACGAACGCACGATTGATCACGTCAACCTGCGCCGGATGGATCGCGAGCATGCCCGAAAATCCATCACGCCTGGCATTCGCTGCATAACTTGCCAGACCTTTCTCGTCGCGGAAATCCGTATACACCGTATCTATGGCAGCGACTTCCGCAGCCGCTGCACCAAAAAGGCACAACGAGCGGGCCAGCTCGTAAGGCGGTAGCCAGTTGCCATTATCACCGCGTTTGGCACTCGCGCCGACCGCGGCTGAAAGATCCTCGGCACCCCAGGACATCGCGGTGAGACGCGGGCTGCAACCGGCATAGCTGCCAAGAGTGAATAAGGCATTCGGCGTTTCTGTGCAAATCGGCAAAATACAGGTGCGCCCGGCTTCGATGCCGTGAGTGCGCTCAAGCGTATCGAGCATGGCGGCAAGGCGTATGACGTCGTCGGCCCCACGTGACTTGGGCAGCACGATTCCAGCCGGAGCCGATGGCATGATCGCCTCGAGATCAGCGGTCGCCTCCTCGCTGCCAACGGGATTGATGCGTACCCAGACGCTATCCCGGTCTGCCAGGTAGTGGCGACTCAATTCACGAGCCGCAGGCCTGGACTCGGGCGCAACAGAGTCTTCGAGGTCGAGGATCAGGGCATCGGCGCCGACCTCCGCAGCCTTTTTCATCTTCCGCTCGCTATCGGCGGGCACGAAGAGATAGCTTCTGTTCATGCGGGTTTCTTGAGCATCAACGCCGTGCGCTTGCAGATACCGACCAGTTCGTCATGCTGGTTAAAAGCCCGGTGCTCGAACGTCACGATGCCGTTATCCGGTCGCGATTTGCTCTCCCTGAGCTCGAGGACTTCAGTCTCGACCCGGATCGTGTCGCCATGAAAGAGCGGCTTCGGAAACCGCACTTCATCCCAGCCCAGGTTTGCGACCGTTGTGCCATGCGTCGTGTCGTTGACCGAGATACCGACCATCAGGCCCAGTGTCAGGCAACTATTGACGAGTGGCTGGCCAAACTCAGTGTGCTTCATGTACTCGGCGTCGAGATGCAGTGACGCCGGGTTATGCGTCATTGTCGTGATCAGGACGTTGTCAGTCTCGGTGATCGTTCGCCGAATCGAATGATCAAAAGTCTGACCGACCGCAAACTCATCAAAATAGAGACCCGCCATAACTCGATCCTTAGCTTTTCGCTCGCTCAATGGCCTCGACGATCAGGCGCTTCGCATCGTCGGCACCCTGCCAGCCGCTGATTTTGACCCACTTGCCGGGCTCCAGGTCTTTGTAGTGCTCGAAGAAGTGCTCAATCTGCTGCAAGGTGATTTCGGGTAAGTCCGTAGCGCTGAGGACATCGTCATAGCGCTTGGTCAGCGCGTGCGATGGCACCGCAATGATTTTCTCATCCTGCCCCGCGTTATCTTCCATGATGAGCACACCAATTGGCCTGACATTGATGACGCAGGCAGGGACAAGCTGCCGCGTATTGCAAACGAGCACGTCGATCGGATCGCCATCTTCGGACAGGGTGTGAGGAACGAACCCGTAGTTGCCGGGATACGACATCGGCGTGTACAGGAAACGGTCGACGATCAGCGTCCCAGCCTCTTTATCGAGTTCGTATTTGATCGGGTGACCGCCGACCGGCACTTCGATGATGACGTTGACATCTTCGGGCGGCGATTCACCAATAGAAATTGCATCGATACGCATGCGCTGAATTCTACCTCATCGCGAAGCTTCTGATAGCCGCTAGTAGCCGTTGTCGAAACTGATGACATTCTGAAGAGACTGCCCCGCAATAAATCGCTTATAGTTTTCGAGGAATATCGGCACGATCAGATCGGGGTGACTGATCGCTGCAATATGTCCTGTAATCAGCAAGTTGGGAGCATCCCACAGCGCGCTTTCTGCCGCCACCGGCTCGACATCAAACACATCAAGCACCGCTCCTCCCAGCTCATCGCTGGCCAGGGCCGATACGAGTGCCGCGTCATCAACGACATTGGCACGACCCACATTGATGAAGTACGCATGAGCGGGCAACTGAGCAAGTGCCGACCGATCCAGTAGCTGGTCTGTCTCGCTGGTGTGCGGAAGCACGGAGACCAGGTAGTCAAGATCGTGCAGGAACTCGTGCAGATCTTCGACCTTGAACACATTCTCAAAATCAGGATTCGATGCACCTGTGCGACTGAGCCCCGTGACTGTCATGCCGTTGTCTTTCGCACGGCACGCAATAGCCTGGCCGATGGAACCGGTGCCCATGATGCCAATCTTCTTACCCAGCAATGTGCCGGATGCTTCATGAAACCATTGGTGCGCGCGCTGTGCCGTTAGCCGCTGAATGACCTTGAGTTCATTGGCCAGCATATAGCCGACGACGTACTCCGACATCTGTGGGCCGAATACACCCTTGATGCCTGTCAGCAGATAGTCTCGCCGGCCAATCTCGAGTAGCGGCGTAACGCCCGCCCAGGTTGATTGCACCCACTCAACTGTTGGCATGTCGGGCAGGATACGTGCAATCAAGGTCGGATTACCGAACAGGACTGATTGTTCCGCGTATGCGGCACGTGCTTGCGCCGCATCATGGCAGGTCGTTACTGGTATCGAGGGTTCGGCAGCATCGATCAACCGGGCATACTCTCCGGCATCTGCCCCAATAATGAGGACAGTCGAATCAGAGCCTTTCATACGGAACGTCGAACGTATCGCCGTCTTCGATTCGGCCACTGTCCAGGCCACGCTTAAACCAGCGCATCCGTTGCTCCGAGGTGCCATGCGTAAACGTGTGTGGTACGACCTTGCCTTGCGTCCGGCTCTGTATTGCGTCATCGCCAATCTGGTTGGCGGCTCGAAATGCCTCTTCAATATCGCCACGGTCCAGGTACTGCTGATTCTGATTCGCCCAGACGCCGGCCAGGAAATCCGCCTGCAGTTCCAGGCGTACTGAATACTGGTTGTAATCGGGACTGCCGCGCATTTCGCTCACTTTTGCGGATATGCCCAACAGGTTCTGCACATGGTGCCCTACCTCGTGAGCGATCACATAGGCCTGCGCGAAGTCACCGGGCGCTTCGAACTGGCGCTCGAGATCTTCGTAAAAACCCAGGTCGATGTAGATCTTTCTGTCAGCCGGACAATAGAAAGGGCCCATGCGTGCATCGCCGGTGCCGCATGCCGTCGGATAGCGGTCACGGAAGACGACCAGTCCCGGCTCCTGGTACTGTCGACCGACGCGGCCGAATTCATTCGTCCAGATATCTTCAGTATCGGCGAGCACAACTTTGACAAACTGAAGAAGCTCTTCTTCTTCGGCGCTTGCCTCGTAGCCGACCTCCTGGACCTGGCTGCCACCCATCAGGGCCGCCGGGTTCAAAAGACCCATCTGCCAGCCGATCACGCCAACGACGCCCAGGACGAGCAGACCTTTGAACCCGAAAATTCGCAGGACCAGGTTCAGTATCGCGCCGATGCCTGCGCCGCCACCTACGGCTCTGCGGCCACGAGCGTCGTCTACATTGGTGCTTGCTCTACGTCCTCGCCACTTCATTATTGCTCCATCGATGCTGCCATTTCTTTATTGTTGGCCGCTGGCAAGATACCTGAGCCTGGGTCAGAATACCTAATACTCGATACGGCGATCAAAAAATGAAAATAATAAGCGCTCAGCACCTGTCGGCTCTGTTGGTTGTAATCTCTTTTTTCTGTTTGACCAACGCATGGGCCCACGAGGGAGAAGAGGAAAACGACCTTACGCCACCACTTATCCTTGGCGTACTCGATTTTCCGAATTCAGGGTCTGCAGGCGCTCAGGACGCGTTCGATCGCGGTGTAAAACTGTTGCACAGCTTCGAGTTCGATGATGCGCGTGCCGCGTTTATCGAGGCACAGGAAGTCGACCCGGGATTCGCTATGGCGATCTGGGGCGAGGCGATGACACTTAACCATCCGCTTTGGGCTCAACAAGACCGCGAGACGGCAATCGAAGTGCTTGCCAAACTGCCACGCCGCGGTGAAAGAAATACGACCGAGCGCGAGGAGCGCTATCTCGAAGCTGTATTCGTACTTTACGGTGAGGGCGATAAGCCGTCGCGCGACATTGCCTACATGGGCACCATGCGTCAGCTGCACGAGGACTACCCGGAGGATCTTGAGGCAGCCGCATTCTATTCGCTCTCCATACTGGGCTCTGTCTATGAGCGGGACTTTCGCACCTACATGAAGGCGGCTTCAATCGCCGAGGAAGTATTCGCCAAACAGCCCAAACACCCAGGTGCCGCGCACTACCTGATCCACAGTTATGACGACCAGATTCACGCGCCACTCGGGCTACGCGCTGCTCGTGAGTATTCAAAGATCGCGCCTGCTGCGTCGCACGCGCAGCACATGGTCTCGCATATCTATTCGTCCCTCGGCATGTGGGACGAGGTCGTCGAGGCGAACATCACGGCTGTGAAGGTCTCTGAGGACAGCATGAAACGCGCAGGCCGCGACGCCGCCATGCGCAGCAAGCATTCATTGCATTGGCTTGAATACGCGCTGCTGCAACAGGGTCGATTCGATGAAGCGCGGGACACGCTGGAGATGATGAAACAGGATGTCAGTGCGTTGCCGATCGCTAACAACCAGCACCATAACGGCTATATGCGCGCCAGCTATGCTGTCGAAGATCCGCTGGCGCCGCGCGTCCTCGAGCCCACGGATACATCCGAGCTGACACTTTATGACGTCGCCATCGAGAGTTTCACGAACGCGTTCATCGGACTTGCAAACGATGACGCGGAAGCGGCGCGAATTGAACTCTCGAAACTCGACGCAGAAATCAACGACGCCGTACTGCTGAGCGTTGAGGAAGGCCTGCACGAAGACTACAACGCCACCTCGGCGGACGATTACCTGCTGGCGACAATTATCGCCCGACAAATCGACGCACTGTTGCTATTTCGTGATGGCAATACTGACAAGGCCTTGCAGCTGATGGCCAGTGCCGCGGAAGACGAGATGTCCCGACCGCTCTACTACGGCCCTCCGCATGTACCCAAACCGTCCACCGAATTGCTGGGCGAAATGCTGCTGACGCTGGACAGGCCCGAAGACGCTGCTGTCCAGTTTCAACACGCCCTTGAACGTAACACCAGCAAGTCACTGTCATTGTTGGGGCTCGCGCGTGCGCAACAGGCTGCGGGCGACAGCGCAGCGGCCCAGACCTGGCGAGACCTCGAGTCGAACTGGCGTGGCGATGCGAGTACCATTCGAGACCTGCAGTATGGCTGGCTTGCCAAAAACCCCTAATCCTCGATCGGAGTTCATCATGAATGTGTTCAGATTCCTTGTCGTTAGCACTGCACTACTCGCGCTGGCCAGCCCCGCGTCAGCACAGATAACTCCGTCGGAAGAGTCCCTGTCTGACCTCTATCCGGGCAAGGCCTACTCGCCTTATGCCCAACGAGTATTCCCCAGTCGACCACTTTGGGGCGATACGCATTTGCACACGGCAATGTCCGTCGATGCCGGGTTGTTCGGCGCGAGACTGGGAATCGCTGAAGCCTATCAATTCGCTCGTGGCGAAGAGGTCGTCTCGTCGACCGGACAGCCCGTCAAACTCTCCAGGCCGCTAGACTGGCTGGTCGTCGCCGATCATTCCGACGCAATGGGTTTCGTACAGGACCTGGCGGCTGGCGATCCCAATATTCTCTCGTTCGAAGAGGGACGACGCTGGCATGCCGGCCTTGAAGAGGGAGGGGATGCTGCTGTTGCCGCTGCGCTGGATCTCATCGGGCAATTTTCACAAGGCGATATCCCGCCGGCGCTACTTGCCCCTTATTCGCCCGGCTCCAAGAAATACAAAACGATCTGGGAACATGTCGTCGATACGGCCGAGGCTTACAACGAACCAGGCCGTTTCACAGCCTTGATAGGTTTCGAATGGACCTCCCTGGTTGCCGGCAACAACCTGCACCGCAACGTGATCTTCCGGGACGGGGCCGACAAAGCAGGACTGGTCGTGCCCTACACAACGCAAGCGCCGGTTGGTAGTACTGACCCACTCGATCTTTACAAATACCTCGAGACCTACGAGGCGAAGACCGGTGGTTCGGCGCTCGCACTCGCCCACAATGGCAACCTGTCGAACGGCCTGATGTTCCCGGTCGACAAGCAGTACACGGGCCGCAAACTTGACAAGGAATACGTGACCAAGCGCGCGCGCTGGGAACGCATGTATGAGGTTACCCAGATCAAAGGCGATGGTGAGGCACATCCGCTGCTCTCACCCGACGATGCCTTCGCCGACTATGAAACCTGGGATGCGGGCAATCTCGACTTGAGCGCGAGCAAGACGCCGGACATGCTGGCCACCGAATACGCTCGTGAAGCGCTTAAGAACGGGCTGTTGCTCGAGGAAAAATTTGGCACTAACCCTTACAAGTTCGGGCAAGTGGGTTCAACGGACAGCCATACGGGCCTTGCTGCTGTAGAAGAAGACAACTTCTTCGGCAAGCACTCGGGTGGTGAGCCGTCTCCCGATCGCATGATGCACCCGTTTACCAAGACCGAGTTCGGAACCTTCGAGGGTTACGAGACCGTTTCCTCGGGCCTTGCTGCGGTATGGGCAACAGACAATACGCGTGAGGCGATCTGGGACGCGATGGACCGTAAGGAAGTGTATGCGAGCACCGGTACCCGGCTGATGGTTCGGTTTTTCGGTGGCTGGGACTACACCATGGACGACCTCAATAGCCGACAGCCGGCCTTCCGTGGCTATGAGAAGGGCGTGCCTATGGGCGGTGACCTGACTGCAGCCTCTGGCGACACTGCGCCGACCTTCATGGTCTACGCGTTGCGCGATCCTATCGGTGCAAATCTTGACCGCATCCAGATCGTGAAAGGCTGGCTGGATGCCAAAGGAAAAACGCACGAGAAAGTCTATGACGTTGCGTGGTCTGCCGGACGCGAGTTGGACGCGAATGGCGTGCTGCCGCTTGTTGGCAATACGGTGGATATAAAAGCTGCGAACTGGACCAACACGATTGGTGCATCCGAGCTTGGCATCGTATGGACGGACCCGGACTTCGACGCCGATCAACGTGCGTTTTACTACGCCCGGGTGCTCGAGATTCCGACACCACGCTGGGTCGTGTACGACGCATTCCGATTTGGGGTCGAGCTGCCTGAAGGTGCCAGGACCACCCACCAGGAGCGCGCGTATACTTCGCCGATTTGGTATACACCATAAGACCAGGTGACATTATCGTTATTCGATTCTGTCTGCTCTTCGTATTGTCTTTATCCTGTGCGACCACCCTGTTCGCACAGCAAGGAGAGACTGCGGGCAGCACGTGCGTGACATGCCATGCCGACAAACAGGCTGGCTTTGGCACGGCACATTCATTTGCTCCCGACAGCTGCGTAACCTGCCATGCCGGTAGCAATGCGGCACCTCTCGAAGATGATGCACACGATGGCCTGATCGCTTTTCCTGGTGAACTCAAAAACGCCCAACGCGCCTGCGGCGGTTGTCATTCCGACAGGGTTTCCTCGGTTGCAGAAAACATGATGCATACGGGGCACGGCATGGTCCAGGTCACACGGCAGGCGCTGGACGAATCGCCTGGGCCAAATCAAGCTCATAGTCTGCAGGATCTCGGGCACACCGTTGCGGACTCGATGTTGCGCAAGCAATGTGCCAGTTGCCACATTGGTCAAATGAAGACCGAGCACCGTCACGACCTGATGTGGGATCGTGGTGGTGGCTGTCTCGCATGCCACATTAGCGAGTACCCGGAAGACGCGCATCCCGCCTTGACAGCCCGAGTCTCTGACGCACGTTGTTTTGGTTGTCACTCCCGATCCGGGAGAATCTCACTGAGCTATGCCGGGCTGGCAGAGATCGATGCTGCGACCAGGGCCGACGACAGCCCCGGCCTGC